>PJEL010005073.1_pt1 | contig 10674 bp, 5 predicted proteins | sample 1853271 | NCBI WGS metagenome assembly PJEL01 (sample SAMN08108733, study PRJNA415343) | Invertebrate metagenome, whole genome shotgun sequencing project. | host: Globobulimina | place: Sweden: Gullmar Fjord | collected 2015-08 | reverse complement strand
GGGTGCCAGCGTGGAGGATGTACTTAAGACAACATGCTACTTAGGAGAGATGGGAGATTTTGGCCGGTTTAACGAGGTATACGAAAAATATTTTATAAAAGACCCTCCTGCACGGACAACATTTCAGGCAGGAAGACTTCCGCTTGATGTTCAGATAGAGATTGATGCGATTGTTGCACTGCCATCCAGTAAAGTTGAGAGGTAAATGTTATGAAGAAAAAAATTGCAGTTACGATGGGGGAGCCGGGAGGAGTGGGGCCTGAAGTTATTGTAAAGGCTTTACATGCGCCAGAGATTCGAGATTGCTGTTATCCGCTGGTTATCGGGAATGTGAAGGTCATAGAGGAGGCTGTTGAACTGACCGGCCTTCCGCTTACTGTAAGGTCTGTATCATCGCCTGCAGAAATGAAGGCTGAAACCGGAACTATTGAAGTGCTGGAAGTGAAATCAAGCATATCGAAGAGGAAAGGCGCACCTTCCAAAAGTGCGGGCATTGCGGTTGTCAAATATATTGAAAAGGCGGTCGAACTTGCGATGGGAAACGAGGTCTCAGCAATTGTTACTGCTCCCATATCAAAAGAGTCTCTGAAACTAGCGGGGCACTCATGGCCCGGGCACACTGAGCTTCTTGCAGGTCTCACGAACACAAAAGACTATGCAATGATGTTTGCCAGCGATAAGCTGAAGGTCATTCTTTGTACTATACACACGGCCCTCAAGGAAGTGCCGAAGATAATCAGCAAGAAACTTGTATTAAAGACAATTGAGTTAGCCGGTACAGGAATGGGTATGCTCGGTGTTCGGAATCCCGGCATTGCAGTCGCGGGTCTTAATCCTCATGCAGGGGAGGCGGGGATTATGGGAAGCGAAGAAATTAAGTCAATTATTCCTGCTATAGAAGAAGCACAAAAAAATGGCATTAATGCAACAGGTCCATATCCACCTGACGTTGTTTTTCACAGAGCATTTAACGGTGAGTTTGATATGATCGTCTGCATGTATCATGACCAGGGATTGATTCCCTTTAAAATGCTTGCCTTTGATACAGGAGTGAATATGACTGTTGGACTACCGATTATAAGGACGTCGCCTGATCATGGTACAGCGTTTGATATTGCCTGGAAGAACATGGCGGCACCAACGAGTATGATCGAGGCTATTAAACTGGCGGGAGTGTTGGAGTTATGAATTTGAGAGTGTCTAAATATTATAGAGGAGACTGTTATGGATATAGTGCTTGCGTCTAGGAACAAGAAGAAGATAGAAGAGATGAGAAGGATCATAGAGACCTCGGGGATTGCAGGTGGTGAAGATGTGAATATTGCCACTCCTGACCTTTTTCCGGCATGTGGGGAAGTGGAGGAAGACGGGGTAACATTTGAGGCGAATGCCCTGAAAAAGGCCCGTGCCGTTGCCGAATGTTCTGGGCTTCCGGCGATTGCCGATGACTCCGGGTTGGAAGTGGATGCGCTTGACGGGGCCCCCGGAGTGTATTCCGCACGCTATGCAGGCGAGTCCGCGGATGACAAAGCTAATCTTGAGAAGGTGTTGGTGGAATTAAAGGATGTGCCTTCGGAAAAGAGAGGTGCAAGATTTGTATGCTGTATAGCGCTTTCATTGCGGGGCGAAGTCAAGACTTTTATCGGATATGTTGAGGGCAGGATTGCTATGGAGCCGAGTGGTGACAATGGGTTCGGCTATGACCCTGTTTTTTATCCCGAAGGGCATGATAGGACTTTTGCCGAAATGAGCGATGATGAAAAGAATTCCATGAGCCATCGGGGCCGTGCCCTTGAAGCACTGCAGAGTTACTTAAAGGAAAATCGGATCAAATTGGTTTAATGTAATCCCACAAGATTTTATTCAAGAATTTTAATCAAAAAAAGAGGGGGATGGCTGAAATACAGCCATCCCCCTTGTGTCATTATGTATATGTCCTACTGTTGATGACAGGCATTGCACTCCCAGCTGTTTGCCCATCTGTATGGATTTCCCCATTTCACAGTAGTCTGATAATTGTGGCATGGAACATTGGAGCACGTTGACGTAGCCGAATCATACGTAGCGGTTGATGGGTCATGAGATATGTTGCCCCAGCTGGTCGGATAGTCTATCGGTACTGGAGTAAAGACTACCTCTTTTGCTCCGTTAATATGATTGGCAGTATTAAATATTGTTATGTCACCAAGCTGAATACTGAATTCGTCTCTGGTCCATGTATAGGTGTCTCTCACCGTATCATAGTGACATGTGTTGCACTGGAGCGGATCAAAGCCCATATTCCACATATGCAGGTTAAGGTAACCGTATTCACCGATCCACGCATGGCTGTCTCCCGCTCCGGCTGATACCGTCGGGAATGAAGTCTGAATCGGATACCCGTGGCATCCGTTGCAGCTTAGAGAATCAACACCCCATGTGGGAGTTTGATACTGTCTTGTCTTGACCACAAACGATTCCCACGGCGGACTGTAGGTCAGTGGGTATGTTGTTGGACCCGGAGTCGGGTTAGGTATCGTTCCTGTAGTAGTCACTTCAGGACCGCTGTGGCAGTATACATTGCTGCATGTTCCCTGAGTATATTTTAATCCCTTCGCATCTGTATAAATAGTTGTTCCGGGTGTATATGTTGCTGTTGCAGGATTCAGTGATTTAACCGAGCCTGCGGGGGCATTCGGGTCATACAGAACGATCTCTGCGCTGCCGCCTCCGCTGTTCAGCACACCGTTGTTGTGGCTGGCTAAATCGGTCGGATGACAATTGCCGCAGTTCATGAGATAGGTCGAAGCCTGAGACGTCACATCCTGGGTAATATTTGTGCTGCCATATGCCGCGTCATCTTTTGTTCCGGCAAAATGCTTAAGGTGCGTACCGGTAGGAGGTGGTGCGTCATGGCAGCTTCCGCAGTTGGGTTTAAATCCTTCTGAATGCAAGTGGCAGTCAGTACACTTTGCGCCGTCGTAATGTCCGACATAGTTGCTGCTACCGTCAAGGTCACCGGGTGCTGTTCCGTCGTTTCGGTGATGATTGGTCTGCGTATGGCATATCTCACAGACATTCTCATTATGAGGAGTACCGTCTGCAAATGAGCCTGCCCCGGTCGGGGCGGTGAACTCGATTAGTTCTTCAGTGTTCAGTCCGGTCACAGGGTTGTCAAGGCATATATATTCCTTGATTAACATGCCGTAACTCGTGCCGAATTTCATGTCCTGCTCCTGTTGGTGCGGGTTATGACACGTTACGCAGCCCAAGTCCCAGTTGCCGTATTTATTTCCGAGTACTGTCGACGAATGCAGCTTTACATTAGGTGCAGAACCATAGCCGTATGGCCAGTCCAGCGGGTACAACGCTTTTGTTATGCCGTTAAAAGGATCTGATGTATCTGCAGGGTCGGCATGACACCGCTGGCACTGCCTCCTGACTTGATTTGAAAAGTCATTAACGTCGTGGCATTTTCCACAGAGCAGGGCCGGGTCATCATTGTGGACCGTATCGTCCGGGTTCAATAATGTGAAGAAGTGAGGTCCGTTTTTAGGTGTAGTCTTAGTTTGACAGCTCGGGGCTGCGCAGTTGGCATCTCCAGCGTCGAGATTACCATTGCAGTCGTTGTCTTTAATGTCACTGCATGTTGGGTCGCCGTAGGGCCCTTCCTGCTGCCCCGGGTTTATCGATGGGTCACTGTCATTGCAGTCTCCTGCGCAAACGGCCCATCCGTCGCTGTCATTATCGATATCAGTGACAATGTCGAGCCTGCCGTCACAGTCACTGTCTTTGCCGTCACAGATTCTTGCGGCACCCGGATAGACGTTAAGGTCAGTGTCATCGCAGTCACCCTGGTTCTCCGTCCATCCGTCACTGTCATCATCAATGTTAGGGTCATTACAGTCTATATCGGATCCATCAGCTACTCCATCACAGTCATTGTCTATAGAGTCAATACATGTAGGATCGCCGTTCGGGCCTTCAGTCTGCGGGGTCCCAACCGTGCAGGTGTCTACCACAACTCCGGTCTGACATTCGATCTGGCCTGTTGAAGCACATGCGCCTGTTCCACAGTTCGTAGGTGTTACTGCATATCCGTCATCTGCAGTTCCAGAGCAGTCTTCATCAACATCATTACAGTTACTGTCTGATGCGCCAGGGTTAATAGTCACATCATTATCATTGCAGTCTATGGCAGTTCCGAGAGGGCAGGTAGGATCACCATTTGATCCATATCCGTCACCGTCTGAATCCAGGCAGGCGGTCAGGCAGTTAGGGTCTGCATTGTCTGTATCACCGTCACAGTCATTGTCGATTATATCGCTGCATGTCGCGTCTCCCAGCGGTCCTTCTGTTACTGGTGCTGAGGGGCTACAGGTGTCTACTTCCATCCCGCTCTGGCACTCGATCTGACCTGTTGAAGCACACGCACCAGTTCCACAATTAGTCGGCGTTACCACATAGCCGTCATCTGCGGTTCCGGAGCAGTCATCATCGACTGCATTACAGTCAGTATCTGTCTTGCCAGGGTTTATATTCGGGTTGTTATCATTGCAATCTATTGCCGGTCCGTTTGCGCATGCGATGTCACCATTTGCACCATATCCATCACCGTCAATGTCAAGGCAGGGAGACATGCAACCGAAATCCAGCGCATCCTTCCTATTGTCGCAGTTGTTGTCTTTTACGTCACTGCATGTCGGATCTCCAAACGGGCCCTCTATATTTCCGGGGTACTCATCAGGGTCATTGTCATCACAGTCTCCAGCGCATAGCGGAACTCCGTCTCCGTCATTGTCTCTGTCTGTTACTATATCAAGTCTACCATCGCAGTCATTGTCCTTCCCGTCACATATCCTTGCTGCTCCGGGGTACACGGCATTATCCGTATCGTCACAGTCACCCTGGTTTTCAGTCCATCCGTCACCGTCGTCATCAACATTCGGATCATCGCAGCTTAGGTCAGCTATATCCGTATTACCGTCACAGTCATTATCCAGGCCGTCGCTGCAGGTCGGGTCACCGTTAGGACCTTCCGTCTGGGGAGTACCCGATGTGCAGGTGTTTACTTCCGTCCCACTCTGGCACTCCAGCTGGCCAGCAGCAGCGCATATACCTGTTCCGCAATTAGTGGGGGTAACTGTATAACTATCATCTGCAGTTCCCGAACAGTTTTCATCAATCCCATTACAGTTGTTGTCGCTCGCTCCCGGGTTTATAGTCGGGTCGGTATCGTTGCAATCAATTGCTGCTCCGTTAGCACAGGTTGGGTCTCCGTTTGAGCCCCATCCGTCACCGTCAGTGTCTAGGCAGGCGGTTGTACAGTTCGTGTCAGCTCCATCGACGCTCCCGTCACAGTCGTTGTCTGATGTATCGCTGCATGTCGGGTCTCCCATTGGGCCTTCTGCCTGTGGGGTTCCGGGAGCACATGTATTTACTTCTGTTCCGCTCTGACACTCGATCTGGCCGGTTGAAGCACATGCTCCGGTTCCGCAGTTTGTCGGCGTGACTGCATATCCATCATCAGCGGTACCTGAGCAATCTTCGTCAATGTCGTTACAGTTACTGTCGGATGCCCCGGGATTTATGGCCGCGTTTGTATTGTCACAGTCTACTGCCGCCCCATTAGGACAGAAGGGGCTTCCAGGACTTCCGTATCCGTCGCCGTCAGTGTCCAGGCATGGGTCGGAACAGTTAGGGTCGTTTAAATCGATTTTATTATCACAGTCATTGTCTTTTACATCAGAACAAGTTGGGTCTCCAAAAGGACCTTCTGTATTCCCCGGGTACTCTGCAGGGTCGTTATCATCACAGTCGCCGGCACACCATGGGACTCCGTCACCATCGTTGTCAACATCTGTGACGATGTCCCGTCTGCCGTCACAGTCATTGTCCTTTCCGTCGCATATCCTCGCTGCTCCGGGATATACCGTGTTGTCTGTATCATCGCAGTCACCCTGGTTTTCCGTCCATCCGTCACTGTCATCATCAACGTCAGGGTTGTCGCAGTTGATGTCTGAAATATCGACTGTTCCATCGCAGTCATTGTCTATTCCGTCTCCACAGGTCGGGTCACCGTTGGGGCCTTCGGTCTGAGGCGCTCCAGGCGAACATGTATTAACAACTGCACCGCTTTGGCACATCAGTACTCCCGTTGAAGAACACGCGCCGATGCCGCAGTTTGTATTTGAGTTTATATATCCGTTATCAGCTGTGCCTGAACAGTCTTCATCGATTCCGTTGCAGTTGCTATCGGTTGCTCCCGGATTTACGGCAGAGTTGTTGTCATTGCAGTCTACTGCCGCTCCGTTTGGACATGTTGGATCGCCGTTCGACCCGTATCCGTCACCATCTGAATCCAGGCATGCTGTCGAACAGTTGATGTCTCCTCCATCAATGTCTCCATCACAGTCATTGTCAATTGCATCGCCGCAGGTCGGGTCACCGAGCGGGCCTTCTGACAGGGGTGTGCCTGGTGAGCATGAATCTACTACCGATCCGCTCTGGCATTCAAGCTGTCCTGCTGCAGCGCAAAAACCTGCTCCACAGTTAGTTGCAGTTGGTATATATCCATCATCAGCGGTTCCTGAACAGTCTTCATCGACGTCGTTGCAGTTTGTGTCAGCTGCTCCGGGGTTTATGCTAGGGTCAGCGTCATCACAGTCTACTGCGGTTCCGTTCGGACAGGTCGGGTCACCATTCGACCCGTACCCGTCGCCGTCTATGTCCATACATGGGTCAATGCAGTTCGGGTCAACGGCATCAGTTTTACTGTTGCAGTCATTATCTATCCCGTCAGTACATGTGCCTGAGGTGTGGGACTCGTAGTTGCCAGGATACATGTTGGGATTATTGTCGTTGCAGTCTCCACCGCACAGGGGAGCGCCGTCGCCGTCATTATCTACATCCGTGACAAAGTCTCTTCTTGTATCGCAGTCATTGTCTTTGCCGTCGCATATCCTCGCTGCTCCGGGATATACTGCATTGTCAGTATCATCACAGTCACCCTGGTTTTCAGTCCATCCGTCACCGTCGTCATCAAAGTTCGGATCATCGCAACTGAGATCGGCAATATCAATTGTTCCGTTACAGTCATTATCTAATCCGTCGCTGCATGTCGGGTCTCCGTTGGGGCCTTCTGTCTGCGGTATTCCGGGGGAGCAGGTATCAACTTCTGATCCGCTCTGACATTCGAGCAGACCGTTGGATGCGCATTCACCTGTTCCGCAATTTGTGACAGTCTGTACATAGTTGTCATCGGCCGTACCTGTGCAGTCTTCATCAATACCATTGCAATTTGAGTCATTCGCTCCCGGATTTATGGCAGGGTCATTATCATTGCAGTCGATGGCTGTCCCGTTTGTACAGGTTGCATGACCGTTTGTTCCGTATCCGTCGCCGTCTGAATCCAGGCAGGCGGTTAAACAGTTTGCATCACCGTTATCACTCGATCCGTCGCAGTCGTTATCAATTGTGTCACTGCAGGTAGGATCACCGAGCGGGCCTTCTTGTTGAGGACTACCAGCAGTACATGTGTTCACTTCGGTCCCGCTCTGACATTCAAGCTGTCCTGTTGATGCGCATGCACCTGTCCCGCAGTTTGTCGGGGTTATTGTGTAGCTGTCATCAGCAGTGCCTGTGCAGTCTTCATCTATTCCATTGCAGTTTGCATCACTTGCACCTGGATTAATCGCAGGGTTGTTGTTGTCACAGTCATTGGCTGTTCCACCGGGGCAAAATGGGCTTCCAGGACTTCCGTATCCGTCGCCGTCAAGGTCGAAACACGGGTCAGTACAGTTCGGGTCAATCAGGTCTTTCTTGTTATCGCAGTCGTTGTCTAAGCCGTCACTGCATGTGGCATCTCCGAACGGCCCTTCTATATTCCCGGGGTACATATTTGGATTGTTGTCATTACAGTCACCCTCGCACCATGCGACACCGTCATTATCGTTGTCTATGTCTGTAATGAAATCCGTTCTGCCGTCACAGTCACTATCTTTGCCATCGCATATTCGTGTTGCACCCGGATACACGTTTGGGTCCGAGTCATCACAATCATCAGTCGGAAAGAGACAGTCAGGACTGGCTGGAGAGCCATATCCGTCAAGGTCGGTATCATTGCACACTGCCATTGCTGCTGAGGGGAATATAGTAAATAAGTTGATAAATGAAAAGAGCAGCAGGACGATTAGAAATAGCTTCCGGTTATTCATGTGAGCCTCCATTAAAGAAGAGTTATTTTAGTTGTTTAGAGAAATGCCATTGCATTAATTGCAATATGCATGCCGTGATGAAACTATTGGAAAATAAAGGATTATGCACAATTATGGATGGCTGGAATGTCAGTATGACATTGTGCAATGTCATTATGGCAGCTTTAATCTCATTGATATATTTTAGTAAAGAAATGATCTTCTAGAGAAGATGACTTAAATATAGTGCGAATTTGTTATTATATTAGTTCTAAATTAAACCCCGGAGGCGAGTTAAGAATGGATATTGATGTAAGTATCAACAGTGAAAAAATGAGTATTAATGTTGAAAATCCACATAGGTTCGATATGTCGCAGCACACTGAGAATCTAATGGATTTTGGCAAAAAATCGGGGATAGATCTTGCCCCGTATGAAGTGGAAAAATTGATTCCGAGAATGATCAGGGGAGTCGCGGGATGTGAGGGCGGATGCCCGTCCGATGCGCAGAGCCTGGTGAGAGAAGGGTTTGGAGTATTCAGCCTTGAGTACGTTGAGGGAGGAATACTTACCGCAGTACATAACCTCGAGAATGGCAACCCTCTCGCAGTGAAGGTATTCCCGGATTTCGATTGAAAAACGGGGAGTTTAGCAAGTCTTAAAATTATTCATCAGGTCCTCTGATAATAATTGCCTCAATAATTGCACTATGGTCCAGCGCTGAACCGGGTAGTTAGTATTCTGCCCGGTTCCATTGAGCGTCCGGCACCTGTTTGTCTTCGGAATTAACTGGGATATTATATAAAGAAACGTTATTCCAAAATTTAGATTATTATCTTGCCTAATAGTATCCCCCATGTAATTATAGAAATCATATTTCCTGACTTTTTAACAGACACTTATCTGCATAAAGAGGGGCGTGATGAAAAGACACCTGGTTCTAGCTGGATGTATCATTTCAGCATTATTTATTTTTGGGCTGAGCGAAGTTCATGCCGGGACAAATCTTGTGTATGTTGCTAACACGTCTGCTGGCACGGTATCAATACTGAACAGCGAAAATGATTCTGTTGTTTCAACTATTCATGTCGGAAAATCTCCCCTTGGCGTTGCCGTCAATCATCTCAACATGCTGGTATATGTCGTGAACAAGGGGGACAATAATATATCGGTCATTGATTCAGAATCCAACAGGGAAATCGCTAAAGTGCCGGTAGGAAAATCGCCCTGGCACATCGCAGTTGACCAACTGCACAATAAGGTGTACGTAAACAGTATGGATGATAATCTTATTACTGTTATCGATGCAGTTTCTAATACCGTAACCGCGAAAATACAAACAGGCGGTGCTGGCAAGGGGGCGGAAAAAGGTGCCTTGAATGTTTCCGTATATCCAATGGAACAGCGAGCATACGTGGTAAACGGTTTGACGACCACTCTTTCGGTTATTGATACTGCCCGGAATGAAGTTATAGGTATGATCGATGTCGGAAATGAACCTACCGGGGTCGCAGTCAATAGTCATTCGGGTATCGTGTATGTCGTGAATAACGCTGACAACAGCGTAAAGCTCATCGATTCGTTGCTGAATAAAGAAATAGCTACAGTGCCCGTTGGCAAGGCCCCCTGGAATGCAGCTGTTCATCATTCACTCAGCAAGGCTTATATAACCAATAGAGGTGACAACACGGTGACTGTTATAGATGAGTTAAGCATGAAAGTTGAGGCAACGATAAAAGTCGGTGCCCAGCCAATTGCTGCGGCGTTTTCTGGAAATAAAGCGTATGTAACGAACTGCGCTGATAATAGTGTAACGGTGATCGATGTAGCAAGTAATACTGTTACAGGTACAATAAAGCTGCCCGGGGTAACACGTGATTCCGGTCTCTGCCCTTGGGGCATCGCATCATTCTGATATGTCCTTTAGGGCATCTCTGTAACGAAAGATCAGGCTTACTTATAATGGCAGGTGAGACAAAGTCTTGAGTCGAGATGCCCTCTTTTTATTCCTTTATATAGCTATTCTAAAATCGGATATTCATATGCTGGTGCTGAACTCTCTGATAGAAAACAGTTGTTTGATACCTCTGAACTTATAATAAAAGTCAAAGAGCCTCTCCCTGCTGAATATGAATTCTTTCGTGACGGACAGGCTCTATTCACGTATCTTCACCACATATGACGGTCAAATAAATCACAGCGCAGTCGCAGAATCATTCCGCTTTTAATCTTCTTTTAACAATTCCTTTGCTAGACTGAATCAAACTATGAATTGGTGCGTACTGCGGCAATTAGTAAATTGAAAAAATGAAATGGAGGTATGTTAATGAGGAAGAAAAGTGTAATGTATGCAGCGGGACTTACAATGGCTCTAATATTATTGGTTGTATCAACTATAGTGGCCGATGAATCAAAAGAATTAACAGGAAGAAAATACGCGCAGCTTGCAATGGGTGGAGTTCTTTATGACAACTGGTCTTCGGAGTTGGGAATTAAAGTT
>PJEL010005072.1_pt1 | contig 10677 bp, 9 predicted proteins | sample 1853271 | NCBI WGS metagenome assembly PJEL01 (sample SAMN08108733, study PRJNA415343) | Invertebrate metagenome, whole genome shotgun sequencing project. | host: Globobulimina | place: Sweden: Gullmar Fjord | collected 2015-08 | reverse complement strand
AACGGCAAGGTGACGGAGCTCGTGCTTGAAACCTTGAGCAAAGCGGATCATGCCGTCGGCGACACCTCCTACAAAATCCAAGGCGCGGCCAGCTTAAACCAGCATCCTTTCACGATCACCGCTCAAGTGGGAACGGTCGAGGAAGCGATAGCAGCCCTCAAGCCCTTTCCCTTGGACATCAAGCTGCAGTCGGAGCACCTGCTCGTGCAGCTTTCCGGCACGGCAGAGAATATCGCCAAGGGCCGGGGCCTGGATCTAGGACTACAAGCTCGCACATCGTCGATCTATGCGGTCTTGCAGGCCCTGCAGATCGAGGGCGAGGTGTTTGGACCCGCCCTGGCATCGGTGCAGTTGAAGGGCGACATGACATCCCTCGCCGCGGAAGATATCCGGCTCAAAGTCATCGCGCCCTCCGGGGAGGAACTCAATGCGAAGGGTCGGATTGCCAACCTCATTAGAGGCGACGGCCTGGATATTCAGTTTGCCGGAGATCTCAACCCGAAAATTCTCAATCTGATCGGCGACTTGCCTCCCGCCACGGCAGCCCTTCTGGACGGCTTCACCAATTTCGGTGCCGAGGGGCAGCTTGCGGGGACGCTGAAGCAGCCCGCTCTGAAGGACCTCAAGCTGCAACTAGAGCATGTCTCGGCTGCGGAGATTGCCCTGAGCGCCAGCGCCACGGCCGATCTCTCCGGGGACGACTTCACTCTCGTAGACTTCCAGGCCACCACCCAGGCGTTCCTGCCCGATCAGGATCTCTTGGCCAAGATTCTGGGGGTCCGAATCCCGGATCTCAGCGAGATCAATGCAACTGCCGACGTGGCCTGGGCGGGCGATACGATCTCTTTGCGCTCGGCCAGCGTGACCGGCAAGGCCTTCAGGGACGTGCAGGTTTCGGGGGAAGGCAAACTCGGCAGCCTTTCCGGAACCGACTTTACCTTCGTCCTGGACGTGGCGGTGGATCTCACGGGAAGCTCCGCCAGCAGCCAGCCTCTGATCTATCTGATCGAGGGCTTCTCCCCTTCGATGTGGCGGCTGCCCGAAGCCTCCGGAGGAGGCGCTCCAGGGACTTCCACCGATCCGGCAGGGGCGGGCGAGAACCTTATCCTGCAGGTCCAGCGCGCGCTCGTTTCCGTCGGCTCGGCCCCCGGGGTCCCCGACGGAAAGATGGGCCCGGCAACCCGGACAGCGATCGAAGACTATCAGGCACAGCAAGGTTTGAGCGTCGACGGCAAGGCGACCGAGGCACTGCTGGGCCATCTCAAAGGAGCGGCAGAGGCTTCCGCCGACCCCGCCGTGAATGCCGATCCCCAGCCGGTCTTCGTCTTCAGCGATCCCCTGCCGGACTTCGGATCGACGGCGGGAACCATGCGGCTGTTCTTCAAGGATGGCGTCTTTCGTTTCCTGGACCTGAGCCTCACCCTCGGCAGAAAAGGCGCCGACTGGGCCAACATTTCAGGCGACCTGGGCGCCCTGCCGGATGGGCCTACAGGGCTTCTTAAGGGCACTGACGTTGTGGTCCTTTTCGGCTCACCCTCGAGCCAGAACTTCGCGCAGATACTGCCACCTGAAACCCCTGAGTTCACAAAGATTTCCGGCCGCTTCAGCGCCACGGGAGCGGAGACCGTGATCACGATCGGCGGCGGACGGGTTGTCGCCGAGGGACCCAACGGCATGCAAGTCGTCGCCACCGGCGGAATCGGCGCCGTCGACCTCGAGGGCGACATCCCCGAAGTCCGGAAACTGGGTATCGACTTCGAGGCCCGTTGGCCGGACACCCAGAGCGTTTACGATTTCGTCCATCAAGAGCTACCGAGCGTGAACCTGCCGGACATGGAACTGCCCGAACTGGGGCCGGTCCAGGCTCGGGCGTCTTTGAGAAATACGGACGGGCCTCACGCCGCGAAGGACATCGTTGCGACCGCCGGGCCCCCGGAACAGCCGAGAATCCGCATCACGGGAGATATCGCCGACGTCGAAGCCATGACAGGTGTCGAACTCACCGGAGAATTCGACGTGGCAACCGCGCTGTTATTCGCACAGCAGACGGGTCCCGTGGACAAGGGACTTGGAGACGTCCATGGACGATTTGAGCTATCGGACGAAGACGGCAGCTTCGGTTTCGAGATACTGAGCGCCGAGATCGAGGACAGCGAACTCCTGTCCCTCTCCGTGAACGGTCTGTTCGACGACATCAAGGAAGGCAACGAGCTTCGCTTCGCAACGAGTCTGCAGGTGCCGAGCCTTATGGAACTGGGCCGCAAACTGAACTTCGATGCCGAAAATCTCGGCAGCCTGACCTATGACGGCGAGCTGTCGGGCAGCGACGAACACTTGACCGTCGAAGGCAAAGCCCTAATCGGCAAGACGGAAATAACGGGCCACATTACTGGAGCCTTGGTGGGTGAACACCCTTCGTTCAAAGGCAAGATTCACTCTCCGCTGTTCCGCCTCGCCGATGTCGGCATCGTCCCGCGGGACGGCCCCGAGGAAGACAGCCCGGAGTCAGTACAGCAGGAGGCCGCAGAGGAGGCCGCGCCGGAAACCAAGCAGAACGCCGCGCAGGACTGGTTGTTTGACGAGGAGCCCATTTCTTTCGACACGCTGAAACTGGCCGACTTGGATCTCGACGTGGTGCTCGAAGACATCGAGGGCGTTCGCCTGGATATCGACAAAGCCGAAGCCAAAATCAGCATCGTCAAGGGAGAGTTGAAAGTCGCCCCGGTGACCTTTGACTTCGTCGGTGGAAGCGCCGAGTTGGATCTCCAAGTCGACGCGCGTGGAGACGATCCGCAGGTAAGTCTTCATATCGATGCCAACGACGTCGATCTGGAGAACCTGCTCTCCCAGGCAAAAGTCGAGGTACCCCTCGACGGGACGATGGATTTCGTTCTCGACCTGACGGCGCAAGGCAACTCAGCGCGCGAGATGGCTTCCTCGCTCAACGGCACGACCCAGCTGGCGATCGAAGAGGGTCATGTGCTCACCGGGCTGCTGACCTTGACGACGACCAATCCGATCAGCTGGATGTTCACCGAGTCGGCGCGCAAGGGCTATTCCAGCATGAACTGCCTGATCATGCGCTTTGACATTGAAGACGGCCTCGCCAAGAGCCAAACGCTGTTGTTGGACACGCCCGAAATGCAGGCCCTGGGCAAGGGACAGATTGACTTTCGGAACGAAACCTTGGCGATCGACGTCGACCCGCGCGCCAAGCGACAGCGCCTGGTCTCTTTGAGCACGCCTTTTTCCATCAAAGGACCGCTGGCGGATCCCTCCATCAACATCAGCACCACCGGCGCCTCTCTACGGACAGGCGGCGAAGTTCTGCTCAGTCCACTGAACCTGCTGGGATCTCTGCTGCCCTTCGTCGGCAATGGCGGCGGCGACAAAGACAACCTCTGCCTTACCTTGAAAAACGTCCCGCCGACCGAGTGAAGGTCCGGGCCGGCGGCTTCACGCGAGCGACCCTGCCCGCGGCCTTGTTACCGGCCCGGTAAGATCATCGGTTCCCGGGCCGTTGCTTCAAGCCGTCCGTCGTCGCCAGGACAATGCCGGCGAGGATCGCGGCGATGCCGAGCCCGTGGAAGGCCTCCAGCCGCTCGCCGAGGAAGACGAAAGCGAGCAGCGTCGCAAAGACCGGGATCAAATGCATGAAGAGACCGCCCTTGTTCGGCCCCAACACCTCGATACCCCGATTGAAACTGAGGAAGGCCAGCAGCGAGGCGAAGACCACCACGTAGCCGATGGTCAGGAGCGACTCCCGCGTCACCGGCATCGGCCGGACCGCCAGCGTCTCCCAGAGATAGACGGGAAAGAGGAACCCGATCGCCAGCACCATGGTGGAGGCCAGCAGGGCCAACGGATGCAGGCCCGGCGGGCGGCGCTTCACCAGCACGGTGTACATGGACCAGGTGAAGACGGCGATCAGCATGATGAGGTCGCCCTTGTTGAAGGTCAGCGCCAGCAACTGGCCAAGCTGCCCACGGGTCACCACCACCGCCACGCCAACCAGCGAAATCAGCGTCGCCAGGACGATGCGCCGGGTGATCGGCTCGCGATAGATCGCCCAGGACAGCACCGGCACCAGCACCGGACAGATGGCGACCAGCAGCGCCGCGTTGGTCGCCGTGGTGTAGTTGACCGAGAGATAGAGCGAGGTGTGGAAGGCCGCCATGCCGAAGAAGGCCAGCAGCGCCAGGATGCGCCAATGGCGGCGGATCAATGGCCAGTCGCGCCGCAGCTTGGGCCAGGCGAAGGGCAGCAGCAGGCAGAGCGCCAGCACCCAGCGCCAGAAGCTGAGGCCGACCGGCGGCACCTCGGCATGCACCGCGCGGCCAATGAAGATGTTACCGCCCCAGCAGGCCGAGGAGATGACCAGCAGCGCGGCGGCGACTAGCGGCGACGCGCCACGGCTTTGCGTCGATGGGCCTTGCGGGGAAGAGGTCATGAAGTTTCCAGGAGCGCCGTCGGCGGGGCGCTGTGGTTCTCTCGCCGTCCGGGTGGGAGCATCAGGTGGTTGAAGGCTAATTGGGGCACGCGAGAAGTCTAGTCGAGCTTTTTGCCGTCGAGGTCGCGATCGGCCTTGGCCTCCTCCGCCTCGGTCTTCTTGCGCTGACCCTTGGTGCGGCCGTGGCGGGCGCGGTTGGTCTCGGCCTCCGCCTCTTTCTCGGCGCGGGCCCGGCGCTTCTTCGCCTGCCGCAGATTGATGATCTCAGCCATGGGCCGATGTTAGGGGATGGCGCCGGAGTCGTCAGGTGAATTCATCGGCGCAGCCACCGGTGGCGTCAGCCGGAACCCATAGGCCAACAGCCAAGCCACCACAGCGCCGAGGATACCGAACGGCGCGAGCGCAAGCGTCGGCAGCACTAGATAGTGATACCAGCCAGCCGTCGTGACTCTGCCAAAGTCGATTAGAGCTTCTCCGTTCACCGAAGCATATGAACCGGCGCTCGAAAAGAGAACCGTCGGCAACGCAATGACCAGGTTTGGCAGAGACGCGATCATCGCACCCGCTAGCACCGCCCACCAGATTCGGAGTTGCCCTCGACGCTTGAGGCAGAGATAGACCGGGGCGACGGCGAAAATACCAAGAAAAGGAGCGCAGAGGGCGGCTCCAATGAGGAATAAGGGCCAAAGCGGTCCCCACCAGGCGGCGAAAGCGACAACCGCCACCATCATACCCGCCGTCATGCTCGCGGCTTCGCGAGACAGGCCAAGGAATTTCATTCCAGTGCCTCCGGATCGTGATCCCAGAACAGGGTAGAACACGATCCGGGGCAGGTCAGCCGGTCACTTTGCCGCAGGCCGGGTGGCGGCGGCTATGCCCCCGTCATTGCTTCGCGTTCGGCCTGGGTCGGCATTTCGGCAAAGGCGGGGATCGAGGGATCGACCGGGTCCCACTTGGGCGCGCGGCTGGCGTAGACCGATACCCCCGGCGTCACCGCGTTGGGATCGTCCAGGCTGGAGGCCCGCACGAAAATCAGGCCGGGCATGCCGCTGTTGGTCGAATAGACCGCCGAACCGCAGGTCGGGCAAAAGTGCCGTTTGACCGAATTGCCGCTGTCCGACGAGCGCTCGTAAACCGTCACGGAACCGGACAGCGAAAAACCCTCATCGGGTACGAGGACATGGGTGCAATGGCCGGTGCCGCTCGCCTTGCGGCAATCGCCGCAGTAGCAATGGCCGGTCATCCGCGGCTCGACACCGATTTCGTAGCGCGCCGCGCCGCAGAGACAGCCGCCCAGCAGCGGTCCGTTGTGGTCATCGCTCATGAAATACTCCCTTGTCTTGCCCCGGCCCGCCATCTGGCGCTCCGGGGCTGTTATCGTTGCCCTACACTGGCGTTGGCTCTTTTTGCACCTTCGCCATCCATGCTATAGTTTACTCAATAGTTAAGTACAAGTTACAATTTACTTGTCGCAGGTGACAGGGCGCCTAAGAGGTGGAATACAGGAGGCTATGGCCAGACCAAACAAACGCGAATCCCGATCAGGCTGCCCCATCGCATCTACGCTCGACATCCTGGGCGATCGCTGGAGCTTGGTCCTTGTCAGGAACATGTTGCTGGGCAGCAAGCGCTTCGCCGAGTTTCTCGACTCGCCGGAGGGCATCACCGCCTCGGTCCTCACCGACCGCCTGGGCAAGCTGGAAGCCGCCGGCCTGGTGGAAAAGAAGCCCTACCAGAAGCATCCGCTGCGCTACGACTATGTCCTGACGCAAGACGGCCGCGCCCTGCTGCCGGTGCTGCAGGAGATCTGCCGCTGGGGCAACAAGGTCCTGCCCGACACCTGGGCGCCGCCGGACGGCTTCATGAAGATGAAAAAATAGCCGAAGCTATCTGCGGGAAGAAGCGGCGTTAGTCGGACTACTGCTTGGTTACCGCTTCGCGCGCCTCACGCGTCTTCTGCATGAATTTGTAGGCGATGTAGTACTTGTAGATGTTGCGCACGTAGATCACCGGCTCGCGGCTGATGGCCTTGGCCGCGGCGATCTCCACGTTGTCGAACCAGACATTGGGATCCAGGCCCAGCTTCTCGGCGCGCCGCCGTGCCTTCCTCATGTTGCCCGGGCCGGCATTGTAGGCGCCGAAAGAAAGGAGGACCTGGTCGAGAGGCGCGATCTGCGGGTCGTTGAAATAGGTCTCGCGCAAGAATCGGAGGTATCTCACCCCGGCATGAATATTGTTCTCGGCATCGGTAACATCGGGAATCCCGACCACAGGGTCCTTGGCCGTATTGGGCATGACCTGCATGATGCCGATGGCGCCGACCTTGCTGCGTTTGCTCTGATCGAGCTTTGATTCCTGATAGCCTTGGGCCGCGATCATCAGCCAGTCGAAGTTGTACTCGTTGGCGTAGCGCTTGATGATCTCCAGGGTTTGCTCGAAGCGGGCCATCGATTCATCTTCGCGCGCGTTCCCGACCCAATCCCTGTTCTTGATGTAGCGATTGATGAGGATGTTGCCGAGTAAGCTGCCCTTGCGAATGCTCTTGACGAAGGTATTGACCACGGCGAGCAGTTCAGGGTCGTCCTTGCGCACGGCCCAGGCGATCTCCCCGCCCTCGTTGACCGCAATGTCCTCGTGAATCTTGATCTTGTCGAACACCTGATGCCAGATCGCTGCCTTGTGGCTATCGACGATGGTGGCCGGCAGGAGGTCGGCGTTGATCATCTCCAGGATATCGTAGTCTTCGAGATGCTCGTCCATTTCCTCGATGGGGATAACCGGTTTCCCCTCAGCCTCGCGTGCCTCGTTGAGGGCGCTCAGATGTTCGAAATAGCTGCTTGAACGCCGCAGATGCAGCGTCGTGGCCGCCAGGTCGTCAAAGCCGGCGATGGCCGGGGCCGCCGGCCCGCTGATCACAAGTTCGCGTACGCCGGTAATGGTCGGAATGCTGAAGGCCACCCCTTCGCTGCGCTCCGGCGTGATCGTCAGATTGGCGACCGCGACATCGGCACGCCCCTCGCTCAAGGCCGGCAAGATGTCGTCGCGCCCCATCGGCAGCAGGATCACGTTGATATGCCGAGCTTTCTTGGGGTAGGTCTTGCGCAGGAACTTTTCCATCTCCCGCGCGATTTCGACCGCCAGGCCGCCCTGGTCAACACCGCTGGCGTTGAAGAAAAGCGGGTTGTTGGCCGTCGCCACACGGATAAAACCGCTCGCGAGGATCTCTTCGAGGTCGCCTTTTCGGCTCTGGTTGGCAAGCTCAAGAAGAGCGTCCTCGTCAGCAGGCGAGATCGTCTCGTCGCCTAAAGTCGATTCCGTCTGAGCGCTGGCAGAACCCACCGCCACGCAGAACAGCAACCCCATCAGCAGAAAACGCATCACGTCGGCTCCAAGACGCCACAACCACAGCTCTCGCGAGTCTGCCGGGCAACCACGCGGGCGCCCTTCCAGTCTCGTGGCCGGATCATAGCAAGCCCGCGCCGCTCGGCACAGCCCAAGTCAGACGGGCGTTGCGGTTTCTCCGCGCAGAGCCGCGTTTTCGGCGCGCAGCTGCTGCAATTCATCGCGCAACGGAGCCAGGATCGGCTCAAGTTCCTCCAGCGTCAGGCGCTGCGGCAGGTGCTGCGGGCAGTTCCAGTCCAGTGCCGCGACGGTGATCACCACCGCGCGCTCCGGCTTGGCGCGGTAGTTCGGATCGTGCAGGCTCGCGACCAGTGCCGGGTCGTCCTTGATATCCACGATCTTGGCGTGGCCCCAGACCTTGAGGCGGCGGCGGTTCGGATAATCGACCAGAATCATCGCCACCCGGTCGTCGCCGCGCAGGTTGCCGACGCTCAGATACTGGCGGTTACCGCGAAAATCGGCGTAGGCGATGGTCTTGGAATCCAACACCTTCAGGAAGCCGACCGGTCCGCCACGAAACTGCACGTAAGGCCAGCCGCTCTCGTTGACGCTGGCCTGATAGAACCCGTCGCGCCGCGTGATGAAGTCGGCCTCCTCCGGGCCGATCTCGTCGCCGGGCGCGGCCTCGGCCTTTAGAAACTTGGCATAGCTGTTGGCGCTGCCTTGGCGTTCTTGCTCGGCAAGCACCTCAGGTGTGAAGGCGATCTCTGCGAAAGCGCGGGCCATGGCGATGTCCTCTCTGGCTGTTGAGAAGAAGATGGCATCCGCCATTGAATAAAAGAATACCCATTGTCAGAAGTTTACTATTCCATATATTGGAATAATGGATCGATTTCGAGAATTGACCACCTTTGTCGCCGTAGCCGAAGAAGGCGCCTTCAACGGGGCGGCCCGCCGCCTCGGCAGCTCTCCTCCGGCCGTCACCCGGCTGGTGACCGCACTTGAGGAAAGGCTCGGCGTCCGCCTGTTCAGCCGCACGACACGGCAGGTCACTTTGACCGAGGCCGGGGCCCGCCTGCGCGAGGATGCCCGGCGCATCCTGGGCGAACTGGCGGAGGCCGAATCCCTGGCCGCCGGGGCGCAAGCCACCGCCAGCGGACACCTGCGTCTTACCGCGCCGGTGATGTTCGGCCAGCGATTCATCGCGCCTTTGCTTTGCGACTATCTGGACGCCCATCCGACAGTCAGCGCCAGCGCGCTTTTCATCGACCGCAATGTGAACCTGCTGGACGAAGGCATCGACGTGGCGCTGCGCATCGGCGAACTGCCGGACTCCTCTCTCTCCGCAGCGCGGGTCGGAGCGGTGCGCCGGGTGATTGTCGCGGCGCCGGACTACGTGAAACGAAAAGGCCGAGCCGCAAGCCCCGACGCACTGAAAGACCATCGGGTCATCTTCCCCACCAGCATCGTCGAGATTCCGTCCTGGACCTTTGTCGCCGGCAACAAACGCCGCCAGGTGCGTCTGGCCCCCGCCCTCAGCCTCAACACCATGGAGGCGGCGATCGACGCGGCCCTGGCCGGTTGGGGCATTACCAGCGCCCTCTCCTATCAGGTAGCCGACGACTTGGCCGAGGGCCGCCTGGTCGAACTGCTCGGTGACTTCGAAGACCGGATCATGCCGATCCACCTGCTGCATGGCGAAGGACGGCAGGCGGCCGCGAAGATCCGCAGCTTCGTCGACTTCGCCGCCGAAGGCCTGCGCGGCGAGGCCGAACGTCTGCTGGCGCGCTAGGGCACCAGCGGCAGGGTGAAGAGGCGTCCGCGGTCGGGCAGCGACGCCGAGTCACCAGCCAGGCGCAGCATGTGCCAGGCCAGTGCCTGGTTGCTGGAGACCACCGGCTTGCCGAGGCGTGCTTCGGCCTCTTCCAGAACACCGGCGGCGCGCAGGTTGGTGCAGGAAACGAAGACGCCGTCGCAGCTTGCGGCTTCGCCCACCGTCAGCACCGCCTCCAGGATGGAGGCCGGCGTCATGCGCGCCACGATCCCGTCCTCCACCTCCTCGAAGGATCCGAAGGATACCGTCTCGAAGCCGGCCTCGGCGAGATTGTCGCGCATTGCCACCGAGACCTCCGCCACATAGGGCGTCACGAAGCCAATGCGCTTGAGGTCCAACGCCTTCAAGGCCGCCTTGGCGGCACTGAGCGGATTGCTGACGATGACGCCGGGCCGGACGCTGCGGATCACTTCGGCGACCCGGTTTTCGCCGATCACGGTGGACCCGGAGGTGCAGGCATAGCCGATCACGTCGAATGCCGCCGCCTTCGGCAGCAGCCGCACCGCCGCCGGGATTTCCGCCTCCATGAGCGCCAGGGTCTCGCGGGTGACCTCCTGGCCGCTGGGCACCCGGCTGTGATGCAGGACGATGCCGTCACGGTCGAAGGCCGGTCCCAGCAGGAAGCGGAACTCCGCCTCGATGACTTCGTCGGTCTGCAGCACGATCAGGCCGAGGCGGGCGGGGGCCGCAGCCGCGTCCTCTTCGGCATCCGTCTCGAACGGCAAGCGCAAGGCTCGACCCTTTCAAAAAAAAGCGCGGTCAGATCACCGGCAGTTCGGGGGCGGCGCGACGGGTGAGGAGCTCGGCTCCCGTCTCGCGCACCACGATGTTCTCTTCATGCACCATGACCTTGCCGGGCGCAAAGCTCATGCCCGGCTCCAGGGTCAGCACCATACCCGCTTCCAGCACCGTCTTGTCCCAAGGCGTGTGCGAGGGCCATTCGGTCAGCTGTAGCCCCAAGCCGTGGCCCATGCGCCCGACATCGTTGCCCAGCGCCCCGCCGGCCTCCAGCACCGACTGCATCGCCTGGAAGATCTCGGCGCAGGTCGCG
>PJEL010005071.1_pt1 | contig 10678 bp, 11 predicted proteins | sample 1853271 | NCBI WGS metagenome assembly PJEL01 (sample SAMN08108733, study PRJNA415343) | Invertebrate metagenome, whole genome shotgun sequencing project. | host: Globobulimina | place: Sweden: Gullmar Fjord | collected 2015-08 | reverse complement strand
GGTGCTTGTTCTGCCGACTGGAGTTGTTGTCGCAGGCACCTTGAATACGCAGCCGGGCCGTCAGATCTCTCCACAATGCAGGCGAGTTCAATTGTCCGGCGCGTCTCATCGTCCAGACGTGAAAGATCTGGGATAGGCGATGCTTGCTCTGCTCCACTAGGGGGCGGGATGATTTCGCGGTTTTGTTTCTGGGTACACGACAAAAGAGCTGCGGCGCAAAAAATAATCACGAAGTATCGCATGTTGGATGCCTGTCAATTGGTTCGCCCTTGAAAGATGAGGCCGGCGGCGTGTGCGCTACTGGCCAACATCATGCCAACCAGCAAGACTTTTGATGGGCGTGTCATGTGTCGGTGGTTCCTTTTTCGGCGCGGCTGTTTTCTTGTTCCCCATGTCCACCTCGGGTCAATCTGAGAACCGGATGTTGCCCTCAGCGGCGTCCGCTGCCAAAGCAATTTCAGACACTGGCTAGCGCGCTGGTGTTGTAAGAGAATCCTGCTCTAACATTTGCTGGACCCGGGATTTGGACAGGCCGATGCGCGTGGCGATGTCTCGCAGGGGCACGCCTTGTTTGGCGAGCCGCCGAGCTTCGATGTCGCGTCATTTGAGCGCTCGTTTCCGAGCCGATTTTTCCTGGAAGTGAAGCTGCGCCGCGACCGTCTGCGGCTCCCTTAGAAGACGTCGGGCGGTGGTGGCGATGGCCTGAGCTTCCGGCATGCCATTGGCGATCAGTGCGCGGGCCGTCTTGCCGGAGCGTCACATGCGGAATGTCCGCCGCCAGTCGAGCGGTTCCGTTGCTTCGATATCCCGGGGATGGTCGCGGAGGGCCTGGGCTTCGAGATCGACGCCGGCGCTCAAAGCGTATTCATCATTTTCCATAATATAAATTATGCGCGAAACGGATTGAGCTTCTGGATCTCGAGGGTAGCCCCCTGCCTCTATCTCGGAAGCCGCTTCATCCTTAGTTACTGGTGGTTTCTCTCAGTTTCTTCACTTCGAAGTCGAAGCGCCGAATGAGCTGGCCATCGATGTAGACTTCGATGGAATGGGCCCCGACCGGGTCACCCTCCGCGATGCACCAGGAACTGGCGATCCAGCCGTCGTCCGGCGCCGTGAACTCCTCGGTGATCGCGGTGGTGCGATCGGCGGAGAAACTGTGCGGGCTGTATTCGTCGTCCTCGCCGGTCCAGAATTCGGGCGCGGCCGGAAGTCTCAGGACCTCCCGGTAGCGGATTACCGGCGGCGCGTCGGCCAGGCGGATGCGCCAGCCGAAGCAGGCCCTGTTCGGCATATAGGGCACGAGCGTGGAATCGAAGGTCCGCTGCCTGCCCTCTCCGTCGCCGATGGACACCAGGAATTCGGCGGTCTCGACCGTGAAGCCGGGGGTATCGGCAGTGTTTTGGGCCAGTCCCTCGCCCGGCGCCACGGCACAGAGCAGCGCCGCGCCAAGAAAAGCGGCCCGAAAAACATAGCGCGCGCGAAACAGCGGCCCGGCGAACTTCGCCGCAGCGGAGAAAATCATGCACCAACCTCCCTGACTGAAGCGAGTATAGCCGCTGCTGGCGGCCGCGCCCTAGCGCGAAGTCGGATCGGGCCGGGCCAAATCACGGCGCCAAAAGGCCAGCAAACGCCTGGAAACAATTGAAAAGATTAGAAAAGAAGGAAGCGGCAAGAAGAAGCTTCTTGCGGGCCGAGGGTCACTTGTTCGGGAGTACCGTATCGCGGCCGGTCGCCGAGAGGACGCCGATCTCGCAGCCTTCCAGGTTCGCGTCGGTGGTCACGGCGTTGCTGAAATCGGCGCCGCGCAGATCGCTTCCTGAAAGGTTCGCCCCCCGCAGGTTGGCATACTGGAAGGTGCAGGCGGCCAGGATCGCGCGTGAGAAGCACACCCCGCTGAGGTTTGTGTAGTTGAAGGAAATGGTCGCCAGGTTGCGGCCGGTCAGATCATGTCCGGAAAGGTTCTGATCGTTCAGCGAGGCCCTCTTGCCTTCTTTGCCGTCCGAGGCGACCCAGGCTTCATGGCCCTGGATGATGGCCACCAGCTCCTTCGTCTTTATGGGCTTTGCCGGTGCGGTCAAAGCCAGCACCCCGGCGTTTTCGCCGAGATCGACATTGTCGAGAGATGCCGAGCGGAAGTCCGCGTCTTGGGTCATCGCCTTGGAAATATCGACGTTCTTGATCTCCGCGCCGTGGAAGCACGAGCCGCTCAGGTCGGCGCCCTTCAGGTTCACGTCATCGAGGGTGGCGCCGGAGAAGTTCACACTGCGCAGGGAGGCGTTCTCGAAGTTGGTGCCCTTCAGCTCGGCCTCGCGGAAGGAGGTCTCGATTTCGGTGTAGACCGCGTCGCCGTCCTTTTCCCGGCCGCGTATAAGCGTGCCCTTGCGGATATCGGCCTTGGTCATGCGGGTGTCGTGCAAGGTGGCCTGGTCGAAGACCGCGGCCTGCAGATTGGCGCCTTCGAAGTTCGTTCTCGTTAGGTTGGCGTGTTCGAATTTCGAACCGAAGAGCACCGTCTTACTGAAGTCGGCGTCGCTGAGATTGGCTTGGGAAAAATCGCAGGCGATGAAGTGAGCCCCGGCGAAACAGGACGACGAGAAATCCAGAGTCGCGAGGTCGCACTCCTTCAGGATGACCCGGCCGGCACCTCTTTGGCGCTTTGCAAAGCGGCCCTGCGCCTCGGTCAGCTTTGCCAGCGCATCCGCGGTGATGCGGCGATTGCTGATGACGATGTTGTTGCTCTCTTGGAGCATGCCGCACCCACAGTTGTTTTACGGCCGAGACCGTCTCATCAATTGGTTTAAGTTCCCTATCTAGAGTCGCGTAGAATGGATTGATAGGGCTGTCATTTCAGGCGGACTCCTGATTTGGCAGCCACTCGTAGAATAGGGTTTTGTATTGCACGCGGGGGTGGGGTGAAGCCCTAGGCGACGACAAGCGGCCCGAGGTGCCGATAGCTGGCAAAGCTGGCCCGATGCGCGATCGCCTCGACCGGCGACTTGCGGTAGCCCTCGGTGAAAAGCAGGAAGGGCACGCCGGCGGCCTCTGCGGTCGCTGCATCCACTTCGCTGTCGCCGACATAGACCAGGTCCGACGTATCGACGCCCAGGTCGCCGGCCGCCCGCCGCAGCGGCGCCGGATCGGGCTTGCGCTCCGGCAGGGAGTCGCCGCCGACCAGCGCCGTGAAGTAGCCGTCGATGCCGAGGTCTTTGAGCATCTGGCGTGCCGGAACCTCGGGTTTGTTGGTGCAGATGCCGAGGCGAAAGCCGGCTGCCCGCAGTGCCGTCAGGCTCTCGGCGACGCCGGGGTAGAGCTTCGACAGGGCGCAGGGCGCCGCGCCGTAGATCTCGTTGAAGCGCGGCAGGGCCGCCTGCAGGCTCGCCGGATCGGCCGCCTCCCCCACGGCTCTCAGCACCCGCTCGAGCAGCACCGGGACCCCATTGCCGATGAAGCTGGTCACCCTGGCCAGGTCGAGCGGATCGTGGCCGCGTTCTGCAAGAAAGGCATTGGCGGCGGCGTGGATGTCCGGCGCGCTGTCGACCAGCGTTCCGTCGAGATCGAAGACGATGGCCTGCGGGCCGTTTGTCCGGGGGCTTGGGGACATGAAGCAATCACTTTGCGAGAGAATGGACCCTTTGCCCTTGGGCCGCGGACGACAGGGCAAGGTAACTGCCTGCGAGGCATATCGGAGAAACCCGAAAGGATCAAACCCCTGAGCAGGCTAAGCTCCCTCCACGGCGCCGGCTTGGCGCCTGTGGTTCCGCGCATTTCACGATTTGGGGTTAGAACGCTTTGCGCGGCAGGATGTCGTTTTCGATCTGGATGACCTGCTTGTTTTTCACCGCGCGGCGGGAGGCGTTGGCGTCGCAGTCGTCTTCGATACGCGACAGGCAGCCCACCACCAGACTTGGTTCGGCGCCGTTCCTGCAAAGGGGCAGCCGGATGATCTCGACACGCATGTAGCTGCGGTCGCTGTAGGTCAGGCCCTCGATGGAGCGGACGCAGACTGCCTGTGACAGGACCTGGTCGAACATTTCGGTGACGCTTTCAAGGTCCTCGCCTTCCAGCAATTCGTCGATCGAATGGTTGGTGTTCTCGAAACCCATGATGTCGCGAATGCCGGTACCGGACAGCCGGAAGAAGAAACGGCCGGTATCGGGCAGCTTCTCGACGATGAAGATGTTGGGCAGCAGGCGGACGATCTCCGTGGGGTCGAGATCTTCCTTCCAGGGAACGCCGCCGCGACGCAGCGCAAGGCTATGCCAGTAGGCGTAGAAGTCCTGTGTGACACGGTTGAAGAAAGCCCCTTCCGGGCCCTTCTCTTCCGTCAGCTTGCGATTCCCCAACATGAGACCAGAGCTATAGCAGAAGTCTTTGCACTTTCTTAATCATGGACCTGGGCACTGGCCGTTCCGCACCGCTTTAGCTAGTCTGCCGCGCATGACAGATGCCCCGCCCGCCTCCAAGCCACCCGCAGCGCGCAACATCGACCGCCTGCTCGCCATCATGGCGCAGCTCCGCGACCCCGAGACCGGCTGTCCCTGGGACGTGAATCAGAGCTTCGCGACCATCGCCCCCTACACCATCGAGGAAGCCTACGAGGTCGCCGACGCCATCGAGCAGAACGATATGGCCGCTCTGCGGGACGAACTGGGCGACCTGCTGTTGCAGGTGGTGTTCCATGCCCGCATGGCCGAGGAAGCCGGGCACTTCGCTTTCGACGATGTCGCGGCGGGGATCAGCGAGAAGATGACCAGCCGCCACCCTCATGTCTTTGGCGATCACCAAGCGGCGACGCCGGAGGACGTGAACGTCACCTGGGAGGCACTGAAGGAGGCAGAGCGGGCCGCCAAGGCCGGCGATGCGGGACGGCCCATGAGCGCCCTCGACGGGGTGACGGCCGCCCTGCCCGCCTTGCTGCGCGCCGAGAAGCTGCAGAAACGCGCGGCCCGGGTGCGCTTCGACTGGCCCGAGGTGGCCCCGGTCTTCGCCAAGCTGGAGGAAGAGACCGCCGAGATCAAAGAGGTGATCGACCAGGGCGGCGATCCCGACCGGCTGGAAGACGAGGTCGGCGACCTGCTGTTCGTCGCGGTCAACCTCGCGCGTCACCTGAAGGTCGACCCAGAGTCGGCCCTGCGCCGCACCAACGCCAAATTCGAGCGCCGCTTCCGCGCCATGGAAGCCAAGCTCGCGGAGACCGGCGAGACGGCCGCTGAGCAGAGTCTCGAGGCTCTGGAAGAGCTCTGGCAAGCCGCCAAGCGCGACGAACGCGGCGGCTAGAGGGTTACGGCTTTCGCCGCCAGCCAAACGCCGACGAAGAGCGCCACGCCGTAGAGCATGTGCGCGGTCAGGGCGTTCAGGATCGGCACCAGGGGGTTGGCTGTCAGGCGTCCCATGATCCCGATGCCCAGGCAGGGCTGCAGGAAGAACCAGGGAATCACCACCGAGGCGGCGCCGAAGACGAAGCCGTTCAGCAAGGACGGCGGCCGGTCGAGGCCGCAGACCATGAGGCCGAGATAGGCGAAGCCGTAGGCGATGCCGATGAGGTAGTGCATGGTCCAGCCGATCGCCGCCTCGCCCCGCACAGCCTGACTGTCGGCGATCGGCCGGTGAACCAGGCGGCCGCGCGGGAGGTGGGCGAACCAGCGGCCGATGAGGCCCCAGTTCGCCGGGGGGATCCCGGAAGCCGCAAAGAGCACGCGTTGCCAGATATCCAGGACCAGGGTGGCGAAGACGCCGGCGACGACGGACTGCAGGACAAAGCTCTCTGCTGGCATGTAATGTGGTTCCTCAGGCTGGCGCGTTGGGCGTCGTGTCAGTCCTTGATCAGCAGCTGCATAAGGCTGGAAGTGTCCCAGCGTTGGCCGCCGCGCGCCTGGACCTGGCCGTAGAGTTGATCGACCAGGGCGGTGATCGGCAGGCGCGCGCCGTTGTTGTTGGCTTCGGCCAGGCAGATGCCCAGGTCCTTGCGCATCCAGTCGACGGCGAAGCCGAATTCGAACTTCCCTTCGCACATGGTCGTGGCGCGATTGTCCATCTGCCAGGACTGGGCGGCGCCCTTGCCGATGACGTCGATCACCTTCTCCATGTCGAGGCCGGCCCTCTGACCGAAGTTCATGCCCTCGGCCAAGCCCTGCAGCAAGCCGGCGATGCAGATCTGGTTGACCATCTTGGTGAGCTGCCCGGCGCCCACCGGCCCCATCAGGGTGACGGCGCGGGCAAAGGCATCGATCACCGGCCGGGCGTGTTCGAAACTGTCGCGCTCCCCGCCGCACATGACGGTAAGCGCGCCGTTTTCCGCTCCGGCCTGGCCGCCCGAGACCGGCGCGTCGATGAAGGCGACGCCCTGCCCTGTCCCCATCGCGGCCAGCTCGCGCGCGACCTCCGCCGAGGCCGTGGTGTGGTCGATCAGCATGGTGCCCTGCCCCATGCCGGCAAAGGCGCCGTCGTCACCCAGGACCACGCCGCGCAGATCGTCGTCATTGCCGACACAGGTGAAAACCATCTGCGCCTCTGCGGCCGCGGCCCGGGGTGTCGAGGCTGCGGCGCCGCCATGTTTGGCGACCCAGGCCTCGGCCTTGGCGGCGGTGCGGTTGTAGACGGTCACGTCATGCCCGGCGGCGGCCAGGTGTCCGGCCATTGGGAAGCCCATGACTCCGAGCCCGATGAAGGCAATCTTGGTCATCTTGTAATTCTCGCCTTGGTTCGTTTTGGGAAGGGCGCCAGCCGATCAAGTTTGGCCGGCCGGCCGGCAACAGGTTCGAGTGCGAGCCTACTTGAGACCGGTGAAAGCCCGCAAGCCGCGACGCAGGGTCGTTCCGCAGACCCGTGGCCAGCGGCTGCTTTTGGCCCCGCCATGCAGCCGCGGTATACCGGACATGCAGGAATTATATTGCAATGCAGCATTTTTAGCTTGTCGTGGTATACCACAGATTATATATATAATTCAGATAGTTCATTGAGCATCGCGCTCGCAGTATCAGGTTGAGAGACAAGACATGTTTGCAAACGCAACACACACAGCTTCCCCGCAAATCGTTGATCACCTGGGCCATTTTGCTGCCCGCCTCGGCGCCGGCTTGCGAGGTGGTCTGGAAGCGAATCGCGTCTATAGAGAGCTTTCCGCCCTGTCCGGCAGCCAGTTGGCCGCCCGCGGCCTCGTCCGTGAGGACCTCGGCCGCATGACCTCGCAGGCTCTGAACAACGCAACCCGCTAAGTGACGGTCCCAGGCGCCGCCCAGCCGGCCTGAGGTGAGCCTCGGCAAGCTGGTCGAGCTAGGCGCTACGTGAAGGGAACACCAAGACGGCGCGAGGTCTGCTCGCGCCGTTTTGCATTTCGGATTGGCTATGCAACCATGCGTCCCTAATACCCCTAGGGAGCGCAAGGGAAATGTTCAGGCTGGCACTCATTGCAGGCAAAGGCCGCGGCCTTCTGGCCAGCCGGCCAATTCCCGCGGGGACCTGTCTTGAGCGGGCGCCGGTCGTGCGGCTGTCGGCGAAGGATCGCGCTCTGCTCGATCAGACCGCGTTCTTTGCCTACCACTTCGCGGATCCCCAGACATTCGATGCAGATGGCGGTCACGATTGTCTGATCGCCTTCGGTCAATTGACCTTTTGCAACCATTCGGCGCAGCCAAATGCGACCGTACGTTGGTCCGAGGACGATGTCGGTATTTGGGCTTCTCTGGAGGCCTTGAGAGAGATACTACCTGACGAGGAAATAACTCTGTTCTATACCAACATATCAGAATACTCGTCTCCCGATTTATTCATTTGATCCCAAAAAGCCGAAACAAATTCACCGTTTCTCCAGCCTGAACGGCACAACCCTGCCCTGCGTTGCGCAGGCCGCAAGGATTTTCCTTTTGGAAAGGAAACTTAAAGAACAGGCTGTTTGAATAGGGTGCTATCGAAAGCTGGTGTTGCTGTAGCAACAGCGGCACTTGGGGATCAACTCATGGTTTCGTCATCAACGCAGGCGTCAACAGCAGCCGAAGCCAATGTGGCTGAAGAAGCTGAAGGCCAAGCCGCCGGAAACAAGCCGGCCGCAGCGAAAGGCGCCGGGTTTACCGGGACCTATCGCTTGCTCGTGCGTGGCAAGAACATCAATGAGAATACGCTTCTCGCAACAGATTATCTAAATCATTTCAATGAGATAATTATGTTACTCGAGATGGTGCCTTCAATGCCTGACTGTTACGAAGACGCTGTTGAGTGGGCGCCCAAGAGCTACGCCGATCATTTTCGAGACAGCGGCTTTTCGGATGCCGAGCTGGCCATCCTCGCCTATGAGAATGCGCCCGAGAACTACCGGCAGGCCTTCGATGCGACGATCGAGCAGATGGACCGCATGGTCGCCGAAGCGATGCCGCGGATCAAAGCGCTGATCGATGCCGGTGAGGAAGGCCCCCTGCAGTTGGGCGTCGAGGGTGTGACACGGAAGCTGCAGAGCTTCGTCGATGTGGCCTCGTCGATCATCAACGGCAATATGGACACCCTCGACCAGACGCAGATCGATCAGGTGATGAACGGTTGATCCCGGTTTCAGGGCCCCTCCCGGGGCGCTGCTGACGATGCCTGGCCTTCCGCCCGAGCTTAATCCCGATTTCTCATCGTCTGTTTCACCAGGCGGCTGAGCGCCTCGAGGCCGGGCCCGATGCGCTGCGGCTCGATGGAGGAAAACCCCAGGCGCATGAAGTTGCGCGGCGGCTTCTTCGAGAAGAAATGGGCCGAACCCGGTTCGATCACAATTCCCTGGCTCAGGGCCTCGCGCGCCAGAATGTCGGTGTCCAGGCTTTTGGGTCCTTCCAGCCAGACGCTGGTCCCGCCGCAGGACGGGCGCCGCTCGAACTCCGGTAGATACTGCTCCAGCGTTTCGCCCATGGTCTCCCAGCGGGTCCTGAAATCGCGCTGCAGGCGATGCACCAGGGCATCGTAGTGCCCGCCGGCGATGAACAGGGCCATGGTGCGCTGATTGTTGGTGGCCGGGTGGCGCAGCATCAGGCGGCGCAGCATGCGCGCCTCGTGGATGAACTCGGCGGCCCCCACCATGTAGCCCATGCGCAGCCCCGGCCCGAGGTACTTGGAGAAGCTGCCGATGTAGATCACCCGCCCGCTGCGGTCCATGGCCTTCAAGGCCGTGGTCGGCGCGTGCATGTAGTTGGCTTCGGACTCGTAGTCGTCCTCGATAACCAGGAAGTCGCTGCGCTGCGCGCGTTCCATCAGCGCCATGCGCCGTTCGAGCGTCATCGTAACGGTGGTGGGTGACTGGTGGCTGGGCGTCACGTAGGCGCAGGTGCAGCCATCCAGGCGTTGGTCGATGACCATACCGTCCGTGTCGACCGGAATAGGACGCAGTTCCGTGCCGTTGATGCTGAAAATGTTGCGGGCGTCGACGTAGCCGGGGTTCTCGACCGCCAATACCTTGCCAGAGCCGGCCAGCAGTTCCGCGATGAGGAACAGCGCATTCTGCGCGCCCAGGGTGACGAGGATCTCCGAGGGGTCGGCCTTGATCCCACGGCGCGGCAGGACCCGGGTTCGGATCTCTTCGATCAGGCGTGGATCGTCCTCGTTGAAATTATCCTCGGTCCAGATCTGGATCGCCTCCACGCCCAAAGCCTGGCGCGAGCACATGCGCCAGGTCGACACCGGGAACAGCTTCGGGTCCGGCTGGCCGTAGATGAAGGGATAGGGATAGCGCCGCCAGTTGCGCGGCTTCGTCAGATGCTCCTGCTCGGAGGGCCTGAGCTGCAGCCGCTTGAACCAGTCGACCGCTGGCTCGGATTCCTGTTCGGGAGAAGCGACCTGGCCGTCAATCTGTTGGAACACCATGTCGGTGTTCACAAAGTAACCGATGCGCTCGCGCGAAATCAGCAGTCCTTCGTCGGTCAGGGCTTGATAGGCCAGAACGACGGTGTTGCGCGATACGCTGAGCGAATGCGCCAGTCTGCGGCAGGACGGTAAGGGATCGCTGCCGGAAAGGCGGCCGTCCAGGATGGCGTCGATCAACTGACGCCTGAGTTGAGCCTGCAGACCCAGGTCGCCGTCATGACGAACCGGAAAGATGAAATCGCGCAAATTCTTCCCGCGCTGTAGCGCGCTCCCTGGGACAGCCTCCCTGGCTGTCCGACAACCCCTGCCCGCTAACTTAGAAGCGACTATGGCCGGCCTCAAGCCTCAGTCTCGATCAACCGTCTAAGGTTGTTGCTCGCCTCTGGCAATCGCTTGAAAGTGGCGGGCGGCGGCCACGCCCTCGCTCCGGCACCAGGCCCTATTTCCGCCAAGCCCCCGGTTGCTCCACTCCCGCTCCGCGTCAACCCAGCCTCGAATGCGCAGGCTCCGGGCGGTTTCCTCGTCAAATCCGCCTCGCTCCGTCAGCGCAGCGAGTTCCGCGCGATAGCCGGCCTCGACTGCCGGATCCAGAGTGCCGCAGTAGCTTGTAACAGCAAATTCATACACCACCCGTGTCAGGCTGCGCTCGCCACCCAGCACAACGGAAGGAACGGACAGCAGTAGAAAGCAGGCAATCGCTGGGGCCAGTTGCAGCAATCTTGATCCAGGTATGTGCACTTCTGGCCCTATCTACGGTCGAGAGTTGGCCTTGACTTGTTTCAAACGCCGCTGCCAGACTCAAGCGTAGGCCGATTGGGCCTTTTCGACAAAGCGATTTACCGGGAGGGCC
>PJEL010005070.1_pt1 | contig 10680 bp, 10 predicted proteins | sample 1853271 | NCBI WGS metagenome assembly PJEL01 (sample SAMN08108733, study PRJNA415343) | Invertebrate metagenome, whole genome shotgun sequencing project. | host: Globobulimina | place: Sweden: Gullmar Fjord | collected 2015-08 | reverse complement strand
CTCGTGTGTGGGATGAATTATTAGAGGTAGATGAGAGCGGTGCAGTTACATCATCGCTACCACCATCACCACGTGGTGTGGGAGGAGCAGGAGCTTTATCATGTTCTAATTCAGCTTTTTCACAAAATGAGATGACTATCACGCCCGCACTTTGGGATGTTACTGATGCTCAACTTGCTAACCCTAAACAGTCTTCTGAGGGGTTATTGCATGTGAAAATACCGCCACCAATCGCTGTGATAGAAGAAAAATTACCACAACAACCTCAGGGCTTAGACTTAGATGGTGAGGTTTTACCTTCAACGGTTATACTTGTGCGTAGCAAATCCTTTGGGGGATTCAGGTCATTTCCATTATCCTCGCCAATGGAGACTGAGTCAAGCACAAATGGAAAAGACGAGGCTTTTGAATCCCATTTTTTGTACTTTGTGGGCCACCTGGTGAAAGCTGAGATAAGCACAATTTGTAGCATGCGACATGATGATATTCATCATGATTGCCCTAACCGTTCCCTGTCAAAGTGATGCTTCTTAATACAAGAAATAATATAGGATCGCAATGTAATTTTTTTAGTTAGAAAACAAAAGAGTTTCAGTTTGGCCTCATGGATACTGTTTTTTTTTAATTTAAACGTATCTAAATAGGTATCCCTTGTGGTGGTTCCGCAAAGTTAGCATAATATACAACTCACAGCAGCACTCATTCATCAGTAACCCCACACCCTAAGTTAGCTGGTAAGGCCCTGCCAAGGAAGGAGAGTGCATTAATGCTGATCATTACATGTAGGGAAAAATGAGGGGAGGTGTCGCTAGCCATTTAAAAAATGGGGAAAATACCAACTCACCTCACCGATCAATCTGTTTCGGGTAAGGCAAATAATTGAAATTATCCACAAATTCAGCTCTGGTCTTGGTGAGACAGGGATTGTAGCAGATCTCCTCCCCAATGGTTGATCTTGTTCGGCCCTACGTTGTGGTTGGGTTGGACGAATAACTGGGCAGGCCAACTGTGCTCGAGTTTGAAAGTAACGCTCGTGAACACATGCCATCAAACACAACAACTCACCTTATAATCGTGCGCAGGAAAGACAATCGTCTCACTTGGAAGACAGAAAAGTTGGCTATGAATGCTATCATACAGTGTCTCACTGTTTCCTTCCTGAAAGTCAGTTCGGCCACATCCACGAATAAGCAATGCATCACCCGTAAACACCATACTCCCATCATCTATTAGGTAGCTCATGCACCCAAACGTGTGGCCAGGAGTAGGTAATGCCTCTATATATCGTGAACCAAACTCCAATCAGCTGCCTGGCTTCAATAGAATCTCTGCCTTCCCCTTTGAAGACTCAGAAATGGCACTCTTCAGACCCGGCACTAGTTTCTTAAGCCTGTTATTACCACTGAAAAGAGCAAAGACAAGGTGACTCTATCAATCTTGGGATTACCGGATGGATTAAGTTAATGGTCAGTTTTTAGAGTTAGAGTGAAAAAGTGCGATGACACTAAGTAGTACGAAACTTGTTGGAGGTTTAATAACATTACATGATGTGATCAGCGTGAACGTGGGTATTAACCGCCGCATATTCAAGCTTCAGTCCCATTTCCTCAGCTACAGTAGCATCCCTTTCCGCGCAGATATAAACTGGGTCGATTATCAACCCAACTTCTTTTTCTGTTACCTAGTATATACGTATACGTTGAGCTCTCTTTCTCAAAAAGCTGGTTAAACACTAAACCTCCAGTTGAGGCAACAGCCCGAGTTCCCCCTGAGACCTGCAGAGTCACGAGATAAGCGTACAGCACATAGGCTTTCCAAGTTATGGGTTAAAGATCAACCTTTGAAATGTCCATTTTTCCGTGAAACATGGAACCCTGCCAAGAAATGGAAAATAGATGGGTCACATCAGCAATTATGGTTAGTGTTAGTGTTACTGTTAGGGTTTAAGGGTTAGGGTTAAAGCTTCTGGATGGTAGCTAGGGCGGGGTTTTAGCGATTTCCCAAATCCGACACAAAAAAACGGTTCCGTTCGATTCGATTTTCCAAATCCGGCCCAAATTAGTCAAACCAACCCAGCGCTCGGTAGTATTATTAGGGTTAGAATTATCACAAGTGAAACCTTGAATCCTCCACGGAGGTAGAAAAATCTGGAGAAATACTAACAACCGATGTACCAGCTGAGGTTAGAGCTGGATTTATGGTCCGAAAACCGACTTAATCCGATGGTCTGGGGTGAGGTATATTGAAGTTTTTGAAGCGCAGTGGGGTTGTGTTTGTGTTTAGGCTCGTGTGGGAATTAGAGCATCCCAGTATGTAAATTAGCATCGTATTAACCCCTTACGATTAAGAATATCTCATTACCCTTGAAGGGAACTTATCCAAACTGCTTATATTTCATATTGAGTTCAACATATCCGCTGAGGTTATGGTCTCATTTCCCAGTGTCTAGTGAGGTTGGTGTATTGTTACTGGTCGGTTTCGGTTTTATATTTTGTAGAATATGAGGTTCCAGTTCTCGTACTTGGTTTCGTTATATTGAGGGTGTCGAGTTTCCTTATTACTATTATGCCCCATCTTAGAATCGAGAGACTACCTACCCTAAGGGACCCTAAGGGGAGATGATATGTATATCTATATATATATATGGCCCAGGGACTGAACGGAAGAAGTATGTGATTAATGGGAAATAATCGAGGACAGAACAGGATTATCATATCCAATTGTAAGTGGAAGAAAAAGTGCGGGGATGTATCAGCAATGAGTTGGAGAGAGTAGAATTGAGGGGAAATGTTTGACCGTTATGTAGTTGGTCTTTTTGGGGTTTTGACGCCGTCGTCATTTGTAGTTACTACTGCTTTTATTCTTAAACCTACTTGTATGTATATACACATAAATAGGTGTAATAGATAGGATTTTTTCTCGTGTGTAATCATTGTTTTCGATATGCCATTACTGTTGCTACTGAGCGGCGAATTGTCTTGTCTAGTAGTAGTAGTAGGGCTACAAACTACTACTCTTTAAAGTGTACTTGCTGTGTAATAACATCACATGAAATTCTGCTGCAGTTGATGCCATCGTAGGTGGCACGGTTGGCAATCATGTCCTACGTTGGTGTAGTTACACTTCAGGTGGCACATGCTGAGACAGGTGAGAATGGGTTTGCTTGAAGTACCAATGTGCAGCTTATACGTTTCCAACATTTCTTATGGTGGTATTATTGTATCAGGCATCTCCCATTCTATCATCCTTGGTCCTGGGGAAGAGGACGTAACGCACCTAAAGCAGAAATTGTTAGCATGCACGAAAGTTCCTGTTGAGAACCAGGTGATTCTGGATTTAACCTTTTCTGGCTGATATTCTTGCAATGCTGCTCTACTCAGGCACCGCACCACAATATCTTTCCAATAGATACTTCTCTTAGGACCTCCGTATAAGTACCTTGACCCTGAATTTCAAAGACAGCCACTGGTATGATGATATGAATTTGCCACCCATTCCTTTACTGTGTTTGTTGTAAACATTGCCACTTGGTTACTTTCTGCCCATTTTACTATGCTGACCAGGATAAGGGCCAGAGCATATTCTTGTACGACCGGGCAACGATTGTGCCTTTGGAGAGGCCTGAAGATGTGGAATCAACTGGATCAGCTACAACAACAGAGGATTCATCTTCTGCTCTGTTTTCCCCGCCTCAAATTGATTTGCCTTCTGAGCCTCGACCGCAACCGAAGGGCTTCAGTAGTCATCTGGAGGCCGCAAATTCTTCCCCACTTCTCCAGACAATAGCTAATTTCGAACGACAGTTTATGCTTGCCTTAAATAAAGGAGAAGTTCTGTCTGAGGCATCTAAGAAGTGGGTAGAGGATGCACAAGCAGCTGAGGATATAGCTAAAATGCGTTACGCAGCTTTGTTGGCAGCAGAATCAAATCTACAATTTCACATGGAGGCCCTGAGTAAGACGTATAATGAGGGAGCATCCCACTTGAAGAGTCAACGAAAACGGCATGCTGATATTCTTAACCACTTTGATGATGACTTGGAATTACTTCGCCGTATTCATCTCCATCCAGCGCTTGCATCATCATCAGAGGATCGCTATACATTGCTAGATTGCGTACCTGTTGATAAGGAGCATTCACTGCATGAAGCTTGTCAGCAATCTCACAGGCGTATGGAAGTACATGAAGCAGATATGGTGGGTACTTGGGAGCGATTAAATGCAGATGTTTTGAAGCTGCAGGAAGAGCTCGAAACAGAGCGCGTGCAACATTGGAGTACTCATTCTTTGAGTAATAGAGATGAAGAAGGAGATCGTGGAGAAGGTAGAGGACAGAGCAGCTCCATTGAATGGGGGGGTGACTGGTTATTGAGAGCGAAGAAAGATGCTGTAGACCAGGAATTCCGTCTGTTAGAACTTCAGAAGAATTATGATGTCGCACTGGCAATGGCTGAGAGACAGCTGAGCCTTGAGCTGGATGATACGAATATTTCTATGGAGGCAATTCAAGAGCTAAATGAGTTATTCACGGGCCAACGGGGCCTCATACCAGACATGTTGGCCACAGATGAATCCCTAAGGAAAGCTGTCTTTCGAGGGAGGGAAGTAGCATCTATTTCAGCAAAGGCTCTGAATAAAGGCCTTAAAGAGATTGCCCGACTTCAGAATAATATAAAACAGGTTCAATCGTGGCTACGATTCATGCGCGCTGCCTCTGATCAAAAGGATGAACAGTTCAGCCACCTCGAGAAACTCCAACGTATGCCAGCCGCCTACGAAGCCTTCAAGAATGAAATCGTTCGCCGTCGTGCATACTCTTCAGTCTTCAAGACCCAGGTTTCTGAAGCCGTAGATTCCATTGCCGCTCTGAGAAGTAGAGAAATTGTGGCAAGAGATGTGTTTCGGCATTGTCATCTAGTTAATCTCCCAGTGTTTTTCCTGGAGATTGCCCCCGGGCTTTGTGAACAGCAGCCACCACATTTTGATCCCATGGTGAAAGAGTCTACTGAGGCGGCGGCAAGAGGATCTGCTCACCTGCCACCTATATACGCTGCACACGTTGGCACTACAGAAGAGGATGCTAGAAGGGCTATCCGCAATTCAATTTCTTCTGATCCTGAAGCTGAAGCAGATCAAGCTTTGAAGACAGAAGAAGGAGATGGTGGATAGGAAGAGCTAGAGATTTTAGGCCCTCCTGACGAGCTAGTATCCAATATTGAGAGCTCACAGGGTGCTGCTGCTCTCCAATATGAAAATGCTCTGCTGAGGGCTGAGGTTATTCGACTACAACAATACCTCAGAGAGATTGGGGGCAGCAATGCACACAGTGCAGCAGCAGCAGCAGCTCCAGCGATGGGTGGTGGCGTAAAGGGCCAAAGAAATGATTGTGACGATGTACCTACTACACTCGAACAGTCTTCTGATGAGGGTGTATCGAAGGGTGGTGAAGAGATATCCTCACGGAATTCTGCAATTCGATCCTCATCTCCAGGAAATGTTTTTAAGAGGGTGCATTCTGCGGCGGCTTTCTCTGACGTCATGCCCAATAACTTGGTAATACGTCAATCTAAGTCTGAAAATGACATGTGCTCTGCATTGCGACGTATTGAAAGGTCAGCGACAGAACACGTGGCAGCAGACGAGAGCAGCTCAAATGCTGCAAACCCGTTGCCTGCCTCATGGCCTTTTAGAACTTCTTCTGGCAGGCCATTGTCTTTACCAACGTGCAACGAAGATCAAGGAGGAGAACGCTGGGATGGCATTGCAAAATTAGTTGACACTGCGCTTCAGCTGTCAAGAGAAAAACTTAAGAGAGCAACGATGGAAGCACAGCTTCAGGCTGAAGAAAACGATAGCTTGCAGGGGGCTCTGAAGTCGGCCATATCCCGTCACATTTCATTTTGGAATTTCAATGTTGATGATCTTGTGCTTTTTCTTCTGAGTGGGGATAAAAATGTGCCTGGAGAACGCATCTATAGGGCACTTCACGCAAACTGCCGTAACTACTTCCTCTCAAAGGAAAATGTCAGGAAGGTCACGGAGGATAGTAAAGGAGGTGCCCTCCCGGACTTCATTCTTGGTAATGTGATTCACATTGAAATGCATACAGTAGGCGAGTCTGACAACGAGGAAGCAGCAGCAGAGTTTCAGCTGGAGCCTGGCACCTCTCTTTACTATGCTCTTACCATTGTTCCTTGGAATGATGAACCACCACCTACTACACCTTAATAAGTGTTTGTACACCCTCATAGATATTAAAATAGGAAAGGAGTGATATAGAAGTTGTTGTGGTTACTGCTCTTGTGTAAATATATTTCCCCTATCCCACATTGCTGCAACATTAAGAGAATCGTTCTAGGTGTGCTCGATTCAATTTTGCGGCATGGTTCTTTAGAGCTTGCTCATATGAAGTGCGCATTACTATTTTGTTATGCGCATTGATTTCTATGGGGACAAGTGTAAGTGGGCCACTTGCTAGTTCTGCTGAACACAAGGGAAACATTTTAAGAAAATTCCGAGAAATTTATTTTTTTCAAGAATGTCTCCTCTAGATTTCCTGTTCCTGTTCTGCCCACAGCAAACAATAACAGCTTTTTTACAGTAGTGTAGAATTGGTTCACGATGTCCTCCAGTATAAAAAAAAAATGGTACGATCATCATTTGTTAGTATTCTCACAGCTGGACCTCAGATGAATACAGCACGTCCTTCCTTAAGACTCTTATCACATGCCATGGCCATCTCAAGTGCCCGCAGACCATCCAGGCCACTAGGTGTAACCTCTTTTCCCGCAATGAGCGTATCACAGAAGGACGTGGTCTCATTAATGTACGCTTGCATGTAGCGCGTCATAAAGAAGTCATAGGGCATGTCTGTCAACTTAATGCTCTCTCCGTTCCACTTCTGAACCTGCGTGATGTGGTGGTATAGGTGTAGTTTTCACAGACAGGTGTAGCAATAACATCGTTAGAAGTGTATGGCTGGCTAACATTTTACATCCAATCCCAAACCAAACTGCAGCAGGTTCAATGGTGGCAATCAACAGAAAATAACAACGCTGGGTTGTGTCATCACTTACTGTGGTCGGAAAGGGGTTCCCAAGGTTTAGCTGTCCACCCTCTCCATAAACTTCAACACGCTGATCATAGCCATATGTACATTTCCTACATACCTAAGCAGCACAATAGGTCAAATGCACGCAGCATAACGAGAAGGAAAAAACAAAAATCGCATACCTGAATAGTGGCAGTGGAACCTGACTCAAACTCAATCAGAATATTCGCTGTATCAATGGCCTCACTAGGGTTGCTATCCTTCAGTTGCTCAATCTCCTATAAGTGATAAATGGATATATCGGTGGGATGGTTAACACGCGGCTCTGCACCTCTAAGTCTGAAAGGCGGTGGTTGAAACTATTTGTTTATATACATTCCTTAATACAGCCGTAGGAGGAGGATCAAAAGTCAGAGTCATACATTCATTCATCTACGGCCCCTTGAATCACCTTATCAATGTTGCATGCTCCAGTGGCATACACTTTAACCGGTTCGTTTGGCCCCTGTAAAATTATTTGCTTCCATTAATTGTCTACGGCACAATTTGGTGTTAGAGAGAACATAATGAGTAATGGTCAGGTCACCTTAGCACTCATCATCCAGCGAGCAATATCAAGGTCATGAATAGCCATATCCTGGGCGGTGATTCGGTTCGATACAGGGAGGACTACTAGGTCAGATCTGATATATACCAGCTAAGCAAGATCGATCTTGTGGTAATAAGTAGTCATCTACCTTGTAAAGTCCCCCTCCACCTTTAACATAACTAGTGCAGATCAGGTTGGGGCCAGAGGAATTGGATCAGCGTTGGGCATCTCAAAGAAACAAAAATTGCAACCACTACCAATCATGTCTGACCCAGCAAAGAGCACTTGGCCTATCGAAAATGGCCTGACACAACTACTTCTTTCACTACAGCCACCATCTTACGTGAAAGGAGGAGGGGAGGGGTCTCGAGACTGCAGAATTGCGCTCAGGGGGCGACCAATCTCACCCTATTTTGTGCATTGGAGAGTCAGATATCTGTTTGTATGGAAAGTGAGGGGGCCGCCTTTGCAACCAGCATACGCACATCAGAGATGAGTTGATGCAATCGAGAGAAATCGGGATCAAAACGCCTCTGGAAGGCAGTCATAAGCTTGATGCCACAGTCATTCGCCACTTTAATAGCTTCCATTGTTCCCTGCAGTCCAGATACCACCATCAGTGTCAGGACAGGATTTGAGGCCCTTGCATGGTTGGTTTCATCGAGCTTCTTGTCATGTTACCTTGAGTTCCGTCGCAATTGGTTTTTCACAGAACACATGTTTTCCAGCATTGGCGCATGCCTAAGGGAGGAAAAGGAATAAGAGAGGGTAGCTTAAGCACCATGATAATCATGAAATGCGAGGGCAGAGATATCAGTAGTGATAAGACAGAGGCTTTCATCTATTATAAGCCCAGTCATTGGAAGTAGTAGTTCTTCCTCGCCTTAATTTGATCAGCATGGAACTGAGATGGGGAGCAGATCCACACCGCATCCACGTCTTTGTGGTTGATAACTTCATTGGCATCCAGTGTGTAATTGGGTACCCCGTACCTGTTAGAGATGATTAGATTCATGACACGCTCCAATAGTAAGCAGCGGAAATCTGTTGCATAATAGTGCAGCAGAATATCAAAGGAGGTGAGTAGTACCCACTTGTCAGTGGCATCCTTTAGAACATTCTCCAGCACGTCACTGATGATAATAGGCTGAAGGGGCACACACACTCATGGTTAGAGCACACGCGATGACCTGGTGGCTCAGAATTTGTTAAAATGATAATCCAGCATGCACCTTTACACCAGACACATTTGCCAGTGTGTCCAAGTGAACCTGTAGCACCCAAAACGTTAGGAACGAACGCTGGCATTTTTTTCTTCCCATTGTATATTTTATTCACCTGTCCAATGCGCCCAGCACCAATTATGCCAACTTTAAGATCTCCTTTAGAGGAAAAGCATCGCTTACTGCTACTCTCAAAAAGAGACAGAGTATGTATTAGTCAGAGAATCTGAACCCATAACTATTCTATAAAAAAATGCAAAAAGATGCGTGCATCTATATGAGGGTTGTGTTAATACATTGCCACTGCTAGTGCCTTATGGTATAAAACTTCAATGCCCGGATAAAGATGCGTAGCGCCAGAGTAGAGAAGGTCGACAGGTTTAACAAGAAGAGTTGCAATAGAATCCATCCTCGAAGGATTTCCAAAACAAATACTTAGAAAGTTGTACCACAGTTCCTTTCATACCTTGTCTAAGCCCTATGTCAAGCTCGAGTATTACTGAAACCTCACAAAACACCCAATGGGCTCATTCTCCCATCCCATAAACGATACTTAATATAAGCATGTAGTAGCAATTTATATTTTCGATCATATACACATCTTCGATTCACTTATTGTAATAAAGAGGGTCCTGAGCTGAGTACAGTACAATAATAGCATCAAGAGAGCTATGTAGCAACTGCAACATCACAATAGCCCTCCCCCTGGAAAGCCCAGCTTATTAGGGGATATTGAAAAAGGGAAAGGCACACAACCATAAGCGCTGTTTCCCATTTCCCAGCAAAAGCAAAGCTATGAGGTGGCCTTCTAACCGTAATTCTTTAACTTTAACCATAATTTTAACCTTTAACCTAGCCCAAACCCTAACCATAAGACCCTAAAACCCCCAAACCCTAAGACCCTAAGACCTCCTAACCCTAAGCCCCCTAACCCCAACTACCCATAACCCTAGCCCCATAGAATATTTAGCTAACCCGTTCACTTGAGACGAGTTAATTTCTTCTTACCCGTTGGCAATAGCTGTTCTCAGAAGCTTCGATGTTTGCATATTTACTCTTCTTAGTTAATGAAATTTCTTGTGGATATTACGTGTGGCCCAGACGTGTGTGCGAGTTTCGCGAAACGAAAGGCTCTCGCCTGATTCCTGAAGAATAATTGAAGAATATTTTTCGGATTGAAGAACAAAAAACTATTTAGCATTAACGATCACCCCATCGACGATTACCTACCCAGACAGTGCTGGGTTGGTGTGGATTGTTGACATCATCCATGGTATTAGGGACAAAGGTAAGCCTCATGTGGCGGAAACGTAGTATGGGATTGGTAGCAGAAGTGTGAAGGATTTCGAAGGAGTCGTAAGTACTTGCACTGGATGCCTACTCGGCCCATGCAGCCACCTGTAACAGTAATGCAACTAAACGAATCAGATTTAGCTGGATTACTCTCCCTCTACTGTCAACCGCACACAAGGTGGTCCACAGGTATCCTGTTGCCGTTGCTTTGAATCAACAACCCACTTTTATTGGATATTACTTACAAAGAATGAGAGGCTACTTTCAAATCAAGACCTCTACGGCGTGCATTACAAATAGAATAATTTTCCATACTCCATAGCCCCTGCAAGAATGGAAATGCTCTCACGAGCCGCCTAACCCATAACCTATTATGCTCAGCACAATGGAAATTTTGTAGACACATTGTGAAGATATAGATATATATGTGTATGTATACCGACTGAGGTGTACTCCTATGTTTGTGTGATTGATATATGTATAAGTATGTGTATACATCAAGTGAGGTGTATACCTATGCCCCCC
>PJEL010005069.1_pt1 | contig 10681 bp, 7 predicted proteins | sample 1853271 | NCBI WGS metagenome assembly PJEL01 (sample SAMN08108733, study PRJNA415343) | Invertebrate metagenome, whole genome shotgun sequencing project. | host: Globobulimina | place: Sweden: Gullmar Fjord | collected 2015-08 | reverse complement strand
ATACAACAAATCCGCAATCCGCAATCCAAAATCTAAAATTGTTCTTAATAGTTGGTTTAACGGAATAAAAACGGGATGAAAGTCAAAGTCACGTTATGAGTGATTTTCATCACCTTAGGTCGTCACTACTGTGCGGCTTCAACCGCTTTCGCTTTTTTCTCGACCTGCAGGGCCATCTCCTGTTTGAAATTTTCCAGCTTTTGTCCGAGCTCCGGATCAGAGGTCGCGATGATCTGGGCTGCCAGAATACCGGCATTGCGGGCGCCGGATTTGCCGATGGCCATGGTTGCCACCGGAATACCGGGCGGCATTTGGACAGTCGCCAGCAGCGCATCCAAACCCTGCAGACACGAAGAATCAATGGGAACGCCGATTACGGGCAACCGTGTATGGGCGGCCAAAACACCGGCCAGATGGGCTGCATGACCCGCACCGGCGACGATAACCTTCAAGCCCTTATCCAACGCGGATCCGGCGAAATCAGCCGCCCGTTGCGGACTTCTGTGAGCAGAGGCTACCGTCATTTCATACGGTATTTGAAATTTCTTTAAAATAGCTGCCGTTTCCTTCATGATATCAAGGTCGGAATCACTGCCCATAACGATTCCGACCTGCGGAGTTCCGGCACCACCCTGTGTATTTGTTTCTTCAGTCATCAGAAAATTCTCCTTTTTTATGAATTCTGTGCATAATCAATTACTCTTCGAGCCCCAGTTCGATTAGTTTATCGAGAACTTGACTGAAACTCAGGCCGGCCTGTTGAGCAGCCTGGGGGAAAAGGCTGGTGGCTGTCATGCCGGGAATCGTGTTGGTCTCCAGCGCATATATCTCATTATCTTTAAGAATCATGTCGGTTCGGCTGTATCCCCTGCAAAAAAGGGATCGGTGAGCAATCTTGGCGTAGCTTTGTGCTCTTTGCGTCAATTCCTCATTGATGCGTGCCGGACATATTTCACGGGTAACACCCGCTGTATATTTGGCTTCGTAATCAAAAAATTCATGGGCTTCATCCGGTATGATTTCGATAATCGGCAAGGCCTCCAATTCCTTGTTGCCGATCACGCCGGCGGTGAGTTCCGTTCCCTTGATGTAGGATTCAACCAGGATAGCCTTATCAAATTCTGCAGCCTTAGCCAGGGCATCCCGCAGGTCGGCAGCCGACTTTACAATCGACATCCCCACACTGGAGCCCGCTCCCACTGGTTTTACCACCAGGGGCAGGCCAATTTGGGACGTACATTTTTCGATATCGACGGTATCATCACGGTCGTAAACATGATAAGGAATCACGGGCAGGCCGGCTTTTTCGTAGAGTTGTTTGGTGACCACTTTGTTCATGGCCAGCGCACTTCCCAGAACACCGGATCCCTGATAGGGAATATTCAGCAAATCAAGCAGGCCCTGAACGGTCCCATCTTCGCCAAATGGTCCGTGCAGAATGATCAGGGCGATGTCGATCTCAGGCGCATCCTGGACGAGCCGGGCCAGATCGGATTGAGGATCATACTTCAGGATATTGTATTTATCTTTGTTAAGGGCTTCGTAAACCTGCTCTCCGCTGTGCAGCGAGACTTCACGTTCGGATGAGATGCCGCCGGCCAGAAGTGCGAGTGTCAGTTTTTCCATGGAATTATCCCTCCTTTTTATTTTTATCCCCGCTTTCAAAGCGGTCTACCAGGCTGGCCGAATATCGCTGGGGTACATCAAATTCATGCGACATATTGCGCGTGGCGTTTAATTTCATAATCAAATAATTCAGTTTTTTTAGTATGCAATATTTTTCGGCCGTTTCTTCCATGCCCTGCAATAATTCTTCTGTGCGTTCAATCTCTTTTTTAAGCTCAACTTCCGGGGGCAGGCAATCCGCATTTTTTAAAATTTTGTAGGACAGCCGAAGATCCTCGGCTATATGGCGATCCTCTTCCAAAGTGAGCGGTTTGCCCGATCCCGCCAGGTTTTCAAATTCGCCGTTGCGTTGGGCCTTGCGAATTCGCTCTTCTACGATTTTTGTAAATCCGGGAAACATCGGTTTGATTGTGGATTTCGGAATGCGGATTGAGGATTTAACAACAGGCAATGATCCGAGTTCCATTCCTGAATCCTGTTTTTTTCTCCATATATATTTGATCTAGTTATATCATATTTTTAGATCTATTAAAATTGGAAAAATTTCGCACATGTGTTTGCCAAAGTAATTGACCGGGACGGTAACTATTTGGTAAAGGAATGAACCATAAAAAATTGCATGTTGAAAATTACAAATTGAATATAGAAAAAAGGATAATCTGAATGAAAAAAATAGCCTTTGCCGGTACCGATGGGCGGACCCTGTTGAGCGCGCTGGTAACAGCCACTGCCAAGAGCGACTTTTATCCGGAAGTGTTCAAGGGAGTCGTGGTCCGGGGGACACCCTCGATGCCGGTGTTTTGTGAAATCATGAACTGGCCGGTGGAGTTTATTGAAACCGCCGGCAATTCGGTGGCCGATTATACGGCTGCAATCCTTGCAGCCTTAGCGGAGGGGAAAATAGATTATGTGATACCCATGCCGGAAGCACTTCTATTCGATGGCCTGGTGGATGCCGTGGAACAGGCCGGCTTTGGCGATCAAATCCTCGGTTTGACCAAGTCCGGAGCCTTTATTGAAGGTGATAAAATAGCATGTAAAAAGCTTTGCCGGGATGCCGGTATCCCGGTAGCCGCATCCTGGTGCGAGGTGGATGCCAAAGACTATGCGCCTATATTAGCGACATGTTTGAAATATATCGATGCCTACGGCGGCGCCGTTCTGAAATATCCATACAGTGCCGGGGGCAAAGGGGCACGCATTATTTTAAATTCATGGGAAATAAGAGAAGTATATGATGCTTTGATCAAAGACTACAAGGACAGCTATAAAAAAATGTATGGCGGCAAGGGAAAATGGCCGCTTCTGATTGAATCGCTGATGTCGGGGGTTGAAATCAGCTTTACGATTCTGGTCGATCGATATGGTCATTTTCAAATTTTGCCGACTGCCATGGATTATCCTGAACGGTTCGAAGGTCCCACCGGAAAAAGCAACCCGATAACCGGGGGCATGGGGGCTGTTTCACCCCATCCGCTGGAAACTCCGCAAATGATGGAAATGGCCGCTGAACGCATTGCCAGGCCATTAATCGAGATGATGAAGACCCGGGGCATTTTACGGCCCTGCGTTTTATATCCCGGCTGTTTCGTATCATTGGGCGGTGACCGGTGCCCGACCGCAATCCGGGTGTCTGAAATAAATATCCGTCCCGGCGAGCCCGAGGCGCAGCCTGTCATTCGGCGGCTGAGAAATCTGGGCGCCCTGATCCAGGCGACTTTGCAAGGCAATTTAAATGAAATTGAACCGGAAGTCAGAATGGATCAACTGGCCATGTGTTCGGCTTTGGTTACGGGCCGGGGGGGGCCGGACGGTCAAAAAGGTTATCCCTGGTCGTGCACCCGGGGAGAGGTTGTTGAAATCGATTTTAAATATATGAAACGCAAAGGAATACAAGTGATTCCATCTGCCATGATGTGCTCCTCCGGGGACAGCGGTTTTAAGTCCGATGGTACGCGGGTTGCATTTATGAACGCCAACGTAACCGTTAAACCCACTGAAAGCCGGGGAGCGGTCGGGGAACGGTGCAGAAATAAGCTGCTGGCAGCCTTTGACAATGGCAAGATCCGGGTGATTCCCCGTGAAGACCCGAACGGTAACCGATTGGATCTCCGGCGCGACATTGGTTCCCATTATCTTGCAGCCGAGAAGATTTTTCCGGATTGAGCGAGGATAGAAACGCGAAGCGTGGTTAGATGTTCAACAATAAATTGATTTTGGATAAACTTGATATGGCCGCAAAAAGGCACAAAAATCACAAAAATAAAATATTACACTTAATAATTTCAATCGGTTATGAGTTCGAAATTCGAGAATTTTGACTTTTTACGAGATTGTCAAACTTAGAGAGGTTATACAATTTATATGGAATTTCGTCTATTCTGATCAGCAAAAGCATTGAACGTCGAACATCGAACATCCAACATCGAACGTCGAATAATGATTTCAGTCCATTTATAATAAGAGAGAGCGAAGCGACTCCACATTGGAAGTTCGACGTTGGACGTTCGATGTTCGATGTTCATCAGTTTCTCATTTGATTTGACTGGCCGCTGTTCGGGCCGGCGCCGGCACTTTTATGAATGTGGTGGCGATGCAGGGAGTTGAACCCCGGACACTGCGGATATGAGCCGCATGCTCTGACCACCTGAGCTACATCGCCACTTATTTTGAGAATCGGTAGGAATTTTAGTAAGTCGGTTACCTACCAATTCCGTTGATCGAAGTCAAGTCGAAAATTACTCTAAACCGTTCAGAATCCCTGATCAAAAAATGAACCCCGCAAAAATCGAATAGCTTTTTGCGGGGCAATGTAAGGGTAGTCTTTTTAATTTTAAATTCGGCGAAACGTAATGCAAATTTAGGCGTTCACCTGAACGGTTAAATCACTATATCGAAGATCCCGCTACCTCAACGGTGTATTCATCCAGATTGCGCGGCAGTTTATCGAACACGATCATGAATGGGAGCCTGTTACCGGTTTTTACCTTGATGTTGGATCTTTTTTTGCCGGATCGATTGCTTAATTTTTTATTGATTGCAGTGATATCCATTGCGCCAAGATCTGAATTAGATAGCATATTACCGCAATAAACAGTTGCTGTTTTTGCGATTTTATTCCCTTTTTGAATTAATTTTCCGGTAATTTTAATATAGCTGCGCGGATGATCATACTCATTTTCGATTCGGCCCCGAATTACAAAGAGCTGACCGGATTTGGAATTAACAACAAATTTGCCGTTGATCGTATTCCCCACGGGGATTATTTTCAGGTTACCGGCAATATCGGTCGGTTCGGGTTTCAACCAATCGCTTAGATAAGGAATCTTTATATCGCTTAGATAAGGAATCTTTATATCACTTATATACGGTATTTTAATGCCCAACATGTTGGGAATAATTGTAGCGCCAATGGCCAATAGAATAAGCAACACCAAGACCAGCAAGGGTTTTTTCGACCGGGTTTTTGGGGGCTTGTGCACCACAGACGCCTGCTCCATGAACTCGGTTGCCGCGGTTGCCGCGGTTGCTGCGGTTGCCGACATTTCGGGCTCAGAGGCCGGCAGCACATAGGTAGCCCCATCCGGCTTATCGGTTTCCTCTAACGCATCCGAGGTAAATTCATCGACATCGACAACGTTTGTTCCGGCTGTATCTTTAAATTCCGTATCCGCCATTACGGCTTCTTCAAGGAAATCCACCTCATCGGATGCCATCAGATTCTGTTCCGGCTGATGATCGGTCGATTCGCTGGTGTCAAAAAGATCTTCATCTTCTTTTGCCTGGAGCTCACTTTCCAGATCAAAATCAAGCTCGAGTTCGGCGTCAGCTCCTTTTGAGGCGTCCTCAAGTGCAGCCTGCATCTCCAGGGGCATCAGCGTCGTTTCATTGCTGGGCCCTCCTGCGTCTTCCAACGGTGTGCTGCCTTCGCCATCCCCATCCTCCAGCAATTGTTCAATATCCAGAAAACTGCTATCCTCATCTTCTGCGATGGTATTTACCGCAGCGTCTGCATCAGCTCCAGCGGTAGATGGTTCATCAAAATCGAGTTGCAGATCGAGTTCCTCGGCATTGATGCTGTTAGTGGTTCCGGCTGACGGGGTTTCATCGGATTCGAGCATTTGTTCCAGATCTGAAAAATCCAGCTCGTCGTCCCCCTGAGAACCGGCAACGGTATCGGCCGTTGGTGCGCCATCATCAAGTTGAAGATCAAGATCCATATCGACACCCAGGGCCGAATCATCGGCGGTTGCCTGGGCTGCAGGGGCTTCTTCGTCCTCCAGAATATCTGCCAGATCAGACAGATCAAGTCCATCGGTTGGGGATTTTTCGCTGCCGGCTGCAGTATCGGTTTCCAGACCCAAATCCAGATCCAAATCCAGATCATCTGATTCGGCGAAAGTATCGGTTTCCAGATCCAGTTCCAGATTCAAATCATCTGATTCGGCTGCAGATAGTTCCTCAGAAGCCGAGGCTTCCTCAAAATCAAGATCTAAGTCCAATAAATCCGTTTCGTCAGCCGCTTGCATTTCTAAACCGGCTTCGGCAATTTCTTCCACACCCTGTTCATCTAACTCCAGGTCAAGGCTGGATTCTTCCAGGTCTGTCTCCGCGATTTTTTCGAGATCCGATTCATCATCGATGAATGACTCTAAATCGGACAGATCCAACTCATCGGATCCTCCCAATCCCATATCCTCGACTTGTTCAGTAGATTGATCTTCCAGCGCCGATATGTCTTCTTCTTCAAAATCCAAATCCGGCAGGTCAAATTCCGGCTCACCTTCAGTTTCCTCGAATCCATCAGCTGAATCCAATTCTGATTCTGCGTCCAGTCTGTTATCGAAGTCATTCAGGTCAAGTTCGAGTTCCCCTGTAACTGATGGCCTGGCAAGTGTTCCATCCTCTTCATCATCATCAAGAACAGCACTGAAGCCAGAATCAAGATCATCCAATCCCAAATCATCATCTTCTCCCAGCATTGGGTCTTCGAAATCCAGGGTCAACTCATCTTCAGTCGATATTGGAAATGCCACAAATACACTATCGCATTTTGAGCATCTAACTTTCGAACCCGTGTCTTTTATCAGGCTGTCGCCGACGTTGAAGCTTGAATTGCACTCTTCGCAGGAAATAATCATACGTTGCCCCATTACTTAGAATTTCAAGTCGTATCCGGAAAATTTAAGAAAAACCATGTTTATAAAGGATTATGATTTCTAGCAGAATATTCTTGAGTTTTGTCTATAAGATTACCGTTAATGAGCGTTCTTGTCAATAATTTTGATTCCTTACAGCCCTGTGGCCGCTAATTTTTCTACTAATTTTGTTTGTTCTTCATTGAGCTGTCTCGGAACATTGATTAGAATTCGAACAAAAAGATCGCCTTTTTTATTGCCTTTCATGGCCGGCAAACCGTGACCGGGCAAACGCATTTTTGTGCCATGCTTCGTACCGGGCGGAATTTTCAGGCTCAATTGTTTGTCAGCAATGGTTGGGACTGCGATCGTTGTTCCCAAAAGCGCCTCACTCACTTTCAATTCCCGATTTAAGTAAAGATCCTGATTTTCGGCGCTGTACAGAGGATCATTGAGCACCTGGGATTTGATGTAAAGATCTCCGGACGGGCCTCCATACGGGCTTGGGTTGCCCTTGCCGGCAAGCCGCAATTTTTTACCGGTTATCATTCCCGCTGGAATTTTAACGGTTAAATTCTCAGATTCGCCCTGGTGCTGAAGGGTGATAATTTTGCTGGTTCCAGTGGCAACCTCCTGCAAGGTGAGGGGAAGTTCATAAACCAGATCGGATCCTTTCACGCGGGCCTGCTGCTGTCCGCCCCCAAAATTAAAGCCTTGACCACCTCCAAAAGAAAATCGCGTTCCGCCGGACCGCCCTCTGGAATAGTCACCGCCGCCAAATCCGAACTCTCTGAAGATATCGCCAAAATCAAAGCCTCGGAATATGTCTTCCTGGCTAAAACGCTGGTGAAACCCTTCGGAGCCGAAAGTATCATACTCCTTGCGCTTCTCTTTATCGCTCAATACCGCGTAAGCTTCGCTAATTTTTTTGAATTTTTCTTCGGCGTTTTTGTCCCCCTTGGTGTGATCGGGGTGGTATTTCATTGCCAGCTTGCGGTAGGCTTTCTTGATTTCTCCGTCACTGACATCTTTTTTAAGTCCTAGTATTTTGTAGTAGTCTTCAGACATCTTTAAAACCCCATCAGTTTATTCCAAAATTCAGGTATTGGATTGATTCCTGCAGCTTCGGTGGCCTGCTAATTTCTTTCGATTTTTTGCCAACTAAGATAAGGTGCCAGACATAAGGTGTCAAGAATACAAGGATTTTAATGATTATTCAATCTTCAATCCTTCCAGCTCCGGCTGTTGATTGACGGAGGTTCAGATTCTTGAGTATATTGATCTTAATAAAAGGTGTCAGGTTTCAGGTGTCAGGTCTCATTGACCAGTGGCTATGCAACCACGAATCAGAATAATATGGAACTTTTAGCAAAGTTAAAAGCAGCAATCGCAAATGGTTATATTAAAGTGAATTATTCAATACATGGCCATGTTCATAGGAACATGTTCCAGTTTTTTGGTTTCTGCACTTTCGTTTCTAAATCCTGACACCTGACACCTGACACCCCACACCTGAAACCTAATTATATGATTAATCGCCATAATTTCAAAAAGTATTAGCTTGATTTTTTACTTCACCCTGTATCTGCCTCTGATGTGCCTTCAGCGCCACCATCAGTACCGATATCGCAGCCGGTGTGATCCCCTCGACGCGGGAAACCTGTCCCAGTGAGGTGGGCTTTATCGCTGTCAGTTTTTCCTTTAATTCGTTCGACAAACCGTGGATCCCGCTATAATTAAATTCGGCCGGTATTTTTACCATTTCCAGGTTTTTGAAGCGTTCAATTTCTCGGAGCTGTTTTTTTATATAGCCTTCATATTTTATCTCTATTTCGACCTGGCGGCGAACCGTCCGGCTAATGTCGACCGGACTTTGGGCCAGAGCCTGCACCATGCGGTAATCCAGCTCAGCCCGTTTTAACAACTGGGCCAGGTGGATGCCGTTGTCAATTGGTTTTGAGTGCCGGCCCTGCAGATATTCATTAACGGCAGCCGTTGGTTTTATGACAGTTTGTTTGACACGCATAATCTCATTATCAATCTGTGCTTTGCGTGCCTGCAGATCCTTGAGGGTATGGTCATCAATCAGGCCGAGCCCATGACCTGTTTTCATCAGTCTTAAATCGGCATTATCTTCCCGCAGCATCAGACGATATTCCGCCCGACTGGTAAACATCCGGTAGGGCTCGCGCGTGCCGCGAGTCACGAGATCGTCAATCATTACTCCCAGATAGGCCTGGGATCGGTCCAGAATAAAGGGTGGCCTATTCTGTATCCGGCATGCCGCATTGATGCCGGCCCAGATACCCTGGGCGGCGGCCTCTTCATATCCGGAAGTCCCGTTAATCTGTCCCGCCAGGTAGAGGCCGGTGATTCGTTTCGTTTCCAGGGTTGGCTTCAGCTGGATGGGGTTTACATAATCGTATTCGATGGCATATGCCGGCCGTATAATTTCAGCAGACTCAAGGCCTTCTACGGATCGGACCAACTCGATCTGAACTTCCAGCGGCAGCGAGTTGCCCAGGCCGCTGGCATAAATTTCCGTGGTATCGATTCCCTCCGGTTCAAGGATGATCTGGTGGCGGTCTTTGTCCGGGAATTTGACGATTTTGTCTTCAAAGGAAGGGCAGTAGCGGGCGGAGATTCCCTTTACGACGCCCCCGTAAAGCGCCGAACGTTCAAGGTTATTGCGCACAACTTCATGGGTTTTGAGGCGGGTATATCCGATATAGCTGGGCAATTGCGGCAATCTGATCTTATCCGTAAAATAAGAAAACGGTGTCGGTTCGCCTTCGGTCTTCTGAATGTTAAATTTGCTGAAATCGATACTTGATTTTTTAAGCCGGGGTGGGGTACCGGTTTTGAGACGGCCGAGGCCAAGCCCCAGTTCTTTAAGATTGGCTGCCAGACCATAGGATGCAAACTCACCGGCCCGCCCGGCTTTCATTGAACTATAGCCGATATGGATCAGACCACTTAAAAAAGTACCCGTGGCCAAAATAACTGCCGGTGCCTGGTAGCTGAATCCGGTATAGTCCTGTATGCCTGCAATCCGGTTTTGTTCGACGATCAACCTTTCAACCATTGCCTGTTTGAGTTCCAGACCTGTCTGAGCCTCAACGGCCTTTTTCATGGCGATGTGGTAACGAACCTTGTCGTTCTGGGTGCGGGATGATTGAACCGCCGGACCTTTCTTGGTGTTCAGAGTGCGGTATTGAATGGCCGACTGGTCTGTTATCCTGGCCATCTGGCCCCCCAGAGCGTCGATTTCTTTTACCAGCTGCCCTTTGGCCATGCCACCGATCGAAGGACTGCAGGGCATTGCCGCCAATTTGTCCAGGTCGATGGCCATCAGCAGCACCCGGCAACCCATTCGGGATGCTGCCAGTGCGGCTTCGCACCCGGCATGACCGGCACCGATAACGATAATATCGTATTTTTGAGAATAGATTGTCATATGAAATGGTCAGTAGTCAGTTGTGTGTTGTCTGTTGTTATGAGGCCGTTGTCAGTTAGCGTTTATTTTGCTATTAATGTATAGCTCCACTTTGTCATATTAACTTTTACTTCAGCCTCTTATCATAACAGTTTGATATAGTGTAATAAACGAATGCCTAAAATGAACTAAATTGTCTAAAATGACTAAAATTAAGGAGACGCTACGCTCTGTCTTTTTTTATAAAATCGACAGGATACCATAATTTTAGCTCATTTTAGTTCATTTTAAATTTTAGATCATTTTTTTTAATTAAATTAACAACCTTCTGAAACTATTATAGATACTTTGCTATGATAATGTGACAAAACAGAATTCAGGGTGTCTGATTATACTGCCGACCAGTGGCGTGGTCAAGCTATAGAAGATTGTCATGAACCAAAGATACAATGATCTCAACACCTATTTGCGATCCGTTTAC
>PJEL010005068.1_pt1 | contig 10681 bp, 6 predicted proteins | sample 1853271 | NCBI WGS metagenome assembly PJEL01 (sample SAMN08108733, study PRJNA415343) | Invertebrate metagenome, whole genome shotgun sequencing project. | host: Globobulimina | place: Sweden: Gullmar Fjord | collected 2015-08 | reverse complement strand
TATACGAAAGAGGTATATAATACCTATAAGAAATACTATGCAGTGTTTAAACAGATAAAATATCTGGATGGGGCAAAAGTCTGTCTACTTCAAGCGACTGTTCATCTGAAAAAAATTAGCATTCCAAAAGGGGAAAAAATAAAAATCTTAGCAAATATTGTAAAAAAATATGAAGATTCAGAGGGGGATGTTAATGAGGTAAAGGCTAGCTGGCAACGCTCAGAAATATAAAGAAAAATTTTGGAGCGCCACACATTATAGTTGTTTTGCAACCCGGGAAATCAGAATGGGTCGATTAATAACAGAATTGGACAGTCAGGGAGGAGATATATTCTCGTGGTTTGAGAACAAAACAGTTGGTTTTATGTCAACTGACTTTGTCGGGACTAGTCGGCAAGGTTTCTTCTACGCGTTGCAAAAAATCCTTTATCACGAGAGGGTTGCACATGACCTTGAATGAGACCGCCGTTAACCTATTTAAAAATTATTTTCTTGTAATGAAAGTAAGGTTGGTTACATTGTTACCAAACTAGGTTAAAAACAGGTATATTCTGGTAATATCTGAAATAAAATAGATTATATTATCAGTATCAGCTCAATTGTAAATTATGTGTAAATGTGGGTCTCAGTGATTGGTAGTTCTCATCAAAAATGTGGCCGAAGATGATTTCGTGGGAGTCATCATGTAAGCCAATCTCGCAAGAGGGTATCGATGTTCCTGATTGTGTTGCCGCTTGTCCCTCTTTTTTAGCAGGTAAACTCAACGAGAAGAATCCGGTTGAGACCTATTCGTTTTCCTATCTTCGCTAATCTGATTCGTTCATAGTTATTCAGCTGCAAAGGTTTGTTGTGCTCGAATTTGAGGATTTCATTTTCAGCCGCTAAATATTCATTTCTCAACGGAATTTCTTTTTCAACATATCCGCCAACCAAAGCCAATGCCTCAACGGTTTCCATTTATCCTCCAGTTTTGTTTCAAATACTAAATATTCAGAATGTAAATGGAAATCTATCAAAACCAAGTACTTGAGGCAGTTTTGAATGGGACCGATGGCTTTTTAACTGATTTTCGGGTTTAGACCTACTGTTAATGCAGGATTAGAACGGAAATAATATTTTGACTGCAGGGTCAGCTTTTTCCCTACACGCTGGCCGGCCTCTATATTGAACTGTGTGCTCTGGGTGAAAGGAGAAGAGCGGACGAAAGAAACAGGTTGATAAAAGGGGTACGGATTTTCAGGATTATTGCCGAGATAAAGGTTAAATCCGGTTTGAGAAGTCGTCAATTCAATTTGGTCTGCATGTTAGCAAGGGTTTTTCAGTTGTCTCAGGAAAACCAGGCTGGGAATTGAGATTTTTTGGTTTGGACAAAGCTGCGCGAGACCGGAATTTCAGCACCAGTCTGGCAGGAGTTTAAAAACTTTACATAGTGGTTGCGGCCTTTTTTCTCGACTCTTTCAACCTTTAAAGGATTGATCATAATGCTGCGATGAACTCTCAGCAGCTGACTCTCAGCAAAATAATCCGCCAGGCGGTTGAGTGAGATTCGGATTTCCTTGTCAGTTTCCTGGGGAGAATCAAAAGAGATAGTGCAGTAAGGGGGAAGCGATTTAATGTACAGAACCCTGTCCAAAAACGGCTCGATTATGTTCACGGCTTTAAACAGTTCTTTATCCGATAGGATTTTGGACCGATCTTGATTCGTCCGTCGGATTTGACCGACCAGATTCTCAATATATTCAACCTCCGCACGATTGAAAACAAGCTCTTCATTTTTTCGAAAAAGGCCCATCACAAAATCATCCATTTCACCAAACCGTATTAATATCAGTTGACCGCAGAAAAGGGCGGCAAATTTTTTAGAACCGAAAAGGTCCAGAATTGGATGATCGATTGCAAGATTCTCAAAAACGGTGACACCGGACTGTTCCCAGTGAATACTGGGGATGATATCCTGATTGAGGATTGATGGGAAATACGGTTTTCTTGAATGATTGCGAATTGCTGTCACAAGATTCCCGTCGAAGTAGAGTGTCCCCTCAGTCAGGAAAAGCTGGGCAGATATCTCTTTTAACATATGATAAAAAAGCTGTTCCCTAGATTCAAAGAGGTTGATCTGGTTCGAAAAATCTCTGAGAGAATCCATCTGTTTTTTGAACCGCAGCAGCTGGAACTGGTTTTGCAGCCGCACCAGCAGTTCCCTGTTGGAGAATGGCTTGACCAGATAATCATTTCCGCCCATGTTAAACGCTTCTTCCATGTCAGCCACCTGGTTTTTCGCTGTCAAGAAGATGATAGGCAACTGATAGGACGGCCTTTTCAAGCGGATGATTCTGCATGTTTCTATACCGGTCATTTCCGGCATCATAATGTCGAGGAGCATCACATCTGGTGTGGCACCTTGTTCAAGTAGTTCCAGTGCTTCAACACCGCTTGAAGCGGTAGAAGTCGAAATGTTTTGCAGGTTCAAGTAGTTGGCCACAATCAGTAGGTTAATGGGGTCGTCATCCACAATTAAAACCGAAAAATCGAATCCGCAACAGTTTTCAAGCTCTGTCTTATCGGGCTCTGCTGGGCTGAAATCTCCGTTTGAAGCTGTTAAACTCAGTTGGGCGATTGTCGCAGGCAGCTTATTTGAAGTGGTCTTTGCTACTTTTTGAGCAATCTTTTCTGTGTAGCAGGGGATGGTAAAAATAAAACTTGAACCTTCGCCTATTTTGGATTCAACGCCTATATTGCCACCATGCAACTCAATCAGATACCGGGTTAATGTCAAACCAATCCCGCTGCCATCATATTTTCTCCGGTTGACATTTTCTCCCTGGGTAAAGGAGACGAAAATGCTCCTAAACTGGTCTTCCGGGATGCCTATTCCGGTATCCTTGACACAGATCTCAACAAAACTATCTTTCAATTCAGTTGAGATCCAAATCCCGCCCGAATGTGTATATTTAACGGCATTTCCAAGCAGGTTAAAAAGAATCTGTTGCAACCGGTTTTCATCAGCCTTAAGCGCAGGAATAGACTCAGAGATCGAGATTTTCACGGATAGTTTTTTTTCATTGATTGAAGGTTGAAAAATCGAAACCACTAAATCCAACATCGCTTCCAGATCAACAGGTTTCAAATTCAGCTCTAACTCCTGGTTTTTCAATTTTGAATAATCCAGAATATCATTGATCAGGCCGGCCAGACGTCTACCACTTTTTGCAATCATTGAAAGATTTACTTTCGCTTTCCTTGTTAAACGTCCAGCTGCGCCTTCAATCATAGTTTCGGAAAGGCCAATAATTCCATGCAGCGGAGTTTTCAATTCATGGGAGGTATTGGCCAGAAATTCATCTTTGATCCTATCCAATTTTTTAAGCTCGAGAACATTTTCTTTCAGCTCGTCAGACTGAGTTTCCACAATGGCAAAAGCCTTTGAAAACCGACTGGAAAGAATGAGGGATTGAGCCAGGATAAAAACAAACAACCCAAAGGCAAACAGATTGCCGGTCTGGATGACCTCGTTTTGAAAAAGAATATCATTAATGGTTGCAAGAGCAAGAAAAAAGAGGCCAATGATAAACAACGCCGCTCCTTCCCTTTTCCTGAAAAGTGCCAAAAACAGGACATACATTCCATAAAAAAGAAACAGTATCATGATTACTTGATAAGGAATGGTGGTATGAGAAGAGATTCTGGCAGGCGTAAAAATAACAATCAGACTAAACAGAAAAGCGAGAGCGTTAGAAAGCCAATGAAATTTGGTGGATGTTTCATCTGGATAGAGCGTTTTCACAAAGGCGAAAAAAATTGGCATGGGTAAGAAAAGAGTTAAATACTCCATCTTCACGCTAAATTCCCAGGAAAGATTTGGAAATATAAAATTTGAGAACCTTTCACCCGTGAAGAGAATGCGTACCATTAAAACCATACAAAAAAAGCAAAAATAAAGGGTGGATCTGTCGTTTCTGCGCAGGATATAAAGGCCAAAATGGTAAATCCCCATAATCAGGAGAACTCCCATTAACAACAGTTCGAAACTCTGAAACTCTAAATACTTTCTTTGAATTTGACGTTCTGTTCCAAGTTCTGTCGGAAACCAGAATCCCCCTTTTCGATGAAAGAAGTTTGAGACCTGAAGTACTATATAAAATGATGATGTACTGTTTTGGAAATTCACAGTCTGGGGTAAATACTGGGGAATCATACTTTCCCTGCTTACACCAACCTTGCCGGCAGAAACCAGTAGGATATCATCTACCCATAGAGAATAGGCTGTTGATTGTTCCAGAATCTTCAGGGCGTAAATTCCTTTTGGATCGTTTGTGATGATTTTAAGTCTGAAAGTCGCATATCCATCGCCTGAAAGCCTTTTTCCCTTAAGTTCGTAGTCGTTCCAGGATTTTGGCATCTTAAAGAAACCTGATCTAGGAGGCACTGTATCTGCTTCAAAGTCACCGGGCTTTAACAGTTGTTTCCAATAAAATTCCCATTGCCCGTCAAGTTTAATATTTCCATCTTTCTCCAGGTTCCAGTTTGATAAATCCAAAACCCCCTGCTTCGCAATCGGTGCAGAAACTGCCAAAACAGTTTTCAGCCCCGGGCAGCATATTCCTGAGCTGATGAAAAGAAGAAGCAATAAGAATTTTTTAATAAATGAATGTATCAGCACTTTTTGATGGTTGCAGAGTTGTCAGGAATCATGAACAACAACGGCCAAACTGAACTGTTTTCTGTTCAGGCAATATGCCCTCTATTTTTCGATTATTAATTCAGGTTCAATATATCCACTCATTTTTTCTCTACTGAATTCAAGTCTGGAATTTGTTTATCCAACAGAAACAAGAATTTGCCTTGAAAAAATAATGAAGTTTACCATATTAGTAAACATTGACCTATGTCAAACTTCTTTCCTTCTCTGGAATTATTCGCAACGTTTGGCTAGGTTTTAACCTCCTGAGAGTCAGTTGATTGCCAGAATAGTTTGGATCACTTATGTATTGTTTGGTCCGGACAAAGTTTTCTATCTGTGCATTGTGACACTTGAGTCATGGTTGTTTCGTTGTCACTATTTAAGAAAAGATCACCGTTGAGGTAACAAAGTGAGCAGATAAATAAATGCAGAAGTAAAGAAAAAGTGCGTATTCTTTATCCTATAGGTTCTTTTTTTTTAAACCATTTCATAAAGATCTATTGATAGTCCTGGATTTCGTCAAGCAGGAGTTTTCCATTCTTGACCGATCATGCTAGGATTAACCTCAAGCAATGCTCAATTTTTTTATCAAAAATGACTGGAAAACCAATGGATTTAGTGACTCGGATTTCGCTCATCATTACGTTAATTTTAACATTCACCAACTTCAGTCCATATTATGCTGAGGCTACGGAGACTATCAAGGTCGCTGCAATTTTCTCAATAACAGGCAAAGCGGCACTAGATAATGCCATGGCCTTGAATGGTATCCGGTTTGCTGTTGAAGAGCTGAATCAACAAGGGGGGGTTTTGGGGAAACAGCTCGAATTGCTTGAATTCGACAATAAAAGCACCGCTCTGGGATCTAGAATTGCGGCGAAGAAAGCGGTTAAAGCCGGTGTAGTGACTGTGTTCGGCGCAAACTGGAGCTCCCATTCACTGGCGATGGCACCGATTTTTCAGGCAGCTGGGATTCCAATGATCTCTCCCTATTCCACAAACCCCCAGGTAACCCTGGTTGGTGATTATATTTTTCGTATCTGCTATATCGACCCGTTTCAGGGAAGAATCATGGCCAGTTTTGCGATTCAGGACCTGAATGCCAGATCTGCCGGAGTATTGGTCAACGCCAACAGCACATTCAGTGAAGGACTGGCGGATTATTTTATCCGGAGTTATCGTCAGCTCGGAGGAAAGATTCTGTTCGTGGCAAATTACCTGGACAAAACCGCCGATTTCAGGCCACTTCTCGACCAAATCAAGCAATATCAGCCAGATGTGATCTTCCTTCCGGGCCATAGTAAAGACTCCGGTTTGATAATCAAACAGGCAAGAACTAATAGCATTGAAACGACTTTCATCGGCGCCGATGGATGGAATGATTCCATGTACAAAATCATGGGGAGTGTGGTTGAAGGCAGCTACTATTCGAATCACTGGCATCACGAAATTTCAGGTCAAAATAACCGGTTGTTTGTCGAAAAATACCGGTCACAAAATAGGGAATTTGATGCAGGCAACGCTTTAAGCGAAGACTGTGTATTTCTCTTTGCTGACGCCGTACGTCGGGCCGGGTCTTTGAATCGGGCTGAAATCCGAGATGCTATCGCTACGACCCAAAACTTCCCCGGGATAACGGGCAACATCAGCTTTGACAAAAACGGTGATCCAATCAAATCAGCTGTTATTCTGAAGTTTGAGAAAGGGGCTTCAGTTTTTGTGAAAACTGTTGAACCATAAATCCAAAGTATTCTGCTACATATACCAAAACCCTGAATATTCTAAAAAAAATCGAAATGAAAGTATTAGGTCCATTGTTGATTATTTCTTCTCTGATGTTATCACTATCTCCGATCCAGGCAGTCGAAAAAATCAAGGTCGCTTCCGTTTTTGCATTGACCGGTGCGGCTGCCAGTGACCATGAAGTAGCTTCAAGTAGCGTCAGGCTCGCTGTCCAGGAATTGAACCAACAGGGCGGTTTACTAGGAAAACAGGTGCAACTTATCGAGTTGGACAATCACGGTACAGCACTTCATTCAAAACGGGCGGCTGAAAAAGCTGTGAAGGCGGGTGCTAAGGTTGTGTTTGGGGCAAGTTGGAGTTCACATTCTCTTGCCATGGCTCCGGTACTACAGGCAGCTCAAATCCCAATGATTTCCCCCATGTCTACAAGTCCTGATGTGACACGCGTGGGTGATTACATATTTCGTGTCTGTTTTATCGACCCCTTCCAGGGTAAAATCATGGCTGGGTTTGCAATCCAGGATCTTCAAGCTAAAACAGCAGCCATACTAATCAATGCTAAACAGATATACAGTGAGGGACTGGCCGCTTTTTTTAGCAGTAATTTTATCCAGCAAGGAGGTAAAGTTGTATTCGAAGCAAATTATTTACCGGATACAGAAGATTATTCATCACATCTCAAGAAAATAATATCATTGCATGCGGATGTGATCTTCGTGCCCGGTACTGGTTTGGATTCCGGTCGGATTATTAAACAAGCCAGGGAACTTGGGTACTCGGCTCCCATACTGGGTGGAGATGGCTGGGGAGGAGATGAAATGTTCAAGCAAGCTGGTTCTGCGCTAGCAGGAACTTTTTTTTCAGGACATTGGCATCAGAAAAATGAAGCCCTAATGAACCGAAAGTTTATAAAAAAGTACGGTAAGATATACGGCGATGGAGAGATTGCTGCTGCTGCCCTAGCCTATGATGCGGTATTTCTATATGCCGATGCCGTTAATCGTGCCGGTTCCCTGAATCCTGTAAAAGTCCGCGATTCTCTAGCTAAAACTAATAATTACAAAGGGTTAACCGGCAGTATCACTTTTGATCAGAACGGGGACCCAATCAAGTCCGCCGTGATTTTGAAGTTTGTTGGTGCAAATTCAGTCTATGTCAAAACAGTCGAGCCGTGAATCGATCATTATTCAACCTATACCCCAACGTATTGAAACCTGACAGTTTATTTATGTTAAATTGGAGATTTACATGCAGCTGACGCTCAGACATAAAGTCAATGGGGCGATTATTGTCACATTTCTTCTGATTGCAGTCCTGTCTATTGCAATCCAACTACCAATTCAGCAGTACCGCCTGCAGAAGACCATAAAAAGTATCGAAATATTACTGCAAACTCTGGTTGAACGGGATACGGAACAGCTGGCCAATGAGATTTTTGATACCCGGTTGAAAGCAATTAAACTTCGACTCAAACAAATGAGAAGTGTAGACGGGATTCTCGGAATCTCAATATTCAATCACGTAGGAGTACTACTGGTTTCAGAAGGAACCACATTCTCGCAAAAAGAAATTCAACCAGAAGAGATTGAAAAAATTCGCCACCAACCCCAGATGCGCGAAACACAATGGCAAGGACAAGCAGCACTGCTTTATTCAAAGGAGATCAGCTTTCTGGGGGAAAAACTGGGATTTATTCAAATTCACTACTCCCTGAACACTGTAAAAAGGCATCAGAAAATTTCCACCCTAATCATTGGAGGCCTCCTGCTTACTACCCTACTGGTCATGCTTATAGTTCTAAATTTAATTCTGTCCAAAGCAATCCTGCATCCAATCATGTATTTACGGGACGCAACGCAGTTTATCGCCCAGGGAAATCTTGAAAACGATATAAATATGTCCCGTAAAGACGAGCTGGGCAATTTGGCCGAAAGCTTCGAGATAATGCGTGATGCAGTCAAAGAAAAAATCTCCGACCTTGAACGATTGACCGGTATTATTGAATCAACAAGCGATATGGTCGCCATCGCAACGATTGATGAGCAGATCATTTATGTGAACAGGGCTGGCAGGAAAATACTGGGATGGCATGAGAGTGAGAAATTAAACGACAAACAAATAAGCGACTTTCATCCGGAACGGGCGTATGCACAACTGAGTCGTATCGGAATACCATTGGCCATTGCAAACGGCACTTGGGAGGGAGAAACTGAAATAAAAGGACCGAACGGTGAAGAAACCCCGTTATCATTGGTCATTATTTCACATCTGGATTCAGAAGGAGAATGTGAATTTATATCAGCAGTAATGCGCGATATTTCAGAATCTAAAAAAGCGGAGCATGAATTACGCTATCTCCGTAACTACCTGGCTAATATAATCGACTCCATGCCGTCGGTTCTGATCGGTGTTGATCAAAATGGCAACGTCACCCAGTGGAACTCTGAAGCACGGCGGGCAACAGGTATATCTCCCGAGGAAGCGATGGGGCGCCCATTGGTCGACGCGTTTCCGAGACTGACAACTGAAAGGGAGCGAGTGCAGCAGGCAATGCAGAACCGTCGTATGTTATCTAACTCCAAGCAAGCTTACCAGACAAAAGGAGAAACTCGGTATGAAGATATAACGATATACCCTCTGGTTGGTAGTGATTTGGATGGCGCCGTTATCCGAATTGACGATGTGACAGACAAAGTCAATATGGAGGAGATGATGATTCAAAATGAAAAAATGCTCTCCGTTGGTGGACTGGCGGCAGGTATGGCCCATGAGATCAACAATCCCCTCGCAGGAATGATGCAGGTCGCCAATGTTCTGAAAATTCGCCTGACAGATGACAAAATCAGGGCCAACCGTGAAGCTGCGGATGCCCAAGGTATTTCTATGAAAATGATCCAGAAATTTATGGAAGCTCGCAACATTCTCAAGATGCTGGACCAAATCCGTGAATCAGGTGTTCGGGTTTCGAAAATCGTCACCAATATGCTTAGCTTCTCCCGTAAAAGTGATGCGGTGGATGGAACCCATAACCTGCCCAAGCTGTTGGAACAAACTGTGGACCTGGCCGGAAGCGACTATGATCTGAAGAAGAAATTTGATTTCCGTCAGATAGAAATCTTGCGCGAGTACGATGAGAACCTTCCGGATGTCCCCTGTGAGGTAGGTAAGATCCAACAAGTCTTCTTGAATATTTTGCGTAATGGTGCTGAAGCCATGCAGGAAGAGTGGGAGAACTCCGGGGATGAAAGTCCGGATATTACGCGTAAAAAGCCCAAATTTATCTTCCGAATTAAAAATGAACCGACCTTAGGAATGGTCCGCTTTGAGATTGAAGACAATGGACCGGGCATCGACGAAGAAACACGTAAACGGGTCTTTGAACCTTTTTTTACAACAAAACCCACTGGTAGCGGTACAGGTCTTGGGCTCAGCGTATCTTATTTCATCATCACAGAAAATCATAGTGGTACCATGAGTGTGGAATCGGTGCCCGGACAGGGAACAAAATTCATTATCCATCTACCTGTGCAAACCTAACACCTTCCCAACAAAATAATTCTCATCAGGTGGAGAGGCTGAAGAAGAAGCCACCTTCTGCCTTCAGTCTGTTTTTCTGCTGATTTTAAACCGGATGATCTCCAGGATGGAGTTGAAGTTGTGATTGACCTTGAAGTAGCTGATCAGCCCAAGACTGAGGGCAAAGACCAGAGGTAGGTATAAAACGACAGGCGAGGCTTCTCCCCTCAGCAGCATGGATCGGGCCTGGGCATAGATCAGAAAATAGATGATAATCACCGCAATCATATAGACAATATTGCCTGTCTTCGGACTACGTGGATCGAATATCCCCATGGGCAGTGCAAAAACTGCGAAACAGATACAGGAGAGGATCGTCACAATTCGGGCATGCAGTTCATCCAGATAGTCATAATGGGCCGCATCCGTTTTTGGTGTATTTTCAATTCTTGCCAGTAGTTCATCCACACTCAATTCTGTATCTGTTTTGTACTTGCGGGTATTGCCTTTGTTTTTTTTAAATCGATTTGGCAGATGGCTCCGATCATCTTTGGGGGGCACCAAATCGTAGTCAAGTTGATCGTAAGTGACAATCCGGTATCCCTCATCTCCCAGATAGGTGTGTATTTTACCGTCGATCAGACGAAACAGAATTTTCTGGGTCTGATCGTCAAAGTAAATCCGCCCTTTATCCGCTTCAATAACAGAATGATGTTCAGGCAGCGTCTTGTCTGCGATAAA
>PJEL010005067.1_pt1 | contig 10683 bp, 12 predicted proteins | sample 1853271 | NCBI WGS metagenome assembly PJEL01 (sample SAMN08108733, study PRJNA415343) | Invertebrate metagenome, whole genome shotgun sequencing project. | host: Globobulimina | place: Sweden: Gullmar Fjord | collected 2015-08 | reverse complement strand
AAAACTACAATGAAAATTTTCAGCAATTTCGAAAGCGGCAACATTCACGTCGTTTCAGCAGATTCACCACAAAACATTCAATTGACTATCCCAGCAGACAACCAGACTGAAATCTCTCAATGGTTTCACTTCCGTTTAGAAAGTGAAGATCAACAAGCTCACCACTTTGAAATCGGCCAATTGGCAACATCAGCCTATCCTGAAGGCTGGAAAGATTACGATGTTGTTGCATCTTATGATCGTGAAGAGTGGTTCCGTGTTCCATCTCAGTTCGATGGCGATACACTAAGCTTTGATATCATTCCTGAACACGATTCAATGTACTTCGCCTATTTCGCGCCTTACTCATATGATCGTCACCAAGATCTCCTGCACAGTGCTCAAACGCACCCGGCTTGTAAGTTAGAAACGCTGGGTCACACGCTAGACAACAATGACATCACTTTGCTAACCATTGGTGAGCCAAGTGAAGAGAAGAAAAACATCTGGGTTATTGGTCGCCAACACCCGGGCGAGACTATGGCTGAATGGCTGATCGAAGGCTTGCTGCAACGTTTACTTGATGAAACAGACACAGTAGGTCGTTCTCTTCTAGATAACGTTGTTTTCCACGTTGTACCGAACATGAACCCAGATGGCAGTATCCGTGGTCACCTACGTACCAACGCGATTGGCGTTAACCTTAACCGTGAATGGCAATCGCCATCTCTAGAACGTAGTCCTGAAGTTTTCCTTGTGCGTGAGCGTATGCTAGAAACTGGCGTTGACATGTGTCTAGACATTCACGGCGACGAAGCAATCCCATATAACTTTGTTGCGGGTAGCGAAGGTACGCCGTCATACAGTGAGCGCATTGAAAAACTAGAGAACCACTTCAAGCAAGCCCTTCTGACTATCACTCCCGAATTCCAAGATGAATTTGGTTACGATAAAGACGAACCAGGAAAAGCGAATATGACAGTGGGCACAAACTGGATAAGCGAACAGTTCAAGTGTTTGGCTTATACAGTGGAGATGCCATTTAAAGACCACATCAGCCACGCTGATGAACTTTACGGTTGGTCTCCAGAGCGTAGCGTTGCATTCGGTCACGACATGCTAGCGGCAGTTTGGGCGACAGCAGGCAAACTCTAATTGACGTCACGCTAACCTAACCAAAGACATATTTTTTGCGATTTTGGTTAGAAGTGCTGCGTAAAGATATTGCTATACAAAAACGACAAAGCCCGGTGCATTCAGATGCGCCGGGCTTTTTGATTTCTTATCTACTTATCTACTTGTTTAATCTACTAATCTACTAATTAGCTTAGGCCACTCTCAAGTTAGCAAAGAAGACCGGGTATCTCTGCCGAATATGCCTTTGTTCTGACACCATATCTTTGAAGCTTGGGCCTTGAGACAATTGAACAATCACTTCATCGCCCTCTTGTCGCAACACAGCCCCACTAATATCAACACTATTGTTGTCGTGTAGTCTTAACGTTCCCGCCATTGAAAAGCCGCGGTAAACAGGAATGACGTTTTGCATCATTAGACGCACACCCTTTTCAGAAACCTCACTGACATGAAAAAGCTCATCCTTAATTCGCATCACCGGACGTGCCCTTTTAGGGTACTTTAAACGATAATATTGGCGTTTCTGGGTGAACGATTCTTCACACATCAGTGACTCCCGTCTCTTTTGATTGATCAGTAATAAGCTATCGATTAGTTTCAGTTAACGCTTTAAAATTGATGTATTCATTGCATTAATATCTAGTAATTATATCGACTTAATGAACGAATACTTTAAGTAATTTGAGCTGGGAGCTTGGTATTACCTAAAACTCTGCAAAAACTGAGATGTCGGTCATATACTACGAGCGGAACATCATATCTAAACAAAAATCCAAACCTAAATCATTACTCATAAAATATCCTGAACGTTTTTCACACTTATACTCGAAAAGTTTGTCACGAAGATAGCAAAACTCATTCTCTAACTTTTACAGCCCTGTTAGACTCCACATCCACTTTGATACTTGGTTCATTTATGTCGTTTGATAAACTAACCCTTAACGCAAAAACTGTCGCAGCCATTCCTTCTCGATTCAATACACCGACTGAGATACAGCAAGCGACCGTACCCAAGATTGTCGCAGGCCAAGATGTTCTTGCGCTCGCGCAGACGGGCAGTGGAAAAACGTTGGCGTTCGGCTTACCTTTATTGAACAACATCAATATCGACTTGAATGAACTGCAAGCCATCATCATAGTTCCAACTCGTGAACTCGCATCACAAGTGGCTGAAGCTCTTGAACCCATTGCAACAGAACTCTCAATTAAAACCATCACATTAAGCGGTGGTGTCAACATAGATAATCAGCAACAGCTGTTATCAGAGAAACCGCAACTTGCTATTGCTACGCCTGGCCGCTTACTCGCTGTGATCCAAACTGGGGAGCTTGAGTTAGCTCGCTGCGTATCTTTGGTGCTTGATGAAGCAGACCGTTTGCTCGATATGGGTTTCTGGCCCGATATTCAAAGCATTACTGATGCTCTTCCAGTGAAACGTCAATCATCGCTGTTTTCAGCTACGCTTCCCCAAGAACTGGTTAGCCAAGCGGAAGCACTTCTCAGTCATCCAGTAAAAATTGCGGCACACCAAGAGAATAGCGTTGTCTCTGCCATTGATGAAACGCTCTATCTCGTGAACAAAGGCAGTAAAGCTCAAGCGCTCCTTGCTCTACTTAATCAGAACGATTGGTCACAGGTTTTGGTGTTTATCGGAGCAAAAGATAACGCTGACGCACTAACCAAACGTTTAAACAAAGCAAAAATCAGTGTCTGTGCACTGCATGGAAACAAGAACCAAGAAGAACGTACCTTAGCACTAGAGAGTTTCAAGAATGGTGAAACACGAGTTCTCATTGCGACCGATGTGATGGCTAGAGGTATTCATATCGAGCAACTGCCGGTCGTGATCAACTTTGATTTACCTGCACACTCGGCAACTTACGTACATCGTGTTGGACGAACAGCAAGAGCAGGAAGTGCTGGAGTCGCAATATCTCTTGTTAGTCACAGTGAGAATGAATGTTTAAACGCGATTCGTTCTTTGACCAATAAACCGTTATCGTTACAATCACTGGAAGGGTTCCCTGTCACAGACAAGCCAGCGTCAGAAGCAACCGCTCGTAAGCGCCCGCCCAAAGACAAAATGGCCAACCGCAGAACCGCAAAGAAAAAAAGTGTGAAGCAATTTAAGAGCAAGCCAAATCACACTAAATAGTTCCTTGTTCTAAATTGAATCCTCCCATAAGCGCCCAAATTTTTCTGGGCGTTTTTACGTTCGCTGTTGAGCTTGAGCAATAAATATTTTAGGAAGAGATAAGCATTTTTATTGAAGAATAATGCACCTCTGCGCGCCATTTTAAATGACACTTTTGTGAATTATGATGCCAACGTATTGATTCTTGGTTGCTCAAAAAAAATACTTTCTGATCACGTTGACGCCCCTATATTTGGCAACTAGATTTTTCTACTAGTGTCTAAAAACCGGGAGGTCATCGAAATGAAACGTGCAAGCTCTACATACCGATTACAACTGATTAAGGAAGTGGCTACTCGCCGAGATCGTCAACGTTCGAATGACCCGATGGCAAACTACATACAAAACCTGATAGATAACAAAGATGAGTGTGATACTTCTGTAGAACGTAACCACAGATTCAGTGGCAGTCATTTTGATGAGCATATTGGTGGTTGGGTTAGCGATCATTGGGGTAGCAAATAGCAGTGTCATTAGGCAAACCCATGTTATTAGGTAAGCTGATCAATAAGAGCACCCAACAAATGAACTAGATTTGTCGCTGTAGAATTTATCTCCGCATTAACCTATCATCTGCAACAATTCCCCCTCATTGAGTAAGCAGAAAGTGTCTGAGTTAAAAAGAGAAAAACAAGTGATGGTTGCCTTCCAAGTGATTCCTCGCGTTAAAGAAGGCAACAATTTCGAAGTGGTTGATAAGGCACTTGAAGTGGTTAAGGCAGCGGATGTTCCTTTCCAAATCGGCGCGATGGAAACCACGATGAAAGGTGAACTCAACCAACTACTCGATATAATTAAAAAGGCTGAACAAGCTTGTTACGATGCCGGTGCTGTCGAAGTAATCACAAACATCAAAATTCACAGTAAAACCACCGATGCCGATGATACATTCTGTACTTATCATCGTGGTGTAACGAAAGCGAATCACATGTTTGTATAAGTTTACCTATTAGCCATGTTTAGCCTTTAGGCGATTTTAATCTGTCGAAGAGGTTCTGAAGAATCTGTGATGTTATTGAAAAGGCATGTCTGAAAGATGTGAAAGGATTTCCATTCTCTCTTCTTCGGTCATTGAATGCCAATCACGCGCGCTTTGTTCAGGGTCATCTTTCGCCTCAATAGGTTTTCGATCCAATGCTTTGATTGGTTTCTTTTTGAGTTTTGCGTGCTTTTTATTCATACCGACATCACTCCTTCTGGTACAAAGGTACCTACCTTAATATTACACGCCAACCATTATGTAAAGTAATAGTTGCTTTGGAGTTAAATAAAATATTGATAGTTCCACATTAGCCGAAAAGTTCTCTTTGAGGAGTGGTACTTCCCTCTTCGTCAACTTGCTCACCCTGTGTATTATTTTTATTACCAACTAGGTTAGTTTTGCTATCGATTAAGTTCTTTTGCTTCATTATTTTTCTTCTATAACGCTGACGACATAACTTAATAACGTGCAACTGGTCAGACGGCGTCATCGCCATCCAGTTAAAGCGCTCCTCTCTTTTGCGCATGCAACCATTGCAATAACCTTTATCATCGCTTGAACACACCCCAACGCAAGGGCTTGGAACTTGAAAAAACTCTAACTGCTCCACCATGTCTCCTCACTTCCTGAAACAATAAAAGTTAAGCTTACTAATTAAAAAGTAAGCGATTAATTTGTCGCCTCGCTCATAAAATTCATACTAAACTATGACCTTATACTGACACATATAGTGTTTTGTAAACTATACTTTGAACCCATCAAGTTACACCTTTTTCAGTAACTTCGTTTTTTCTTTTGGAGCCTTTTAATATGAAGTTTAGTTCAAAAAAATTACTAGCAGTAGCCGCTTTACCTATGTTGCTAGCAGCATGCACAACAACAGGTGATAACGCGATGCAAGTAACACCAACCGATCTACAGCACCATAACTGGGAACTTGCTCAAATTGATGGCAAGGACATTGAGAAAAGCGAAAACCAAGCGACTCCTCGTCTGGAAATCGGTGAAAAGATGACTGCGAACGGCATCGCTGGCTGTAACAACTTCTTTGGCCAAGGCGAGCTGAAAGACGGCCAGTTCCGTATTAAGCAAATGGGCATGACAATGAAGATGTGTCACGGCTCTGCAATGGAAATCGAACAGTCGGTTTCAGCGACTCTTAGCGAGTGGAGTGACGTAACCCTAACAAAAGACACACTAGTATTGAAAAACGACGTGCATACGCTAACGTACACCATTCGTGATTGGGTAAACTAGCCTCGATTAACAATATACTGTCGATACCAGACATTGATCAAAGGAGCCTTATCGGCTCCTTTTTTATTGCTTAAAATCGCCCTTTTCTTCACCAAAACTTTACTTCTCATCGAATTTTCGTACTCACGTCCAATAAACATTAAAAATCTCTCATTTAGGTGCAATTAATTCACTGGTTTAACGGTCTGTTGTTAGGATGGCAGAAGCCTCTAATTCACTGTTGAATTAGAAATTATTTCAGAAACAGATAGAATAACTGTTAGGGAATTCGAAATAGCAAAGCTCTTGCCCGTTCACTACCAAATGGAAAAGTTTATGAACAAGATAGTAAGTACGTTAGGAATCATGGCAACCGTTGCATACAGTGCAACTATTTATGCTGATGAAGTAACATCAACAGATAATTGGAACCAAATTGAACAGCAAGCAGAAGGACAAACTGTTTACTTTCACGCTTGGGGCGGTAGCCAAGAGATCAATCGTTACATACAGTGGGCAGGCAAGCAGTTACAAAATGAGTATGGTGTCACTTTAAAGCACGTAAAAGTAACCGATATCGCAGAAACAACCACGCGTTTGATTGCTGAAAAAGCAGCAGGAAAAAACAGTGAAGGCAGTGTTGATATTGTTTGGATCAACGGTGAAAATTTCCGCTCAATGAAAGACAATAGTCTACTCTTTGGGCCGTTTACTCAATCACTTCCAAACTGGCAGTACGTTGATAAATCTCTACCAATTGATGTCGACTTCTCTGAACCAACCGAAGGTCTAGAAGCACCTTGGGGTGTAGGGCAACTGGTTTTCATCCATGATCAAGAGACGCTACACAACCCTCCTCAGTCATTTTCGGAAATGTTGAGTTACGCTCAAGCTTTTCCTAATCGCCTAAGTTACCCTCGACCACCTGAGTTTCACGGTACTAGCTTTATCAAATCTCTACTCATTGAGTTGACCAACAATAACCCAGCACTATCTAAACCGGTTTCAGAAGACGATTTTCAATCCGTTACCGCTCCACTATGGGCTTACTTAGATAAATTCCATAAAGTCGCTTGGCGTGGTGGCAAACAGTTCCCGGCTGGTACATCAGAGAGCATTCAACTGCTTGATGACGGGCAGATCGACCTTGCGATCACGTTCAATCCAAATGCTGTGTTCTCTGCGCAATCTAGCGGAAAACTGGCAGAAAGCACCAAAGCTTATGCGCTAGAGAGTGGCGCACTCTCAAACATTCACTTCTTAGCGATCCCTTGGAATGCCAACTCTTCTGCAGGTGCACAAGTAGCCATCAACTTCTTACTCAGCCCAGAAGCACAATCACGTAAAGGTGACCTGAATATTTGGGGTGACCCTTCAGTATTAAGTAGTAAATACTTAACTGGCAGCGCTAAAAATACTCAGCAATTCAAATCGGTTGATGAACCTCACCCTAGTTGGCAAGCTGCACTCGAGAAAGAGTGGCTTAAGCGATACGGTAACTAAATTTGATGCTACACGCCCTATATTTTGTTGTTATAGCAGTGTGCATAATCCCAACGATCCCTGGGGTTGCGGGAGTGGTTGCTTCATCACTAAGCTTTATCCCGCCCTTGGGTCTAGTGGAACCTTCGCTCAACGGTTTTGAACAAGTCTTTCAATGGGAAGGCGTTTGGCACTCTATTGCTCTGAGTTTATCTTCTGCTTTTGCGAGCAGTTACATCGCCTGCTTTCTCACTTTTTGTATTATCCAAGCAACCTGGGGAAAGCCTTTTTGGAAAAAAATTGAGCTAACGTTGTCCCCAATGCTCGCTATTCCGCATGTTGCTTTTGCAATCGGGTTTGCTTTTTTGTTTAGCCCTACCGGCCTTGGCGCCAGAGCTTTACATCAATTAGTCGGAGAAGCTGGCAACAGTTCTGAGCTTGCATTATTGGTCAAAGACCCTTATGCATTCGGGCTGATCATTATGCTCGCAATAAAAGAAATTCCATTTTTATTGCTAATGAGCTTATCGATACTTCAACAGATCGATGTTGAACGCATTACTAAAGTCAGTGCTTCATTGGGCTACAGTCGTTCTCAAATTTGGTGGAAGGTTATTTTCCCACAGTGGTTTACCAAGCTTCGCTTCCCAATGCTGGCGGTACTCGCTTATAGTTTATCGGTTGTCGACATTGCACTGATTCTCGGGCCAACCAATCCCCCAACTTTTGCAGTATTAGTATGGCAGTGGTTTAACGACCCAGATCTGAGCTTATTACCACGCGCTGCGGCTGGTGCTATTGTCTTGTTTGTTTTGGCGTCACTTATCATTGCCACAGCACGACTGATTGAGTGGTCATTGCTAAAACAGTTCAAGTTTTGGCAGTTTTCTGGTCGCACAGGAATTAACTTACCAGGAAAAACAGTCTTCACGATTCTTGCTGCATTATCGTTACTCATTATCCCGTTAATGATTATATGGAGCATAGCTCAACGCTGGCGTTTTCCAGACTTATTGCCAAGCCGATATAGCCTAAAATTTTGGGAGTATGAGTGGGACGGTATCTTAAGTACCGTCGGACAAAGCTTATGGATTGCTCTTGCTTCAGCGTCAGTTGCATTATTGCTAGCGTTGGTTGCTCATGAATATCGAATCAGGCACAGATGGCAAGTGCCAGGTTTTATTATCGCGATCCCAATGTTAATCCCTCAGCTTTCAGTGTTATTCGGACTACAGGTGACAACACTCTATATTGGCAGTAGTGCTTACGAGCTGTGGGTGATTTGGGCTCATGTTTTCTTTGCCTTCCCGTTTGTTTATTTATCTTTGGATGGCCCATGGAAAAGCTTCAATGATGGCTTGATAAAAGCCTCACTCAGCCTAGGAAAATCACCATTTCAGAGTTGGTGCTCAATCAAGCTACCAATCCTGCTCCCTGCTATTGCTTTTGCATGGGCAGTTGGAATCAGTGTGAGTTTGGCTCAGTACTTGCCAACATTAATGTTAGGCGCTGGCAGAATTAGCACCATTACTACAGAAGCTGTCGCACTTACCAGTGGCTTCGACCGCAGGGTAACCGCTATTTATGCCATCTGGCAGGCTCTATTACCTCTGTTCTTTTTCTCTTTAGCGATAGTTGTCAGTCGACTTCAGCTTAGATATCGCCGTCTTACTTTTAAAGGTTTTCTCACCAATGAGTCTGTATCTCAACGACCTCGCCATCCATAAAAAAGGAGGCGATTCGCTATTTTCAGCGCTAAACGTAACGCTAGAATCAGGCCAAGTATTGGCTTTGATGGGGCCTAGTGGCTGTGGAAAATCGACCTTATTAGATGCCATCGCTGGACATCTCAATGGCGAGTTTTCGTATACCGGGAGTGTTGTTTTAAACGACATTCACCTTGATAACATCCCCTCACATCAACGTAAGGTTGGGATATTATTTCAAGACGATTTATTGTTCCCTCACCTCAAGGTATGGGAAAACTTAGCATTCTCACTTCCAAATTCAATTAGGGGCTCGGCTCGTCAAAATCAAGCGATGAAAGCACTCCAGGATATTGAACTGACACACTTAGCTGAATCGTTCCCTGACCAAATATCAGGGGGCCAAAGGGCAAGAGTAAGCTTAGCTCGTATGCTATTAGCTAAGCCAAAACTAGCTCTGCTTGACGAACCGTTCAGTAAGTTAGATCAGGAGTTGAGAGCACAGTTTCGCGATTGGGTGTTTGAGCAACTCAGCAAAGCCAATATACCAACGTTGATGGTGACGCACGACGAAACCGATGTACCAAAAGGAGCCCAAGTACTTTCTTGGCCGTGGAGGAGTCATCATGCTAGATAAGTATTCCATCAAGATCATCAAGTGGCCACTTAACCAATCAGCTAAGCTATTGAATCAAGTAGGCATCACAGCAAACCAAACGACCTTGTTTGGCTTTTTGGTTGGCTGTTTAGCTTTTCCTGCGCTTGCATTACAACAATACGATTGGGCTTTGGGCTTCATTGTATTGAATAGAGTTTGCGACGGACTGGATGGGGCTTTGGCTCGAATCCAAGGAATTAGTGATGCTGGTGGCTTTCTCGATATCAGCTTGGACTTTTTATTCTATTCACTCATCCCTTTTGGCTTTGTTGTTGCCAACCCAGAACACAATGCCATTGCAGGCGCGTTTTTGATCTTTTCATTTATCGGCACAGGCAGTAGTTTCTTAGCGTTTGCAGTGATGGCAGGCAAACGCGGTATCGAGAACCCAGTCTACAAACATAAGTCTCTGTACTACATGTCAGGGCTAACCGAAGGCACAGAAACTATCGCTTGTTTTATTGTGTTTTGTATTTTTCCTCAGCACTTTGCCGTTATTGCCTATATTTTTGGCGCAGCGTGTTGGCTAACGACGTTCATGCGTATTTATTTTGGTTTTCAGACACTAAAAAACCAAGCTAGTTAATAAATGAGTTAGTTTCTTGCACCTATAAAAACGCCGCTCATTGTGAGCGGCGTTTTCTATATTAGTATGGATAATGCCCACTAAATCATGATATCAAGCTTCAGCTGAAGCCGTGATTTTAAACCTCAATACCTTCAGGCTTGAATCAAGGTCGACATCGACAAACTCAGGCGGGTTGTCTAAACGTTCAATAAACTCAACGCTTGGCGCTTCTTCTGCCATCGTTTCAATCAAGAAGTTGGGTGATACTGCTGGTGAGTTAACACAAGCAATCACTTCTCCACCTTCCGTTAGAAGTTCAGGCAAACGACGTAGGATCTTTTTGTAATCTTTGGTTAAAGCAAAACTGCCTTTCTGGAAAGATGGCGGATCGATGATAACCAACTCGTATGGACCGCCTTTCTTGATTTTCCCCCACGACTTAAAGATATCGTAACCAAGGAAGTTTACCGAGCGCATATCGTGGTCATTCAAACGATGATTATCACGGCCTTTATTCAATGAACCACGCGACATATCAACATTCATACATTGACGAGCGCCACCAGCGATAGCCGCGACAGAGAAACCACAAGTGTATGCGAACAGGTTAAGAACATTCTTATCCTTGGCATTATCTTGTACCCACTGACGACCATTACGCATGTCTAGGAACAGACCGAAGTTCTGATTACGGCCAATGTCTAATTGATATTTAAGACCGTGCTCAACCACAACGGGTGA
>PJEL010005066.1_pt1 | contig 10685 bp, 16 predicted proteins | sample 1853271 | NCBI WGS metagenome assembly PJEL01 (sample SAMN08108733, study PRJNA415343) | Invertebrate metagenome, whole genome shotgun sequencing project. | host: Globobulimina | place: Sweden: Gullmar Fjord | collected 2015-08 | reverse complement strand
TACAGATATCATCTGCAGTTATATCTACTTGGCCTGTTTTTAAATCAATCATTATTCACCTATTTATTTGGACCATACCCTCCATCAGGTTTTGTTACATCATCACATCTTTTACCAACAGCAATATCGCTATTATATTCATCAGTTTCTTCTGGACCAAGATCTATAACTTCAGTTCTTGGTTGAGCATCTTCAGCTTTTGCGGCAATTTTAGAACCTTTATGTGAAGCTCTACCACTATTTAAATTAATAGTTGGAGCATCCGCATTAATAGAAGATCTGCTCCATACATTACATGGACCGTCAACAGATATATTACATCCACCTTGAACTTCAATTGTTAAGTTTTGTTTCACTAATGTGTCTGAACTCTGATGTATATTCTCAATTTTATCTTTCTTCGTCGTCTCATCATGTTGACCATGTATATTTTCTCTTCGATCCTTATATACAATTTTGTCTTCATCTTTGATAACGTTAATGGTTCTATTTTCACCAACAGCTAAATCTTCATTTGATTTAATATTAGCTTTACGATTTCCTTTAACAAATTGAGACTTATTCCCATCAACTTGTTCATTCTGATCTAGAAGTACACGAACCCGCTTATTATCTCTAGTCCAGATATGTATTCCAGACTCATCAATTCTATAAACTGTTCTTCTCTCTTTACCAGTTTGTTCTGTATCTCGATTATAAACTAAGTATATTGTATTTGGTTCTTTCTCAGTTTCTTCATTGATATAGAATATATTAAATTTCTTTGGTGTTTTAAAAATAATATACTGTTCGTCTCTATCGGTCAATGCTGGTTTAACAGTCCTAGAATCTTGTCCTTCTTTATCTGTGTTTAATGCGGCGTCAGATATAATTCTATCCACATATCCAGAATTCATATCATTATATGTAAACTTAACTATTACTTTAGTGTCTGCATGTAATGGAAAATAACAACCATATTCACCATCTTTAGATGGAGTAATTCTCCATGAGTGAACATGATTTTTACACCAAATTCCTTTATGTTCTGGAATATGTTGCATCATTTCTGGTATGTGAACTCTATATCTACCTTGTTGCTTATTATCTAAATCAGGTAATACTGTTCCTATAAATTCTTTTCCTGTTAAAACATTTAAGTCATTCACATTACCCTCTTATCTAGTTATCTCGATATTATTAATAGTACTATGAATTTTTTTAAGTATACCATTTACATAACCTTTAATTGCGTTATGATATTCTATACCAACATCATAACTAACTGATGTTCCGACTTGAACTGGTGTTTTTTGACACCATATTACTGTAGCTGAATAATACGCACTATCCTCTATTCTAAACTTAATATTAGTATTTGGTGCAATTTCTTGAGAGGTTTTAATGGAGCAACCACCATCATTAGAATTAAATATTTTTCCAATTTGAACAGTTGTTCCATCAGCTAATATGTAATCAACGTTAACACCGAATTCAATTCTTTCTGATTCTCTGTTATCAGTCATAATGCACCTACCTAATTAATCAAAGTGTATGGAGAATAAATATACTCCATACACTTAATATTTTAAAGACCTATAATAGCACCGGCTTTAAGACCACCTTGAGTTATTTTTTCCTCAGTCTTCCAGCGCCTAAAAATACCTCTAAGTTTACTCATTGGATAACCAGTTGATATTCCACCAGCAACAGCACCTAATAGTACTAATGCCGCGAGAGCAGGTCCAGCAACAGTTGTCGATAATGCACTGGCCGTCATTGCACCACCACTTAAACCTCCAAGGATACTTCCTTGAAACCAACCTATTCTTTGACCTACTTTCTCTGATGCTTTAAGGTATTCTTGTACTTTAGGATCATCTAATAATGTGATCTCTTTATTTCGTTCAAATTGAGTTAATTTTTTACCTATTAATTTCTTTTTATTTAATGAAATATATTTTTTAACAGAAGGTTCAGTTACCATTTGAGCAATATCTGAATTTATTTGTACCTCATTTAATAACTCTGCTTCTATACCAACTGCGACACTTAATTGATGTATTTTATTCATCTTGGGCCACCTCCCATCATCCTCTTCCTTGCCAATGGAGAACGATTAACTTGAGCCGGAGTAGTTATTGCTGAACCTGGTCCAGCATTTCCAGTTATCATTCTTTTAGCAGTATCTGGCATAGGAGGTAGTTTATTTTTACCTACTGGAATACCAAGCATTTGTTTCTTACTTGGTATCCCAGGTATCATAGGATTATTTGTTCGTCGCATACCAGCTACTGGTCGTTGTGGTACAGGAGCGCTATTAATAGGTCTCCCACCAGGCAGACGTTGCATAGCTTCAATAATGCTTAACATTATTATTCTCCAGTTTTAAGATATTCTGCTTCTACTTCTTGAACAATTCTTAAAGCTTCTTGAGCTTCTTCTAACATAGGTCTAATCTTTTCGGCAATTTCATGATTATCTGCTTTATCTAGATTCTCTTGAAGTTCTAATACATTAAACTCTGCACTTTCTCTAGAAGAAATAATTGCTTGTAATTCAACATCAACTCCAGGAATATCTGGTTGTACTTCAGGTTCTACGTCTTCAATTAAATCTTCTAATTGCTTAACTGTGAGTTCATCATTTTCAATAACTTCATCTTCTTCAACCGGTCTACTTTCCATGGCACCTTGTAGATTATCAATACCCTGTCTAGAAATAAACGCGACTCTTTTAAGATAAATCATGTTAAATAGCTTTATACATTTCTTATATTTTTTATGATTGATGATACATGTTTCATTAAAATACTCATCCCCATCATCATACATATCTGAGAGTTTATCCACACCCAATGTGGAAAATAAAACTTCTCGATTAGGATATACAGATCCTTCAGGTAGGACTAAGCAGTTTTTAGCTTTTTTCTTTGTGATTACACACATTCCATCTTTAAATTCGAAATCCATTATATTCTCCTTAAAAATCTTTAGGAATTGCTTTCGTGTCAAATCCAATCTTAGTAATATACTTCAGCATCATATCTTCAACAGATTTATGTAACTTCTCAGAAATCATAGATGATTTTGTAAATAAATTTGTTGGATATCTACTGATTACAATAAAACCAATTAATAGATCCAATGAACCTATCATGTGATAAAATCCTGATGTTCCAAATAATTTTAATATACTCATAATAACATTATTCGGATTATCGTGGATAATTTTTAGGTCTACTAATATCTTTGGTATATCTTGTACCTTAGAATACTTTTTTGCGTCCTCTAATGCGGCAGAAACATCAGGCATAAACTGAGTTCCCATAATACTTGTATAGTTCTTCTTAAATGCACTCATTGCTGCGAGGTGTCGTTGTTGTAAGAAATGTCTATGAAAGATATAAATACATACACCTTTAATATACTCTTTTTGTTTATCATTATAAACTACACCTTTTCCCAACAATCTAAGAAAACATTGATTTAAATAAACAACTAGATTACGATGTAGTTCTTTATTTTTAATCATATCCGAATCATTTGTTAATACAGCGGCTCGTATTAAACTATAATATACAGCATAGATACAATCATCAATTGCACTAGATTCACCATTGCTTAAATTAATTTCCATATCGAATGAATCTAAAACTATTCCGGCTATTTTATCTTCTTTAGTTAATAACAATCTACTAAATATTGCAGGTGTTTTTCTCTTTGATACCCCAACAAATATAAGTTGTTTATCATACATATACTGAACGTATTTTTTAACATTGTTGGATGGTAATTTAGTTAGAAATAATTTAAAGTCTGAGTTGAATCTATCATACACATCTTTGTGTGCTTCGATTCGATCTTGCCAGACAATATTAATTTCCCCATCCTGTAATGCACTAGGTTGGGAAGGAATATCCGGGAAATGCCTTGCAGGGAATTTCTTAGTTAATTGTTTAGCTCCTAGCATTAGTAAAACTCCTCGTCTTTTTATTTAATATTTACAGTTTACATATAGAAATATTAGTTTTAATAAGTTAATAACTTTTTGATTTCAATTTGGTGTGGTGCTATGATAATTCGATCTGTGAATTTATCAGGGATAAACTCGAAGAAAGATTTAATATTATTCACAAGTAAAACTATTTGTGATAAATATGGGTTTGTATAATAATCTTTACAGAATAGTTCTGGTCTCATGTACCATTTTTCAACATTGAATTCAACTAGGTCGGAATTTGTTTGTAGTAAATTTATATTAATAAAGAATGTATTTTGATGTATAGATTTTTCAAATTCCAACATGACTTTTTTCTGATCGGTTTTTAAAGAAGCATAGTGCTCAATTAAATCGGTCTTTTGGTTTTCCATACTTTACCTCATTTAAATTAAGGAGATACAACAAATGGCATCTGCAATGGACGAATTGGTGAAAGATTCTTTACCCCTCAACGACGTAGTTGAGAAACTCCTAATCTTTAATGCTGTCCTCCAGACATCTGGAGATGACTTTTCATTGAAGAGAGGAGGGGTTGCGATCCCTTACATCGTGAGTCAGCCCGGCGCCGGTAAAACTGCGTCATTTGCGAATTTGTGTAGAATTATCGGATGGGAATTAATCACCGTCCACTTGGCAATGAAACCGCTAGAGGAGCTCGGAGGTATTCCGAACTTCACAGATATTGAAATCAACGGTAAGAAGTATCCTGGTACAGTTTGGACTATTCCAGATCTTATCGGTCAGTTATATACATCCGCGAATAAAGCGGGTATTAACGGGGTGTTTTTGTGTTTCGATGATATACATTTGTGCGGTGCAATGTATCTCGGAATGATGCAGGAATTTTTCACGGAAAGAACAATCCGTGGTTATGCGATTCCGGAAAACACTGCCATCGTATTATTTGGAAACAGCACAAACAAAGCGGGTGCGAAGACTACATCTTCCGCAATCACAAACCGTTGTGCAATGATGCCTGTTATAACCAGTTTCGATAACTGGAGAAAGAATTTTGCTTTGGGAACATCTACAGAGATGCCCTCATTGGGGTATGACATGAACAAAGTAAGAGATCTTGCATCTAAGATTACCCGAGTACACCCTGCCGTCGTTTCCTTCTTGGAAAACGATGTCTATCAAAAGTTCTTCCACGAGGAGGAACAAGTAGAAAAAGCATGGGGTTCTCCCAGATCTTGGACTCGACTCTCAAACTGGATCATGGCATATGAAATTGTTACTGGTCGTATGATGGATTCCCACTTCCTCACCTATTTGGCTGCTGGCCATGTTGGAAAAGAAGGAGCTTCAGATTTTGCAAAGTATTACAATATCTTTAGCAAGTTTGATATTCCCCATATCTTTGACACAGTTGATACATATCAGCTGCCCGATTCAATGGTGGATAAATATGCTCTTGCATTCGCTATGAGCAGTTTTTACTGCAACCACGAAAACCGGAAAACATATACGACTGCGTTCTGTAAGATGATCTTGAAGTTCATCGATCAGTACAAAGACATGGCGTTAATCATTGTCCGTGATATTCTCGATACGGAAAAGTTGACCAAAAAGAAAACCATTTATATGGAGTTCTCCATGGAAATCAACAAGCTCCGTAGCGGTGTTACGCACATGCTTCTGGAAGAGGTAAATAATGTCTGATTTTGCTATCCAGCAAAAGATTCAAAAAGCTCGAATTAAACTCTCGAAAAAGAGCGATGGTTTGAGCTTCTTTGGAATCTGCGCATATAGATTTCAATGGGCAGTGGAAGACATGCAAGGTAAGCCATTTGAAGGATATGTATTATTCGATAAAGATTCACACGATATCGAAGACGGCACAATCCATATCAATCGTGATATGGTGGCAAAGGATGATTATACTCATATCCATTTGGCATTCATTATATGTCATGAGCTGTTACATATTCTTGGTAAACATGGTATTCGTAAAGGTACAAGAAAACACGAATATTGGCTGGCGGCCTGTGATCATGTCGTTGAGAGAGATCTTAAATCTATCGCCACTTCAATCAGACCTTATGATGCCTATCACTATTTTAAAAAACTTCATAATGAAAGTCCTGCTTGTAGCGTTGAAGACGCTTATGACTGGATTAAAAAAGAAGTTCAGAATGGTAACATGCAAGTGCAACCCATTCCTGGTGAAGGCGAAAGTGGTGTACAAGTATCTGGTGATCATGGAGAATTTATGATCAGTGGAGAAGTCGGTGGTGTAGATCCTAAGAAAGGTGTCAAACCAAAAGACGTTGATACTATTCAGACTAACGAGAAAATCGTTGCTGAAGCTCGGGCAATACATCAAAACTTTAAATCAAAAGGAAGTTCAAGTGGAAGTTTAACATCTTATTTGGACGACCTTTTAAAAGTAAAGATCCCTTGGGAAACTTTACTCGAGAAAGCTATCAAAACAAATGTCATGATGAAGCCAGATGAACGATCTTGGAAAAGTCCACACAAAATGTTTCGACCTCACGGTATTATGTTACCGGGGGCGACCATGGTGGAAGAACAAGATGGTACTGGTATCATATTTTATGGCACAGATAGCAGTGGTTCAATGGGTGATGACGACCTTAAAAAATGTTCCAGTGTAACGGAACAATCCTTTCAATTCTTTAAAGAAGTTTGGTTATATGTCCACGACATGCGTATCCATCAAAAGAAGATATTTGATAAGGATGATAAACATCAATTTATGCACTTCATTAAAAACGAAGGGTATAAAGGGAGAGGTGGTACAGAACATTGTCAAGTCTTTGACGCTGTTCAAAAAGATCTGTGGGAAGAAAACGGCTATAAGAACGACTTATCGATGGCTATATTCCTCACAGATGGCTATAGTGATATCGAACGAGAAATCACAAACCCCAAATACGAATGGTTGAAAGTTATACCAACCGTATTTGTTATAACTCCACGTGGGAAACAGTTAAACATTCCAAAAGAATGTACTACAGTTTCCGTTATTTACATGGATGAAAGAGACGAAAAAGAATAATTCGTCTACATAAAGTAAACCGGATATCAGTTAACCCTGGTATCCGGTCACTTATTTTTTTATTGTTCCACTGAATCTTCCAACCCAAGGCTTAGATCTAACAGGTGTTGGTTTATTCTGTTTAGCGCTTAATCTAGCACCTCTAATCTTTTCTTGTGCTATTTTAGGAGATTCAACCTTAGTTACCTTCTTTCCTTGTTCTTTAGTTGGTCTTCCAAATGAACCTAATTTAGGAGTTTTATTCCCTACAAATTGGGCAGGGTTAGTTATAATCTCGATTATAGATAACATATTAAAATACCCCGTCTAAAGCATCCCATGCAATATTACGTCTATCTCCTGGGCCCATCTTTGGGAAGTTTGTCTTTCTTTTTCTATTAGTTAATCGAGATAATACTTTTTGATTCTTCCAATTATTAAAACGATTAGTCATATGCTTAACACCTTTCCATCGACCAAATTTAGGATCTTCTTTAAACTGTCCTCTCATTTGTCGCATATCGACAGCCTTAGATGGTCTACCAATTCTACGTCTTTGAGATCTAGCCATTTGATTATGACTTTGTTTATTTTTTATTTCTGGGCTAAGGTTGTGTTGATTTTGTTGCGTATATTGACCATGTTGATCATAGAATTCATTAATAATAGATAACATAACATGCCTTATAGTCAATTTGGGGAAGTACCCATAACGAGTACTCCCCCAATATTAATTAAAGATAATCAGCGATTCCACCTTCTGATTCAAGAACCTTTGATTCGTCTTCTGCAATGGTAGCAGCTTGAGCATGAACGGCTTCGTTCATAAAAGTCATTGTTGCAACTTCAGAGAACAGACGGATGTTCTTGTAAGTCTCTTCAAGATTGGAGCCTACGAACTCTCCAAAGTTTTCCATGACGAAAGCTTTCAAAGTTTTACCATAATCATGAGTAGCAACAACACATTCGTTAATCAGTTCTTCATTATTCTCAACGAATACTTTAGTTTCATCATTTTCGAGCAGTGTTTCTACGTAAGTCTTAGACATTTGTTTTCCTCCAACATATTGTTGTATTATATTAATTAAGCGGTTTTTCTTCTTCTTAAAAGTTTTCCTAGGGCGAGTGCGCCTAATCCTGCGGCACCAGCGGTTACACCTAAAGCTCCAGGGTTATCAACAGAGGCTTGAGTAATTGCTTTAGAAGCTTTATTAATTCCACTTCCTACAGCTTCACCAGCGCCACCAATCTTTTTACCAAGATCACGAGATGCCATACGAGCGACATTAGTATATCGCTCGCTGGCAGGAGTTGCATCACTATATGCCTGCTTTACTCCTCTTTGAACACCTGCCTGTATTCCTTCTTTTTTACTGGCTATCATGTCCCGGGCAGAATGCATTCCTACTTTCTTACCCCAATAATCTCTTGCTGTTGTTGCCCACTCAGGTGCTTCATTAAGGGCCCGTTCAAATTGCCCTGCACTTAAACGGGCATCTATTTTTTTGAGTCAGAATCGTCCTCTTTAAAATAGTCTTTAAAATAATCGACAGATGCCTCATACTCTTCTGCCATAATATCTAAATCATCTAATTCTGCACCTTCTTGAATGATATCCTTTCCATCAAGATCTACACCTTCAGCTATAATATCATCATCTTTATCGATTACCCCTTTAACGGATTCTTCGATAATTTTATTTACATCTAAATTCATGTTATTCTCCTTACAACTACATTATGTGATGTTATTAGACTGACATGTTAGCGCCGGCTAAGGTTGCTTTCTTTCCGCCCTTCATGAAACCACCACCAGCGATTTTCTTAGCTCTTGTCATTTGAGCACCAACTGCGCCTTTCATAGCCGCGTATTTCTTTGTTGCAAAAGTCTTAGCCTTACCATAACCTTTTTGGATTCCTTTAACCAGTTTGGAATTTCCAACTTTTTTACGGAGTCTGGCGAGCATCCCTTTAGGAACTTCACGAGCAGCTTTAGCTTTACCAACAACGGCTTTCTGGAAACCAGCAATCTTAGCAGTTTTTCTCTTTGCTTTGCCTTTAGCTTTCATTGAATCCATATAAGCATCGGTTGCGGCTTTATTCTTTCCTGCTTGTTTCTGGGCAGTCTTGTGATGCGTTTTGCCATATTTAATATCAAATATTGGGGCAATTGATTCCATATAGGGATAGAGAAGAACACTTAAATTCTCTTCAAAAGTCTCATCAATATCATCGGACTCAAGCATAGTTATATATGCGTCAAGGGCTTCTGTGACTACATCATCTTCGTCATATAAAATAGCGTCAGAAATGGATTCTTCTATTACTACTTCTACGATGGGTACTTCAGTTTCTTCGATAAAAACGTTTAGTTCTTCAGACATTTTAATGTCCTCCTTATTAATTTGTGAGTTTTCTCTTTAACCATAATCTTGATTTTTGTTTTACACCTGATCTTAATTTAGTTGCTTTAGATAAATCGCTAATAGCCTTTCTTCTTTTCTTTGCACCATTAACTGTTTTTTCATAACCTGGTACATCTGCAAATTTTTCCATTGCTTTTTTACCAGATTTTGTTAGCGTATGCGCTTTTTTAACAGCGGCTTTAGTTTCTCTTTGTAACTTATCTCGATATTTCCGTACCTTTTTTATACCTGTTAATTTCTTTTTAATAAAGGTACCAACTGACTTTTCACCCATTGCACGTTTAAGAGCACCTAAAGGTCCTTTTGACTTAGCAATATCAGTGATTTCTTTTTTAGCGGCTTCTTTCTTTTTCTCTTTCAATTTAGAAGCTTTCTCAAGAGAGTTCTTTTTTACATATTTTGCATCTACAATATCGGAAGCCTGTTTTTTTAAATCGTCCTTCTTCTTTTTTGATCGTTGTTTTGCTAAAATTGTTTCTGCTTTATATGCATTCTTTTCTATTTGAGAGCTATATTTTTTATCTTCTCTTGCTTCAACTTGTTTCCCATGTTCAACTGTCGAGATTCGTTTACCTACTTTCTTTTTCGGTTTAGCAAGAACGGATATATTAGATTTAGATTTAGCTTCTTTTTTATCTTTATCTTTATCTAAATATTCTTTTGTGGTACCTTTAGCTTCATCCGCAGTTTTTCCAAAACTATTATCCTTATCAGGATGCAATTCTTGTGGTTTATCTGATTTTTTAACAGGTCCTTTTTCAAATAAGATAGATTCCCACATAACAATAGATTCTGATAAGTATGGATTTAATATAGCTTCCATCTTTTGTTCAAGGTTAGGATCAATTGTTCCTGATATTAATTGATCCGCATATAGACTAAGAGAATCAATAGTTTCATCTGTTTCATAAAACATAAAATCTCTTAATCCTTCGTTTAGGATTAATCGATTTTGAAACGAAAGCGAAAACTAAGATGAGAGAAAAGAACCTTCTGATTTTACGTTATTGATTGAAAAAAAGCTATTAGATATATCGGCGTAGGACATTTCAACGGTCTTACCGATGATCATTTCACCACCGTCAGGTGTTTCCTCACCATTGATCATCTTGAACAGCGTGGATTTACCCGCGCCGTTGGGACCAATGATGCCAACAATGGCGTTGGGAGGTAGGATAAAGTTCATGTCTTCCACGAGGAGCTTATCACCCATGGATTTGGTCACGCCTTCAGCGACGATGACCTTCTTGCCGAGATGTGGTCCCGGCGGAATGTAAA
>PJEL010005065.1_pt1 | contig 10686 bp, 9 predicted proteins | sample 1853271 | NCBI WGS metagenome assembly PJEL01 (sample SAMN08108733, study PRJNA415343) | Invertebrate metagenome, whole genome shotgun sequencing project. | host: Globobulimina | place: Sweden: Gullmar Fjord | collected 2015-08 | reverse complement strand
CGAAGATTTTTAGTAAAATCAAAGATTTCCAAAAAACCTAAATTTTATAATAAAAACACAAATTTAAATACAATTTTGATATTTAAATAAGACATATATCTACTTTAATTATAAAAAGGCCTGTAAATTGCTTGCGTAAGGTCAGTTATTTAACATAGACTCATAAAGACTTATTTGGTTATTAATATGTTCTAAAGCTTCAATACATATATCTTTCTGAGAATTTAATGTATTAAATTCCGATTTAAATTTACTTTTTAATTTTAATTCAAGTAATTCTTTTTCATTTTGAGTTTTATTTTTAGTTTCTTTTTTTAATTTATTACTTTGAGTATCTTTTTCTTTTGAAAGATTTTTTAAATCTTCCTTTATTTTTTATTATATACAATTTTATATGTTTTAAGTTCTTCAACTATTTTTATTAGTACTTCCTTTTTTTTTTTCGCGATTTTTAATTTCTAAAATTTCATTATTTTTCTCCATTTTTGCAGATGGTTTAAGATACCTCCATTGCCTTATTTTCTGCATAGTAGAAAATAAAAATCAGGACAAATTATTTATAACCTAATGATCCTTGTTGAATACACAAACTAACATGATTTTGATACTGCAAAAAATTCTCTTTAAACATATTTATAAGAGATATTGCTTGTTTATCATAACTTTCTTTATTGTTCCAAAGGATTTTTGGGTTTAAAATTTTAGAGTCTATCCCGTAACACTCTTGTGGGATACTCAGTCGGAAAATATTATCGGAAGAATATTTTATATTATTTAACTTATCGGAGAGTACAGCTCTAATTATCATTTTAGAGTCACATATTTGCATCCTATTGCCGACACCATAAGGACCTCCTATCCACCCAGTGTTTACAAGCCAAACATTAATACTATGTTTTTGTAACTTATCCCCTAGCATATTTACATACTTTATAGGATGTAATGGCAAGAAAGGAAGCCCAAAACAAGCTTGAAAAGTAGCTTCTGGCTCTACAATGCCATGTTGAGTACCTGCAATTTTTGCGGTATATCCCGATAAAAAATGATACATCGATTGTTGTATATTTAATTTTGCTATAGGAGGCAACACACCATAGGCATCGCAGGTTAAGAAAAAGATGTTTTTAGGGATATCCGATTGCTTTTCTGTTACATAGTTTGCAACATTGTATATAGGGTATGAGGTTCTAGAATTTTCTGCAAGGGTAGAATCTGCATAGTTTACTTCTCTTGTATTTTTATAGAACATCACATTTTCTAGTATGGTTCCGAATTTAATGGCATTAAAAATTTGAGGTTCGTTTTCGGAAGATAGATTTAGAGTTTTGGCATAACATCCACCTTCAAAGTTAAAGATAGAAGTTTCATCCCAGCCATGTTCGTCGTCTCCAATAAGATGCCTATCGAAATCCGTAGATAGTGTTGTTTTTCCCGTACCCGATAAGCCGAAAAAAAGCGCAGTATCATTTTTTTTCCCTTTATTGGCAGCACAGTGCATAGGAAAAACATTATGTTTTATGGGTAATATAAAGTTGAGAATAGAAAATACCGATTTTTTTATCTCTCCTGAGTATTTGGTTCCTCCTATCAACACTATCTTTTTTGAAAAATTTATGATAACGAAATTTTTAGATTTGGTATATTTCTCAGATTTATACTCTGGCACACATATAATAGTAAAATCGTATTCCTGTTGCAGGATATCGCTATCTTCTATATCTTGTTTACGTAAAAACATATGGTGAGCAAATAAATTATGCCATGCAAAAGTATTAATTACCTTTAGTTTTAAAGTATAATCTGACTTTTTACATACGTATGCTTCTCTAGTATAGCATTTTTTTGTTTTCAGATATTCTTTTACCCTTTGGTAGATTTCATCAAAGTGATTTTGTAAAAAAGGCATATTAGGACTGTTGTTTTTTTTTTCATCATTTATCCAATATATACTATTTTCGGTAATATTATCTTTTACGATATATCTGTCTTTTGGAGATCTTCCAGTGAAAGTTCCAGTTTCAACTACAAAAGCTCCATTTGTTGCCAAGAGACCTTCTTTATTAACAATGGCTTCCTCTATAAGCTCTACAGGTTCTAAATCCTGACATTCTTTTAATATGCTATTTTGTTCTTTCATTTTATTTTATTCATATTAATCATCTTTGAAAATGTTTCTATAATTTATTTTTTTCATTTTTCTTGGTAAATAATATACCCAACAAGGGGTATCATTTTGAATAAACAAACATTGACAATCAAGCAGTTACGTATCATTTTAATTTCATTTCCAAATGTAATCAGTATATCTGTGATATTTATTTTTAAACAAGGCCATCTATGATGGTTTTACTCATAATTTCTAAATATCCTATTCCATCTAATTTTCCTTAAAATATTTCCTTTTACAGTATTATCTTTGGAAAATAATATAAAAATTGCTTTGCCAACGATATGGTCTTTGGGAACAAAACCAATAATTCTAGAATCTTTAGAATTATGACGATTGTCTCCCATCATAAAGTAATAATTTTGCTTAAAAGTATATTCTTTGTGTAATACATTATCAATATACAGTTCACCATCTTTTATTTGTGTATTAGAATTATTTTCATAATCTATAATAACAGTTTTATAAATAGCCAAACTTTCTTCATTTACAATAATTTTAATGCCTTTTTTAGGTACTTTAAATGGACCCATAAAATCCAGATTCCATTTATGATATGGGACTCCCAAAAATTCTGACATAGAAAATTCTTCAGGTAAAATGTATTTTTCAATACTAGATATAAAAGGGAAAACCTTTAACTTGAGGGCAGTTTCGCTGCTTACAAACACTAAATATTTATAATATTTCCCGGCATATCCGTTATAAGAAGATTCCTTATGAGGTTGTTCAGGCTGAGGTTGTTCAGGCTGAGTCAGTAAATTCGCTCCGGTCGGGTCGGATTCTACAATAGCATAATCTTGTATTTTTAAATCATTAAAAAAAGCATCATCTAAAAGTTTTGTGGAAGAGAAATAGTATTTATAAAAAGTACCTTTGGGATCTTTGATAGGTTTTTTATTTATTATTATTTGACCTTTATCTATCGAAATTTCCTCACCCGGCAATCCTATGCATCTTTTAATATAGAAAGTTTTTAAATCTGTAGGATAACGAGTTTCTGTTGGAATATTAAATACTATCTTGTCATTTCGTTTTATTCTGCTAAATCCAAAAAATCTAATGTAAGGTAGCTTTATAATATCTAAATACGATTTTATATTTGTACCCCAAATTTTTTGATGTGTAAGAGGCACTTGAAGAGGGGTTATAGGAAATCTAGGGCCATAATGTAGTTTGCTAACTAAAACTATGTCTCCAGTAAGAAGTGTACCCTCCATGGAGGGAGAAGGGATCTTAAAATTTTCGAAAATCCCCCATCTTACAACAGAGGCTATAACTATTGAAATAATTATGGATCTTATCCATCCTTCGGAAGATTTTTTAGAATTATTTTTTGTTGTATCACTCATATATATTTAGTATAAATTAAATTATTAGAAATTCCGTTGTTCAATTCATGATACTATCTTTTCAAATTTAGAAATATTTTCATTTAGAAGCAGTATATAACAAAATGGGGGCTATAGATTAAAAAAAAATATATAACACCCAGTCCAAAGTTATTAAAATATGAGTAGAGTTCAAATTGCTTTGTAGTGAAGTTACCTATTATGTACAATCTCAAACACACTTTAATATTTATAGCTCTTGATAGCTTTTATAATTTAAAAATCAAAATCTTTAAAATATATTTCATTAATAAGTCTACAAAGTTCATTATCGATACACGAAGAATTAATTATTTTTTGTTTATAACATTTTTTTGCAGATGAAAAATCGTTATGAAAGTCTTCTAATTCTTTTATATCTAATTCTAGTTTTTTACATACTTGTTCATTTTTCATTCCCCAGAACTATTTTGGTTTATCCGTCTTTCTAGCAGGCGAATAAATATTTTTAATATCACGGAAATTTTCTTAAGATTTTTTCTGCATATTGTTTAGTATATTTTTTGTTTTTTTTACTATCAAGTTCTCCTTTGAATTTAAGTTTTTTAGATATATCTCTTATCCTGCAATAAGCATTGGTAAATACGTCTGTTTTTCGAAGTTTAGAACTACTGTCTACCACATTTGCAATATTGTGTACCTCCTTTTCTAATTATCGTTTTGAGTAGTAATAGTTTGTTTGTTGTTAGATGATCTAGATTTGATCCCAAAGAAAGCAATGTTGCAAACATTAAAAGATTTTTGTTTTTGTATGATACAAAGAGAGAAGTTTCACCTTTCCCATATGAGTATGCAGAAAAGAAATCGAATTATGGAGGAATAAATCAAAATCGGATAATGTATAATTCGAAACAAAAATATAAAAAAGATAAGACAAAATTCGATAAAATATATACAAAAGAGGAAAGAAAAAATAACATTAAAATGGACTTTTAAGCTTATGGTGGGAATAAATATTTGGTTTTAACATATGATATAATTTACGTCCTCCCATCTTTGGATGGTCCTGACGTAGTTTTAGTACCTCTGACAAAACTGTGTTGTCAATTTTTGATAATTCATCTATTTTGTTTTTATAGTTGTAATATGACTGTCTACTTATGTCAAACAACTCGCATATCCTTTGTAGAATATAAGGATAACGTTTTTTTATCTCTTCTATTGTTTGACCCCGTACTTTTTTCTTATTTCTATTTTTAACTCTTTTTCTGCTACATCTATTAACGTATTAAAGCATACATTCTTAAAATGCTCATTTTCTAACTCTTGAGTCTTTTTATAATTTTCTGCTTCTAATTCCGATATTTTAGCTTTTAACTTATCTAGTTTATTAGATTCAAATGATTGTTTATTCTCATTGGTTTCCGATTCTTTTAGCTTTGATCGTAATAATTTATTCTCTGTCAATAATGTTAGTCTTGCCTTTTTACTCATATTTAAATACTCTAATTTCATCATTATTGCTTGAGAAAAAGAATCTGAGGCATAGTTTATATTTGTATTGTATAACTCTAAAGATTGGGGTTTATCCACCAAATTAGAATTATTTGAACTGATTTCATCTTTTTTAATGTGCTTTTTTTTGATTTGCTTCATGCATTAATACCCATGTAGATATCTTACTCGATCCTAGGTTATATTTCCTACATAATTCTGCTTTTGTAATATTTGTTGTTTCATATTCTTTTATTACGCTATTTTTAAACTCTTGCGTGAATGTTCTTGGTTTATTTAATTTTTTATCTGTTTGGATAAGCTCTAGCAAATCATTATCCTTTTCACTTAAAGAATCTTTTTGGCTATGCTCATTTAAAAGTTTTTTCTCAAAACTCTGTTTTTCATCTTGATAATATTGTTCCCCATTTTATATCATATTTTCGACATACTTCCAGGTGAGAGATGTTTTTTGACAGGCATTCTTTTAATATATCTTTTTTTTAGTGAAATATTGGATATGAGTAGATGCTTTTTTGCGTAGTTTTGATATAATCTGTAGACTTTGTTTTAGGTTGAAGTTAAAAGTATTTTTATCCACTAATGCACTGCTTTTAATTTCTACATTGAAGCTTTGTATCCAAGTTTTTACAAAATTACAGGAGCCTATACTATACTGATCACCTTTGAAAATGAAGTTAAAATGATACGTAACTGCCTGATTATCAATGTTATGTTTATTCAAAATGATACCCTTTGGGTATATACTTTCTTGCAAGGTCTGATGATGTCAATTTTGTCGTTAGGTATTCTTGGATTATATCTAGTTTTTCACTTCTGCTAAATTCTCGCTTTTTTAGTTTTTTCTCGCCCATTTTTAGTTGAATTTGTGTCAATCTATTTTAGGACGAGACACAATAAAAAACTCAAAAACAACATACAAAAAATATTTAAAAATATAGATATAATCTACATTATACGTCATGCAGAAATTTTTTAAACAAATCCAAGAATTTAGAAATTGTTAAAAAGGAAAAAATATTTTCTTCTGATGATGTAAGCAAAAAAAAGAAATTAGACAAGAAATTTACTGAAGCCAATCTTCCAGATTGCCCATTTGTCCCTTTTTTGTCTAATTTCAAATCCCTTAAGTCCAAATCTAAAGATGTGCAAAAATACGTATAAGTAAAACCAATACAGTAATTCATAAAAGTTGTTATCTTTGTTCTTATGATATATAATAACAGTAGCACTATAAACGAAAATAAACATGTAGATTTAATAATTGTTGGTGGAGGCCTTGCCGGATGTTGCCTGGCATGGAATGCTATTTTTAAAGGTCTAAGTATTGTAATTATCGATAATGCAAATAAAAATATAGCTTCTAATGTAGCACCAGGGCTTTTTAACCCTATAACAGGTAGAACTTTTCAAAAATCTTGGAAAGCAGATACTTTATTTCCTTTTTTATATACTTTCTATAAACAGGTAGAAAATGTTACTAAATCTCGTTTTTTTTTTCAATCCAATATTTTAAAACCTTTTTGGAATAAAGAAGAGTATCATCTTTGTAGTAAATCTAATATGTTAGATGATGATTTTATAAACATCATTCACCCCAATACTAAAAATACTTCCATGAACTTTGGTGGAATAGAAATAAAAAAATCAGGGTTTTTAGATGTTAAAAAATTTTTAAATGCTACAAGAGAGTTCTTAAGTAGAGATAATACAAAAAATATTTTTTTTGTTAAAGAAGATTTTTACTATAAAAATGTAATTATAAAACATAATATACCCAGTATAAGTGAAATTAATAGCAAAAATGTTGTTTGTGACACCATATTGCCAAATATTGGAAACAATTCCAAAGGTAGTGAGTATATAGTATATAAAACAACTGCACCCATTATAGATAAAAAAGAAGATAGATCTTCTCCAAAATGGTTTATAGCAAAAAATATTGTTTTTTGCGAAGGTGTTTACGGGTGTTTTAACCCCTTCTTTACAAACCTTGCTTTCAGGCCTGTTTTGGGCGAAATTTTAAATATACAAATATGTAAAAACTTAAAAGGAATTTATAATAGAGATGTATTTATATTTTGTAAAAACAATAAAATTGCAACTATTGGCTCAACTTATAAAAGATTGGAGTATAGCTATTCCGACGGTCTAAACTCACCTGTTTTCAACTATGGTAGATATGAGCTTTCCAAACACACTTTTAATAAATCGCCTGAAAGTATAATGTCAGAATTAAAAACCACACTATGTGATGTAGAAAAACTAAACCTTATACACAAGACAAATAGGCTTTTAAAAGCCTGTGGAAGAGAATCTTTACCTCAAGCAGATATAAGTAAAAAAGTAGGTATAAGACCTTGTACTTTAAATAGGAGACCCATTTTAGAAATACATCCCAAATATCCAAACATGGGAATACTTAATGGGCTGGGAGCTAAAGGTATATCATTAGCCCCATATTTCTCTGAAAAAATATTAAATAAATTATTTAGTTAAAGATATACTTCATAACATTGTAATCGCTTAAGTAAATGATACTTGCTGGGTTGTATACTCATTACCATTCAAAGTGAAGTTAAAATAATACGTAACTACCTGATTATCAATGTTATGTTTATTTAAAATGATACCCTTTGGGTATAGCACATTATCAAGTGTCATTGAATATACTGATAACGATCTTGCAGAATTATTTACTAAAACTATAATACTTTTTTTTAAAAAATAAAATCGACTTGAATCATACCTAGTATTTGAATACTTTCTTCGCTTTCCTGGATTGCTTTTCTGACAGCAATTGTTGTTGTTGCCCGTCCATGTAATATTTGCCCCATAGTATTTTTTTATATTTTCTGTTATTGAATTATTGGAGTTTATAATACATTGCGCCCTGGTGGCATATTAGATACTTCTTGCGAAATTGAGGGACCTGCATTAGAAACACTTTTTTTCAATCTGCTATTTTTGTTTTTCGTAAAAAAGCTCTTATCTTTATTGTCAAGTTTAAATAATAATATATTATGAAAAATCAATCAACAACTTTGAATAATACAGTTTTGTCAAAATATACATTAATGCTTCTTATCCTTACATTATTTTTTAATTGTTCTGGGTATGGTATATTAAAAAATATGGATAATGAAAAAGAAGATATAAATAATTCGAATATAGACGTTAATAACAACAATATACAAGCTCCTATTAACATAATAAAAGAAAATGCAGGAGCACAAAGCAACAAATCAGGGTTTCAAAAAATAGACAACGCACTAGGGAAATATTATGAAAGCAAAGAACGAGAAGACTATTTTGACATCAGTAAAGTTGGGAAATTTATGAAATATGTTGAAGAACAAGGTTTTGATGAGGACGATTTAAATGACGAGCTTGATGATGCAAATATGGAAGATTGTGGCTATCTAGACTTTGATGAAAATTTCCCATACACTAATGAAAATTTGAAAACGTCTCAAAAACGCGAAGAATTATTCACGTTTCTTAAGCAAGCACACAAAAACGATGAGAATATACCCATTCCAGATGAAGATAAAATTAAAGAGATCGAAAGTGCTCCTGAAAAGCTGATTATTAGGAATAATAATAATAACTTGAATGGGAATGAGCATATCTTTTGTCAAGAACAAAAAGAAGAAAAAGAAGAAGAAGAAGAAAAAAGTATGGTTTCAAAGGTAGATACAGATAAAGCAGAAAGTATAATCAATAAAGTGATAAATGGCGTAAAAAATAAAAATAAAATACAACAAATCGATGAATTATTAAAAGTGTATTATGAATTGAATCATAAACATGATTATTTGGATGAAAATGGAATAGGGAGATTTAAAAGCTACTGTGATGACAATGGTTTTGATGACGATTCTTTACTCGACGAATTTAGCGATGCCGATGATTGTATGTTGACAGGGTTTGATGATACATTTACGTGTCCTGATGGTACTGAAAAAGAATCTCTATATTTATTTAATCTTTTAAAAGATTTTTACGATAACCCAGAAAATATCAGGAAATATCAGAATAATTATTATTCTAGTAACGACTTAACTCTTGATATAGACAATATAACGGATAAAAATATAAAATTCGCTAAAGTTAAATATAATCAGGAAGTTATAAAGGAATTTGATAGTTTCTCAAAAAAAATTCTATTATCTGCAACAAATGCTCATTTTGTGTACAAAGACAAATACAAGGATAGACCAGTTAATTTCCTTTCCATCTTGCAACATTGGGAATATGTAAAGGAAAAACGCTTCATTGAACCTTTTGATAATGTATACCTACTAAGTAAACTATATAGTATAAATCAACAAAAATTCGATAAAGGTTCCTTTTTTAAAGCACTGAAAAAAGAATTATATAAAATAACTTCGAATGAAAAAAATAATATGTCTGATATTTTAAAAAAGGTTATTCATACAAAAAGATCCACAATTTTCTTGGCTTCCCCTATATATAATACACTAATCAAATTTACAACACAAAGAGAAAAAATAGTTTCGATACTGTATGCATGCATGAATGCTTGGAAACAAAATATAAACCATAATGTAAACTTTGTATTTATAGGCAAAAGGAAGTCTATAGAAAAAATAGCGGGTGTACAGGATGAGAAAACTACTTCTTCTTCAGCATCTGACCTATGGCAAAGTATCAAAGATAAAAATAAAAAAGGTCATTCTTTTACTTATGACATTCCAACTGGAAATAAAGAAACTTTTTCAAAAAAAGATCTAGATTTGATAATCGAAAAATTATCAGACAAACATACTAAAGATTTATTTTACAAAATTATGCCATGTAGCATTACCAAAAGAAATAGTGAATTTGATATTAAGTTTCCTAAATATTCCGAATTACAAGAAAAAATTCACAATGCTATTATTAAAACGGCGGATAATTGCAGTAATAATAAACAAAGAATTACTGTAGCAATTTATTTAGATGATGAAGGAAAAATAGATGTATATTGCTTCCATCCACCGCATAATAAAGAAATCCCCAAAAATCATCATTTTGGATGGATTTCTCTGGCTGCACAGCATGAAATTATGAATATAGGTCAGATAGATACTTTTGAAAATATAACAAATCAATGTGGTACTAAGGATCATTTTAAAGGTAAAGCATTATTTTTAGTTTGTTCTAAGGAAACAGGAATGACTGTTTCCTGGAATGGTCAAAAGTTCGGGAATTTTATTAATACCCATACATTGTTAAAAATGTTTAGTGCTATGTTTCTTGGTGTATGGGATATTACCAAACAACAATCTAGTTCAAAAGAGAAAGAACATAAAGGTGATTGCGCAATTTGTATGGAATCTCTTAATAATAGCGATGGAGTACAAAATCTAGATTGTTATAATAAAAATCATTTATTTCATAGTACTTGCATAGAATCATGGTTTCTTATTGATAAGACGTGTCCTATATGTAGAAAGTCTCAGGAAAAGAAAAAAGAGGAAAATCTGGATATAGATGTAAGGGAATGTGATAAATAACTTGTTTTTATATCTGTACAATTATTGTTTCTATGTGTTAGGTCCCGGGGATTTGTATAGTGGATTAATCTCAGATCTCCCCTTGTCTGAACTCAAATATAATAAAACTTTTTCGTAAGGAGTAGAACCCTTCAATGTTTTTAAAGGCCTT
>PJEL010005064.1_pt1 | contig 10686 bp, 12 predicted proteins | sample 1853271 | NCBI WGS metagenome assembly PJEL01 (sample SAMN08108733, study PRJNA415343) | Invertebrate metagenome, whole genome shotgun sequencing project. | host: Globobulimina | place: Sweden: Gullmar Fjord | collected 2015-08 | reverse complement strand
TTAATCCAAGTTCCCAGTTATGAGTAAGTGCATGTATGTTAATAATTATAATTCTTGTTCTTAATTTTATCAGCTCATTAGAGTCTGAATCTAAGATAAGTTTAGCGTGTTGCTCAGCCTTTTTGAAGTCACTGGAAAATACATAACTGTAGGTAATTAAATACTCTAGGTAGGCTGTTTGTGGTTTGCTAAGCGATTTTCTATTAGAAATTATAAATTCAAGGTTACTTTTGAACTCTGATGGCTTACTACTTCTAATTTCATCTGTGTGTGACAATAGTTGATCGTAATTCTCATAAAAAAAACTATGAGAACTAAAACTAATAAGAATAGATAAACTAGCAAATAAAAATGCTAGTTTATTCATGTAAGAGATTAAATTTATCACTAGACTAAAAATTTATTGCCATTCTAATATCTTCTGCATTTTTTTCAGGTTCTTCATTTTCTTCTGATGGTTCATCTTCTGCTGGAAGAACGATACAAACAATATCTGGGCAAACATCCAGTTGACGTTCAAGCGTTGTAGCTTCTTTATCAATTAGTGTTGATTTAATATCAGACGGCAATTCCGAGCTTTCAATTAATTCAATATAGGTAGAGTCGTTTTGATATTTAGCATTTTCACCAGCTTTCTCTAATATTTCAATAATAGTATCCATTGTTTTTTCCTTTTGTTGTTAATGTGAAATTCTTGCACTTTTTCAGTATTAATAACTTGCTCTGTTAAAAGCTACTTATTATTTTGGCTATATTTCTATGAGTTAACATAATCTATATTGTGACCATTACATAATCCGTATTAATTGTATTGAGAAAGTTAAAAGTTAATTTGATTTTTCAAATTGATTCATATCTATTAGCCTAATATTTTTGTGATCAGGTTAGAGTTCCATAAAGTTCGCTCAAAAGAGCAAACGGTGTAATTTATGTTATTTTTAATAAACGTAGAATCGAGAGAAAAGCCAATTTTTTTAACAAATCGTGCAGTGGCTAAATTTTTGGAATTAAACTCTGCAACGACTTTATGGTAATTTTTTATTGTAAATACATACTCCATAAGTGCACTTATAGCTTCCTCGGGTACTAACTTTCCTTGAGCGCTTCGAGTGAGAATAATACCCATCTCTACACTGTATGGATTGTTTTTTATATAAACAAGAGTTTGAATGCCTATAGCTTCATGACTTGATTTTTTAATAATTACCCATGTATTAACATTGTCCTGTCCATTATTAAGAAGGGTTTTTGAAAAAGATTTCTTTGCACTCTCAATAGATAAGGGTTCTCTTATATGACGCATTATTTTTTTGTCCGTATATAAAGAGCAAAATAGAGCCTCATCTTTTATGCTAAGTGGTTTAATTATTAAATTTTTTGTTTCGAAAGCGTGCATATAATTATCAGTAATATTACCTAAATTTGATTCTAAGGTTTTTGAAAGCTAAACTTTTTATTTTTACTAATTTCATTTTTCTACCACTTAACTTGGATCTTTATTTAACAAGCATCAACTCTGGTCTTTTATGCTCATTTAGTAATTTATCATCAATTTCTCGAAGTTGTTTGAGTATTTCATCGTTATATTGCATATTTTTACATGGTGGAATTACCAAAGTGGTATGCATTGATACTTCAGCATTAACTAAATCTTTCAATAAGATAGTATCGGCTCTGATTGTTTCAATCGCTAATACTTTAGCTTGATATAAAATCACTTCATGTTTTAAAGGGTAAGTTTGAGCAAGTAAATCTACCAGTACTTTGCGGTAGGCTTGCCCAGTTGAGAATTTAGTCAGTGACTTATCGCCGGCAATTCCTACTTGCCATAAAATTAGGTGGGCTGAAGGGTCGATATTACGTTTAAAAAACATAAATTGGCTGGTTTCAAAATGTGCACAACCGGTTTTACCAGGGTCTATACCTAAATCGGCAAATAAACAATCTTCTGCTGAAATACCCGCTTCCATATGGGCAGGATAATCTTCATTTTTTGCTTTGGCTATTGCTCTATGAGCTACACAGGCAAATACTCCCGGGTGTCCGTAAAAGGCCGCAACAACTTTTTTCCCCAATCGTACCTCGGCTAAAATCGCATTAACCATTTCCCGGTAGCTATTATTACGGTTTTTCCCTTCTTGATAATAAGGCTGTAAGCTCCGAACATCGTCATTCATTTCTTCTATCCAACGTTCAACAAAAGCGTTAGACATTAACGAGAAAACCACTTCTGCATTTTCAATATAGCTTCTTGAAATAGGGCTAATGTGTGCGCCTAAGGTCATCCCTGTGCCTACACAAACCAAACTGCCTGTCATCTATTGCTAATCCTTCTTTGGGGATATTTCTTCATGTAACAAAGAGATACTTTTATACGTATTTTTATTTAGGAATACTAGTTATTTATGTAATTTAATTGGAAAGTTATTATGCCAATTTACAGAGTTATAGTGGCAAGATATGTCATTGCTGTTGTTGGTGAAGGGCTCATCGTCAAAAATAAAGCCAAGCTTTTTAACGAAACGTATCGTAGCTAGATTTTTTTTGGAAAATGCAGCTATAAGCCGTTTTACTTTTCTTATCGCAAAAGCATATTGTATAAGAGAGCCAATTGCTTCTTCGGGAATTAGCTTTCCATGAGCTTGTCGAGAAAGAAAAATGCCCATTTCAATAGTTGTATTTTGCTGTTCTTTATCTCGTTTAAATAACATTTGTATACCAATAGGTTGCATCGAACTTTTATCGACAATGCTCCATACATTTAACATTTGGTCGCTTAATTGATTTTTTTCATCGCATTATTAAAGGCACTTTCTGCCTTTTCAGGTGTAAGGGTTTTTCCGACATAACGCATAATTTTGTCGTCACTATTAAGTGCACAAAACATGGTTTTGTCATCTTGCGTGAGTGGCCTAATGATTAATCGTTCTGTTTCAAAGGTATGCATAGTTTCTACTTTGTTTATATTTAACTTTTAATTTAACTTTTAATTTAGTTATCTACTTAAATTTTGAATAGGTAACGTTCGGAAAATATTTGAGTTTAACCTTTAGGCTGTTTTTGCTTAGCAAATTTCACGATACCTGTTTTATGTTCACTTCTATCGAACACTACATAATAATTATTCAATAACGGCAAACCAATTATCGATTGATTTGGCCATTGTGGTAGTTGCGCTAAAATTTTAAAGCAAGCTTTATCGGAGCTTGGTGTATTTAGCTGCCAATAACATTGGGGCGGGCAGGTTAGCCTTACTTGGTTATTGTTTTTACCTTCACCTTTACGTTCACCTTCAAAAATGAAATGAATATCAGGCCATAGTTCCAATGAAAGTAGCTTTGAATCAATGCCAGTGCTTTGCTTGGCAATGTTTTTAAAAGGCGCGACTAAGTTTTCAAACTCAGGATTTAATGTTGAAAGTTGCACAATTATTTGCTGATAAATGTCGTTAGTAAGTATCAGACCACTGGCGCCAGTATCAATTATTGCGTTGGTAAAATATGAAGCTTGATGCTTAGCGTCTATAGCAGATGCCGGTATTTCTGGGTTATCGCCAACTTGAACTGAAATAAGTTTGGCGTTGTAATAAATATCGTGAAAAATATTGATATGTTGAAATCTACCTTGGTAGAGATCTTTGTATTCTTCACCGCCGCCTAAAATTAACCAGCCTGAGTTTAACGGTTCATCAGCTAACTTATTGGTTGTTTGTTTTTTATCAGGATAATAGATGCTTGATCTTTGGGTGAAAAAGGCAAACTTATTTGCAGTTAAATTATGCTCTTCTAATTCAGTAAAATAAGGCTTTATGTCTTGCTCTGGATGTTGCCTGAGTAATTTTTTAAATGCTTTTAAATCGCTACTGTCAATTAATCCTTTGCTGCCATCAAATGGCCAAGGGTAGGTATGAGCAGGAGATATATTATTTTCTTGCAAGTATGGGGCTAAGTCATAGCTTTTATTTAGGTGGTGATAAGCCAAACCCAAAATGCCATCGGCTTGGCCAAAGCTGTTTTGCTTTTGTGTGCTAACAATCGCTAAATGAGTATTTTTAAGGGTGATTTTTTCATTATCATGGCCAATGCTTATTTGGCTATTAATCACCGGGCCGTCCCAGCCGCCAATGCCATAATTAACCTCCTGTGCAAAAGAGGTTGGTTTTAGTGTTTTATCATTCATTGCCTGATAAGCATCTGGAGTAACTACAAGCGTGCTACTGCCGGTGTCTAATATCAAATTTACTGGCTGTTGTTCGCTGCCAAGAAATAAAGTTGTGGTGTAGTCACCCATGGCAAAATGGTTAGTTATCGGTAACTTTATCGAATGTTTTTTTGTCATTTTGAATGCTTTATGCCTTTAGGTTTTAATTTCAAATTTCTGTCTTTAGTTCAGGTAGTAATCAGCTTAAAGTTGATTGTATTTGCTAATGTTTTGACAGTACCACGTTTATATATTGATTTTAAACAGAAGTGTAACAGCTTAATTATTTAGTATTGAAATGCTGTAAGTTAGAGTTTGCTTAAACTCATTTGAATGAGCTAAGTGAATGAAGGTTGGGTAAGTGTTTTATATGTTAGAAAAATGTTAATGTCGGCGAGTTGTTTTTCTTGCGTTATACTTTGCCAACAGGTTTGACGCTAAATTAAAGGTGCAGTAACAATGAGTAATAATCTTTTCAGTAATGTTTTTGTCAGTAATAAAGTTATCGCAGCAATGGCAGGTATTTGTTTATTAACATCAATACCTAGTTTGGCCGTAACAACTACCAGTTTAAACCCATGGTATGACAGTAGTCAGCAAGGTTTTAACAAAACTGAAAATAGCCTAAGCTCTATTGGTAATATTGGTGCTAAAGCCGTTATAACAGCAGACTTTGAAAAGTTAACGCAAAGCACAAAAGGCACGCTTGATCATATTATTATGGCAATTCCTTTACCTGATGGACGTTTAGTTGATTTCAAATTAACACCGTCATTAGTTGTCGCGCCAGAATTAGCGGCTCGTTATCCTGAAATTAAAACTTACAGTGGTGTGCAAGTAGATAACCCTGAACATACTGGTCGATTTGATATAACCCCGAAAGGTTTTCACGGTATGTTCCGCTTTAACGGCGATACCGTTTTTATTGAGCCAAATAACCAGAATACGGTTAACCAATATAAAAGCTATTTTAGAAAAGATGCGCTAAAAGCTAATACCGATAATTTTACTCAACAAGCCCCGAAAAAATATGCTGCTTTTGATAGCTTTAATCAAACGAGCAATAGCCTTAAAGATACGTTAACAATAAACGGTAATTCACTTGCTACAGCAACCTCAAAAATGCGTACTTATCGAATTGCGATTTCAGCGGTTGGTGAGTACACCGCGTTTCATGGCGGCACTAAAGATAGTGCACTGGCCGAACTTGTCACCTTGGTTAATCGACTAAATGATGTTTACCAGCGTGATTTATCTATTAAACTCGAACTTGTCGCTAATAATGATGAAATAATTTATACCGATGCAGCAAGTGACCCATTTAATAATGATAGTAATGATGGCTCGTTAAATACCGCGGTAATAGATGCCGCCATTGGCAATGCTAATTATGATATTGGCCATGTTGTGGTAACAAGTGGCGGTGGCTTAGCTCGCTGGAGAGGCGCTTGTGCAACAGGGATAAAAGGCGATGGCTTAACTGGCTTGGCAAACCCTGTCAACGATGCTTTTTATATTGATTACGTTGCGCATGAAGTTGGCCACCAGTTTGGCGCTGATCATACCTTTAATGCTAGTGAAGGTGCCTGTGATGGAAATAGAGAAACCTCATCGGCATATGAACCGGGTAGTGCCTCTACTATTATGGGCTATGCTGGAATATGTGGCTCACAAAATTTACAAAATAACTCTGATCCTTATTTTGCTGCGCATACGCTTGATCAAGTTAAAGACTTTCAAAATAGTGAACCAACATGCGGAACTGACAGCACAAGTGTAAATAACGTGCCTGTTGCTAATGCAGGCGTAGATTACACCATACCCGCTAATACGCCGTTTGTATTAACAGGCAGTGCAACTGACAGCGACAACGATAGTTTGAATTATAGTTGGGAACAATTTGATTTAGGTACAGCGAGTAGTTCGTTAGCTGAAATGGTTGATGATGGCAGTAGACCTTTATTTAGGGTTTTTAACCCGGTAACAGAACCGGTTAGAACTTTCCCTAAAATGGCTGATGTCTTAAGCGGCACTGTGCAAAAAGGCGAAAACTATGCAACGACTAACAGAGATCTTAATTTTAGGTTACTCGCCCGAGACAATAATGGCGGTGTTGGCTCCGACTTAACCAAACTAACCGTAATTGATACCGGTGAAGCTTTTAGTATTACTCAACCAACAGCTTGGACAGAGGCGCAAACCACAATCAATTGGAATGTAGCAGGAACCACTGCTGCGCCAATTAATTGTAGCAATGTTAATATATTGTTATCTACAGACAGCGGTATAAGCTTTACGCAAACTCTTGCTAGTGCTGTACCTAATAATGGAAGTTACCAAGCGTCACTTTCTTCAACTCAATCAACTAAAAGCAGGATCAAAATTGCTTGTAGTGACAATATATTTTTTGCTGTAAATGAAAGTGACTTTTCTATTTCGGTAGTTGTTGGCCCTGTTATTAGCGGGCAAGAGTCTATAACGTTAATTGAAAACAGTAGTCTAACAATTACGCCATCAATGTTTACCTACGATGGTAGTGCCGCAACGAGTTTAGAAATAGTTACTGGCAGTAACTATACCGTTTCAGGTACTACGATTACGCCAACAACCAATTTTGTTGGTGCCTTAAATGTCGGTATTATTGGTATTGAAAATGGCGTAAAAGGCAGTGTATTTAATAGCGCAGTTAATGTAACTGCATTAGAGGTTCCTGAGATTTCTGGACAAAATGAAATAACAACCACAGAAGATCAAAGCATCACTTTAACAACGGCTATGTTTACTTATGCGGGCGTAGCAGCTGAAAGTATCCAAATACTTGCCGGTGAAAATTACAGCGTTTCAGATACTACAGTTACACCTAATACTGGCTTTAGCGGCATATTAACCGTAGGTGTAATTGCGCTTGCCAATACTAAAGAAAGCGTTACTTTTAATGCTGAAATAACCGTTACCGCGAAACCTGCTCCAGCTCCTACACCGTCGCCAACGCCAACGCCAAATACAAGTTCATCTGGTGGCGCCATGTTTTGGTCAATTGGTATGCTTATAGTGTGCGCTTTAAGACGCAGGTTTTCGAAATAGCATTATTGAAATAGATGAAAAACAAATAAAAGCAGATGAAAGATAAATAGGGCAATAAAATGAAGATTAATCCTTTATTGATATTAATAATAGCAGTGGCAATGTTTGGTTGTGATCAGAAAAATACTAATCAAGAGAGTGCAGATAATAGTGCTGCTGAAGTTAGCAAAGAAACTAATAAAGAGCAGGGCAATACAGTAAAAGCTGTAGCTGATGATATGGCAGTATTGCTGAACAAAATTGATGCGGATGTAGCAATGGCAATAAGCAATAACGATTATCGCTTATTAGCTACTTCTGGCCGTCGTATTACTTTTCCTGGTATTAGCAATGATGACTTTGATTTTGCCGAAAAAAACTGTGGGAAAAACATCTTAGCTTCAATGGGAGATGTGGTTAAATCTGACGAGCAACGGGCAGCTAGAACAGAAAAGTTGAAGTATATGAAAGCTTATAACCAAGCAATGTTTAAAATTTGTCAGAGCAAACAGTAATAGAAAATTTTTTTAGATAAGTATGCTCTTACATAAGTACCTAGTATTTAAGTAACGTTCTACAAAAGCAATGCTCTAAAAAGTAACGCCCTTAAATTATCGAATTTAAGGGCGTTTTAATTTTTCTATAGCGGCAAGCTTCAGCAGATACTTAAATTGTTGTTGCTTGTTTTATATCTAACTAATTGATTACCATTACCTTATCCAAGGTGGCAACTCACTTAATAGACTTGGTATTAGCTGTGACTTTCTGCCTCATATAGTTTGCCAAATACATCTAAATAGGTCAGGTAAAGGCGCAATTCAAACTCTAATTGATGATATTGAGGCAACATATGCTGACATAATCGATAGAAATTTTTGTTGTGATCTTTTTCTTTCAAATGCGCTAATTCATGCACCACTATCATATTTAAAAATGGTTCGGGGGATGTTTTGAAAATAGTACCTATCTTGATTTCATTTTTACTTTTTAACTTACTACCTTGAACACGCGATACGTATGAATGTAATCCCAAGGCATTGTTAATAACATGAATTTTATCATCATATTTTATTTGGCTTAATGGATCTGATTTTTTCAAAAAGCTATTTTTAATGTCCATCACATACTGACGAAGTGCTTTATCATTATTAAACGCATGAGTCTTAGGGTACTTCTCTAATAAAAACTTGCCTAATGATTTATCTTTTACCATTTTAGCGACATGATCTTGAATATTACTGTTGTAGGCTGTTAAGTATTTTAATGCTGGCATAAAGGGCGTTTTTATTGAGACAAAAAATAAATTTGAAAGTAGTTTGTAAGCATTGTACTGGGTATACCAATAAGATGAAATCTAAGAAGATGATTGTTACTTCATACTTTAGTTGCAATTAGCCTTTATTAGCAGGTACTCGCTTGATAAAAGCATGAGCGACGTTTATTCTGAGCGCAATAGCAGCCTTTCGTTGCTGAAAAATACCAATGGAGTCGTTTGTCTGATGCAATTACATATTCTTGATGGAAATACTCAAAAATTAGATGGTGGTGCAATGTTTGGCAATGCACCTAAAGCATTGTGGTCGCGCTGGGTTACAACGGATGAGGCTAACCGTATTGATTTAGCTTGTCGATGTTTGTTAATGATAAAAGAAGATGGCACAAAAATATTATTTGAAACAGGCGTTGGTGATTTTTTTGAGCCAAAATTAAAAGCCCGCTATGGCGTAAATGAAACGGGGCATAAGCTGTTAGAAAACCTCAAAAAACATGGTTTAGCGCATACCGACATCGACTATATTGTTTTGTCACATTTACATTTTGATCATGCGGGTGGCTTATTGGCGTCATATCAAGAAGGTGAAGCTTTTTCGTTATTGTTTCCTAATGCTAAATATGTCGTGGGTAAAGCCCATTGGCAACATGCACAAAAGCCACATTTTCGTGATCGTGCATCATTTTTACCAGAGCTTAACCAGCTGCTCGAACAGTCTGAAAGACTAATCTTAGTAGATGATACTGACGATGAAAGTGGGCACATTATTGAAGGTATTCGCTTTATCTTTTCTAATGGTCATACACCGGGGTTAATGTTAAGCGAAATAGCGACAGAGCAAGGGCCAATTGTATTTAGTAGCGACTTGATACCAGGGCAATATTGGGTACATTTACCTATTTGCATGGGCTATGATCGTTTTCCAGAAACCTTAATCGATGAAAAGCAATTATTACTAAATCGACTGATAAAAGAGAATGGTCGTTTGTTTTTTACTCATGACGCGACAATGCCATGTGCACTAGTAAAACAAGATGAAAGAGGGCGCTTTTTCGCAGAAGCAGCCGCGCTTTAGTTATACCAATTTAATCAAATTGGTATTAACTGTTAGCCAAGCTATTAAGCACTTAATATTTCAATTATAATTTTTAATAAGTAACTTTTAATCATTAGCTTTTAATAAGTACTTAAGCCGAAACTTTCAAAGGTTGAAAATAAAAATATGACCATTTCCCTTACTGCATTTCAGTGTCGTGTGATCGGCGTAATGCTCGAAAAAGAAACGACAACACCAGAACAATATCCGCTATCTCTTAATGCATTAACGAATGCCTGTAATCAAAAAAGCAATCGTGATCCTGTGCTGTCATTATCTGAAACACAAGTACAAGATGTAGTTGATGAGTTAGTGCAAATGAAGCAAGTGAGTGACCAAGGTGCTTTTGGCGGTAGAGTAGCTAAATATAATCACCGGTTTTGTAATACTGAATTTGGCAAGTTGCAACTAACAGAGCAGCAGCGTGCGTTAATTTGTGTTTTATTGCTCCGTGGAGCTCAAACACCAGGCGAGCTTAGAACACGTACTAATAGATTAGCTGACTTTGTTAATGTTACCGAAGTAGAAGAAGTACTTGTTCAGCTTCAGTTATTAAATGACAATAAAATAGTGGCAAAATTACCACGAGAGCCTGGCAAAAGAGAATCAAGATTTGTACACCTTTTTAGTGATGTCGAGATTCCAACAGAAGCACTTTTTAGTCATGATGAAGCTACCGCTAAAAGTACAGCAACAAGGGTGGAGCAATCCGATTCTTTAGTTTCACGTATTACAGAATTAGAACAACAAGTTGCAGAATTAAAAAAACAAATGAGCGACCTATTAGCGCAGTTAGGTAGCTAATTACTGCTTAAAGACGTGATATAACATTAAAAATATACAGGGATATTTATGAAAAAACTGATAACCGCGGGCATTATTTTACTTAGTCTTAGTGCTTGTTCACCGAAAGTTGGTAGTGAAGCTTGGTGCGAACAATTAAAAGAAAAACCAAAAGCTGATTGGACTGCAACAGAAGCAAAAGACTTCACCAAGCATTGTATTTTTTAATCACAAGCTTTTGATTAAAAGCTATTAATTACAAGTACCATCA
>PJEL010005063.1_pt1 | contig 10687 bp, 4 predicted proteins | sample 1853271 | NCBI WGS metagenome assembly PJEL01 (sample SAMN08108733, study PRJNA415343) | Invertebrate metagenome, whole genome shotgun sequencing project. | host: Globobulimina | place: Sweden: Gullmar Fjord | collected 2015-08 | reverse complement strand
CGCCGCTGGGATAGATAATCTGAGTGGAAACAGCCTGTCCATTTCGCAATTTAATTTCAGCAGCTGCCCGCCACTGTTGGGGATAGGTAGCCTCAAGCGAAGAGTCCTGATAACAATCAGTTCGAGCCATAAGTTTGCCGATGGTGGGGTCAGACACATTAGATTGGGTGTATTGATTTACGTCGGCGGCCCCCCGAACCAGGGCCACGGCTGCCGCAAAAGGCGCGCTGAATTGAGCATCAACAATACTTTGCGGCCTGCGTTTTTGTTCAATCGGATCGGCCACAAGAAGCGCCCCCGCTTCTAACACGCCCAAGTGAATGGCTTCCACATCAGCGGGGCGAATATCATGTTCCTTTTTAAGGGCCAGAATACAATCAATCAAACCGTGATTATAGCGGCAACAGCCATAGGGTTTGATGGCTACAGTCATAATTTGAAAAGATTGTTCCAGACCTTCTAACAAGCGCTGGCTATTTGGCGCATCTGTATAACTCCGCAGCAGACCAAGCGGACCATCAAAAACAGTCTCCGGCCCACTGAAGCCAGCCCGGGCCAGACCGGCGGCCACAACGCCGGCGTGGGCTGCCCAGCCCGCATTGAGGCGTTTGGTCCACGAACCGGCGCTTAAATACTCCATCGAACCGGAAGCCATTGTTCCGGCAATACCCAGCGCCTGGGTCAAGCTGGCTGCATCAAGGCCAAGCAGATAACCGGCCGCTGTGGTTGCGCCAAAAACACCGGCCACACCAGTGGGATGAAAGCCGCGTTGATAAGCAGAGGCCGGATTAAGCGCATTTCCCACCCGCAGAGTGACCTCATAACCGGCCACTATAGCAGCCAGCAAAGTCGAAGCCTTGGCCTCCTGTTCCTCGGCAATGGCCAGTGCAGCCGGGATAACTGCCACCCCCGCATGAAGCGATGACTCGCAAGTGACATCATCCATTTCGATAGCATGGGCCGCCGTACCGTTGGTTAATGCCGCCCACGCAGGAGCAGTGCAAAACCCGGCCCCCACAACACTCGCTGGACCACTAGACTGCATCCCCCCCACAAAAGCTGCCACCGGAGTGCTAGAGGCTTCACTACTCCCGCGCACCGTTACCCCCACATGATCTAATAACAGTTCCTTTGTATACTCCTGCACCGCCAAAGGCATTTCTGCCCAACGAATTGTAGTGCAGAATGAAGCCAAAACACTCGCCGCCGTTTGTCTGGAATTAGTTAAAGCCATAATTTCTCCTTTGACACCATCTTAGATTTTATTCGTTGCCCTTGTCTTTAGCTGCAACCATGATCTTAAAAAACATCTAATGCGGTTTAGACTATCCGACTAATCAACTAATCAACTAATCCAATTTCGATGTTGTTGTCTTGTGCGGGTAAGTCTGACTCGCTGATGAGCAGACGTTGGTCGTTGGTCAGACTGTACAAACCCAAGCGGAGGCGGGTAGCGGTCGGGGTTTGGGGTAAGGGGTGGTCGGCGGTGATGGTTTCACCAGGGATCCACCAGCGGGTGGGGTAGCGCTTGTGGGTTAGGGGGGCGTCGGCCTGGGCCACAATATTACCAGCCTCGTCAAGCAGGTGGATAAAGAGGTTGTAATCTTCATTGACCGGGGCCAGGGAACGCCAATAAAGGGTCAGGTTTTGAGATTGGTCTGTAAGGTCGTAACCAATGAGTTCAATGGCATTGGCAAAGGTGACGCTGGTACGATTTTCTGGCTGATAGTGGGGCCAGCTTTGGGGTACAATTTTAATGTAACCCACAATAGGGGTGACTTCATGACCCGTGTTATCAAGGGCTGGCAATCCAGCCCGGGTGGCCGAGTCGAAATCAAATAGCGTGATTACGGCGCGGGCCAAAAGCGGGGCGGTGACATCGCGGCTTAAGGCCAGGGGGTAGTGGTCGATAAAGGAATCGGGGGGGGTAAGGTAGGCTGTCGGGCGCAGGCCCAGACCGGGATAAGTTTCACGTTGGGCCAGCACTGTGCCATCGGGGGCCAAAAGGGTGGCAGCTACGCTATAATTTTTGTCTGGTGCGGATATTGTTTGCCATTGGGCTTCGATGATAATCTCATCGCCCTGCCCGGCTTGAAGCGTATCGCCTGTTAAGGGATAAACACGCCCTCCTTTTAAGTGCAAACTATTGAGAAAGGTGACCTCAAGTTCTTGTCGGTTGGCCAGGTTAGCCGCTGGTGTTTGGGCCAGGTTTCCAGCCGGCGTAAAGGCCGGATAAATGAGCCAGCCCAAGCTGTAAATATTAAGCGACAGCAGCCCCACTGTCAACATAGCCGCAAAACCCAGGTGTAATCGCGTGGGCAGCAGGGCCAGCCATCCCAAAGCCAGCAGCAACGAAATCGCCGTAATCGCCGGAAAGATAAGCCGGGTGTGTGAGACCGACCCGACAACCATGACCCAGCGCACATACAGAACCAAGTTGAGACCAGCCCAAAAAAGCAAAAAGATAATGGTTTCAAAGTCCATAAGAGCCAGATTAAGGGGTATGGGTCTGCTACGAGACCCCTTAATGAGTTTAGTGCTAAAGGCCAACCCCAGACTAATCAGGCCAATCAAGGTGAACCAACTTAAAGTCCGGTAAATCCACTCCGGGGGCCGAATTTGTCCCCAGCCAAAGGTGGCCCAATAAGCTCGACCAATTTCAGCCCGTAAAGCCCAGACCTGGCCCCCTGTAAGTTGGCCGCGTCCGGCTAGATCCAGATGGGTCTCAATGGCCAACCATTCACCATAAAGTTGGTAATTCCGCAGAAACCACCAGCCTGTTAAGGCAAACATCATTCCGGCCATAATCAACAGCCAGCGCACCATTTTTTGGCCGGCCTGATGATGAATTTCAGTGATAAAGAAGTTGCGCCAAAAGGTGATAAAGGCAGCCAGGAAGAAAACGCTCAAGCTGCTGAGTTTGGTTAAGAGGGCCAGGGCCGAGAGCAGACCCAGGATGAGGGCGTGGCGATTTTTTGGAACCGGTAAGGGGACCGGGAAAGGGGAGGACGGGGGAAATTGGGTGAATTTTAAGGCCAGGAAAACGGTGAATGAGGCCAGGGCGGCTGATAGGCTATCGTTGCTAACGGTGGCCGATACCCGGATAAATTGGGGGGTGAGGGCGGTTAAAGCTGTAGCCGTAATTGCCAAGGGCAGGCTGCTCGGAAAGAGCTGACGGGTAATTAGATAAGTGCAGACAACTGTAACAAGACCAAAAAGGAGACTCCACCAGCGGCCAATATGGATGGCTAAGGCTGCTTGCTGATAGGGAAAATCATCGCTAGGGCCGTGTAAAACGACATTTTGATTATCATTAAGCAGGGGGCGCACATCGGCAAATCGCCAGTGGGGGTTGGGTTGTAAATGTTGGGTTAGGTTGTCGGTATCAATCCGGAAGGTAGTGGCGGCAACCAGGACATAATAAAAGGGCGGTTGGGTGCCTTCTTGATGCCAAAGTTGATTGGGAATGGCCAGGGGTAAACCTTGAGCAGCGGTTAAATGTTTAATATAGGGATAGTGTAGAGTTTCGTCAGAGTTTTCAAAGATGGGGGTTAACTCACTGTAGCCCAAACCCAATATAAGAAAAAGGGCCCCAAAAATCCATAAGATTAAGTTTGGTGACGGTTTGTTTTTGTTCACGGCGAGTATTGTAATGGGTGTGGCTTAAAGGGGCAATCTATAGGGGGGGATGTGTGCTTTAGGCTGAGGCTGACTTTTATATTTTGGCGACTACAACTACGGTCATATCATCGTGCTGTTCGGCTCGGCCCATAAACATCTGGGCGGTGTCAACAATATGCTCGGCAATGCTGTTTGCATTTCGAGTGCTAACTATTTCTAAGATGGTGGCTTCCAGTCGTTCAAAGCCAAAAAGTTCACCTTCTTCATTTTGGGCTTCAACTATACCATCACTGGTCATAATAATGGTGGTAAAAGGGTCAAGCAGAAAAACTTCATCAAAATATTCATGCTGTTCGGCAGGTAAGGCCCCAATTGGAAAACCACCAACGGGCAAAAATCGACAGCCATGCTCAGTTGCCCCGATGGGGGCAATCATACCCGCGCTGGCAACCGTCATAATGCTGCCTCTGGCTTTCTTTTTGGTTTCCTCATTGGCATTTTCAGGATGGGGTAAGGGGATAAAGGTAGCAACTTGCAAGGCAATATTCATTTTGTTTTCGTGAAGGCGGGTGTAGAGTTTTTTATTCAGTTTGTTAAGCAGTTCACCGGGCATAACATCGGGGCCAGTTTGGATGTCGATGGCCGTAATGGCAGCGGCCATATACAGCGCCGCCGGGATACCCTTGCCGCTAACATCACCAATGGCAACCCCCAATTGATCCGAGTCGGTGGAGAAGAAGTGGAAAAAATCACCCCCTACCTGTCGAGCGGGTATATTCCGGCCAGCAATATCTAAATCGGGAATTTGAGGAATAAATTGGGGTAGTAAGGTTTCTTGAATTTCTTGGGCAAAATCCAACTCACGTTCCAACTCTTTGACTTCTAAATTGTGCAGCCTGGCATTTTCAAGGGCAATCGCAACTTGATTGGCAAAGGCCTGGGCCAACTCTACATCATCATTATTGTAAGCATGCAATTGACCATGATCAATCGTAATCAAACCAATCACTTTGTCACGGGCTATGAGGGGGATACCCATCCAGGATTTTATGTGATGATGCCGCAGTTCTTTAAAAGAGTCATTTATGCCTGAAATGTCGTTATAGACCAGCGGTTGGCGTTTGTTAATCGCCACAGAACCCGGTTCGTCTTGATCCGTTCTTATAGGGAAGCTTAAACCAATATGATCTTCAATGTTTTTAAACCCACGACCAGCAATCACCCGTCGTCTTTTGCCCTCGATTAAATGAATGGCCGCGCTGTCATACATCACCACCCGGCCTAACTCATCCAGAATACGTTCCAAAACTTCATTTAAGTTAAGGCTAGAGCCAACAACAGAAGAAACTTCACGTAGGGTTTCAGCTTGTGCTCGGCGGAAATATTCAGCTTCATAAAGTTCGACATTCTGTAAACCAACGCCCAATTGGTCGGCCATAGCCTGGCCCAGAGATACGGCCCAGCGATCAAAGGTACGCTCGCGGCGTGTATCTTCGGCTACAAGTGCGCCTATAATATCCTCTCTGCTTTTTATGGGGGTGACCAAAACAGCAACAGCATCTTCATTACCCCAGCCCGCCAATGGGGGGATTGTTTGCCCAGCAGATGGGATAGACAACTCGGTTAACCATTGAGCTTGGGGATCATCAATAATCACGGATTGGCGGCTGCGCATAAGGCGTTCATAAACCGGATTGTTGGATAGCGAAATCCGTTGCCCTTCAGCTATCCGATAAAGTCCACTTTGTGAGGTTTTAGTTGATCCATTATCCTGGCTATTAACCCTGACAATTCCAGATTTTGAAGAAAAATCAAAGACGATGATGCTCCCTTGGTAGATGTTTAAGGCATAAAGGTACTCTTGCAAGACCACACTCATAATAGATTGCGAGTCCTGGAGGGTGGTTAATTCACTGGCAACGCGGTATAGGGCGGTGGTCTCTTCCAACGTGCGTTGGGTGCGTTTTAGATATTGTGCATTTTGTAAAGCTATGGCTATCTGATTAGCTAGGGTTCGACATATCCGCACCTCGTCTGGGGTAAATGTCCGTTCTTGTCGGGTTTCAGCAAGCTCTACCCAGCCAATAGTTTCGTTTTTAGTTACCAGGGGAATTAATAACTTTACCATCTTACCAGATTGTAACATCTCCTGGCGTTGGGTTTCATCCAGAGAAGATTTATTGCGATCAAGTAATATAAGACGTTGCTGCTTCAGCATTGAAAGCAGCGTATCTTGGCCTGATAAATCTATACCCTCATCCTGGTCTGGTGTGGGTTGGTCTGGTGAGATGTTTTTATCAATATATTCGGCTTTAATAAAACCCTTATTTCGCTCTTTAACCCAACTTGCAATAAATCCGCGACTTACGCCAATAACCTGCACAATTTTTTCGGTTAAAGAATTTAAAACATCCTGGTCATCCCAATGGGTCGAAATGGCTGCGCTGGCTTCATATAAAGTGGCTAACTCATTTAAACTACGGCTTGTTTCTTCAAATAAACGGGCATTATTAATGGCCGCTGAGGCATGTTGAATTAATGTTTCAAAGAAACGTAAATCATCTTTGGTAAAAGAAAAGCTATTTCTACTGACAACAACCAAGCCTATGGTGCCGCCCCGGGTGGTTAAAGGTGTGCAAAGAATATGAGCACGATCAGGGTAGGCTAGTTCACTGTCGGGAGTAATATGATTGATGATTGTTGCTTTACCCATTGCGGCGCTTTGGCCTAACATGCCCTGGCCCATAGTCAAGGGGGTGTTTTGAATTTCCTCAGCTAGTGGTCCAACGGCCAAAACGGGGCGTAAGGTTGTATTATCTTTTCCCAAGAAATAAATTTGGCAATTAAGGCCATGCAGTAAAGATTTTGTCTGTTCAGCAACCTTTTTCAGGGTAGGTTGCAACTCTAATTCATGCGATATTTCACGGCTGGCTTCTAAGAGAACCTGTAATTCCTGATTGTAGTGAACATTTTCAACATCGTTGAAGGTCAGATTACTTTGTTTGCTGATAACAATACAAATAGTGGGTTTATCCTGTGCCTGAGAACTTTCATAAATCGGATAAACATGGGCCTGCACTTTTTGAGGCGTATCTGTTTGTGTGCCTTCCAAATGATAAAGAGGCAGAAAAAATGGCCTTTTGGTAGAGTGGGCTTGATCTAAAAGGTCTTTTAAACGACTAATGTCATACATGGAGAGGGGGGATTTATCAATGTGATGATTAATGATAGTTTCTGCTTTAACCCCAAAAAGCGTCTCACTGGCCCGATTCCAGGCCCGGATATAGTTAGCAGCATCAATGAGTTGAATAGCGAAAGGCGAGACATCATCGCTAATGGCTTTGTAAAATGGATGAGACCCCGTTGAAATATCCTGGCTGGCCTGTTTTTCCCAGTTATCATGCCATACGGCCAGTCGTCGCCCTAAAGTTAGAAGACCTGCTTCAGATAGGTCACTATAATCACTGGCTCCTTGTGATAATGTTTCTAACAGGAAAGCCTCATCCTTGGGATTAGAGGTGAGGAGTAAAATAGGGGCATGGGGGTAGGCCGAGATTAATGAAGATAAGAGCTTGCTGAGATCATTTTCTAATTGAGATATATCAAGCAAAATGAGGTCTGGACTTATCCATGAGTTGCTAATAGCCTCAGAAATGTCTCTGGTGATGGATAGGGCATAAGAATTTAAATGCCAGCAAATAGTTGAGACAATTTGGGCTGTAATAGAAATTTTATTTTCAATAAGAAGAATGGAAAATTTTTGCATATAGGTTATGTATAAAGACTGATGTTAATTGTGAGAAACCCAAGCGTAAACATCTTGAACGTCAGTTAGCTCAATGGGCTTCTCCAATAAGTATATCATACCACAAAAAATGTTTTTAGTAGATGTGAATTCTATAGATTGTAATAGGATATTGTAACTACTCAGCCATCCCCCTAAACCCTAAAGATTTGCCTCGACAAAATAGAAGGAAATGACGCTGATTTTTTTATTAAATCTGCATCAAATCTGCAAAATCAGTGTTCTTTTTATTTGGGTGGGTAAACAATTACCACGATATAAGTTTAACATAAAATGGAATTAAATAAAAGCATCAGGTAAATTAAGGGTCTGTCCGAAATTTTAGGAGGACTGGGGGGCGCGGGGGGTAATTCCCCCCGAATCCCCCCTAGCTTGTCCGAATTCCTGAAATTCTGGACGCACCCGTAAATTAAGGATGCGTTTCAGTTTTTTATTGGGCAAGCTATGAAATGTCATCCCTTCGACCTCAATAGATATATGTAAACCTTACGGCTGCAAAACACTATATATTGTAGTGTAATAGCAATCCACTCTACTATATATAGAAAAATTGAGTATATTGTTTTGCAGGTAACAAACTTGGTGCTATAATTTTTGTTATGACTCACCAAAAGATTCCGCGTCGTGTTTTCTTAAAAAGTTTAGGGCTTATGCTTCTGGTAGGGGGTTGCTCATCTGATTTGATTACTTTTATCAATGAACCCACTGCTACACCTTTACCCACACCTACCCCTACGCCACTGCCCAGCGCGGATGCTATTGTACAAGCCTATTTGGATGCCTGGCACAGTGGCAATTATGAAGCCATGTATTACCTCTTGAGCCGCGACTCTCAAATCAGTATGAATCAGGCTGCGTTTGAAGATCATTACAGGCGTGCCCAAAGCATTGCTACCGTTGCTCAGGTTGATACCCAACTTCAATCCTTGTTACATGATGGCCCTCAAGCGGGGGCAACCTTCATTTCAACTTGGCACACCTCACTTTTTGGACCACTTGTAGCCAATAATCATATCCGGCTGAAATTTGTTGAGGGTCGCTGGGGCATTGAATGGCAGCCGACTCTGGTTCTGCCACAACTTGGTGAGGGTGTTTATCTGACATTTTTAAGTGAACAGCCCACCCGGGGCAATATTTATGACAAAGATTTTCATGCCTTGGCTGCTCAAGGAGAAATGGTGACAGTGGGGGTCGTTCCGCAATATATTGAGCAGGAGGCAGCGGTTGTTGACAATGTTTCCCGGATTACTGGTGTTGCCCCAGAGGATATTTTGGCAAAAATAGCAAGTGCTCGTGCCGATTGGTTTGTACCCATTGCCGATATTAGCTTTGAAACCAGCCTGGCTAATGATAATTTGCTCAATAATTTAAGTGGTATTGACCGCAGAGCCAGAAGCGTGCGAGTTTATAATGATGGTGACAGGGCTGCCCATATTATTGGCTATATGGGCAGTATTCCGGCTGATTATAAAGATTTGTATCTGGCTCAGGGCTATCAGGGTGATGAGTTAGTGGGGTTAAGTGGGGTTGAAGCCTGGACCGAGCGACAATTGGCTGGTCAGCGGGGCGGACGTTTGGTGGCTATGACTTCACAGCCCAGCCAACAAGTTTTATCAGAAATTGCTACGGTGACATCTCAGGCTGGCAGCAGTGTTTATTTGACCATTGACACCGAATTTCAGATGGAGATTGAAGAACTTTTGGGTGAGCGGCGGGGGGCTATTGTGGTGCTGGACCCCGAGAGCGGCACAATTTATGCCTTAGTCAGTTGGCCTCGTTTTAAACCTGCCGTTTTTACCTCAGGTTTTGATGTTGAGGCCTGGGCTGAACTCTATTCCAATGAAAATCGTCCGTTGGTCAATCGGCCCACGCAGGGAGTATATCCCCCTGGCTCTATTTTTAAGATTATTAGCCTGACGGCTGGATTAGAAGAACTAAAACTAAACCCGGAAACAAGTTATGTTTGTAATGGCAAGTGGCAAGGTTTGGGAGAAGAGTTTGAAAAAACATGTTGGTTAGAAAATGGGCATGGCTCTATTAAGTTGATTGATGGTTTAACCCAAAGCTGTAATGTGGTTTTTTATGAAGTGGGGTTGGCTATACATCGAGATAACCCCCAAACGTTACCCGATTGGGCCAGGCTTTTTGGTTTGGGCAACCCAACTGATATTTTTGGCCTGGAAGAGAGTAGCGGCGTTGTCCCTGACAAGGCCTGGAAACAAAGCCATCTCAACGAGCCACTATTTGATGGTGATGCCGTTAATTCAGCTATTGGTCAGGGTTATATGTTAGTAACCCCCTTGCAGGTGGCTCGTATGTTGGCGGCTGTGGGTAATGGCGGGCGTTTGCTGCGCCCTCGCATTGTTGACCGGATTGTGCATGTTGATGGTACAGAACAACGCTTTGAGCCGGAAACGGTCAGAATGCTTCCCATTTCGCCAGAAAATTTGGCCTTGATTCGTGGCAGTTTAGAAGATATTACCAGCGAGGCCAGAGGCACAGCCCGTAAAGCCTTTGAAGGTTTTGCTCACACCGTAGCGGGTAAGACTGGCACCGCTGAATCGGGGCAGGAGGAACCTCACGCCTGGTTTGCGGGTTATGCCCCAGCCGATTCCCCTCATGTCGCCATCGCTGTTGTGTTAGAATATGGCGGTGAAGGTTCAAAAGAAGCTGCCCCCTTGTTTAGGAAGGTCGCTGAGGCCTTTTTCCGGTGGGAGGCCAATCAAAATTAGTAACTGTTGTTTTTAGCAAATGAAAACAGCCCAACGGATAAGCTCTACAGCGAGGAGATTATTGGAGAAGCCGGGAAAATTGCTTTATACTACAAAGCTTAGGTTTCAGTGCCCCACGCAGTGGACTGCCCCACGCAGTGGGCTTGGGATGAATTCTCATCAAGGATGAGGGGCCAGAATCTTTTACCCTTATGTACTCAAACCGGCTTCTTGGAGAAGTTAAGAAGCCACTTCTCCCAGGAGAAAACGTTTTCCTGAGCTAAGCTCAGTCTTTCACAAGAGACCCATTGAGCTGGTTGAAGTCCAAGACGTTTACGCTTGGGTTTCTCACGATCTGTAGGTTTATGTCATTTCGAGTGAGGAACGAGCGAGAAATCCCCACTATGGTAAATACGTTAACCTCTACCGCAGCTCACTAAAGGCACATTTAGGCCAGCTACCCCATTTTTAGGGGGACAACTGGGGATTGCTTCGCTTCACTCGCAATGACATGGTTTACTTGTCAAATTTTACCTGATGATGCACTACT
>PJEL010005062.1_pt1 | contig 10693 bp, 4 predicted proteins | sample 1853271 | NCBI WGS metagenome assembly PJEL01 (sample SAMN08108733, study PRJNA415343) | Invertebrate metagenome, whole genome shotgun sequencing project. | host: Globobulimina | place: Sweden: Gullmar Fjord | collected 2015-08 | reverse complement strand
TAACCATGCTTATGATTATTTTAGCACTGGTGATTATGGGCTATCAGGGGTATAACCGGCTTAAGTTAGATCGTTTTCCGGCTCTTGATTTTCCTTTTGTGTCGGTCACAGTTTTCTTTCCGGGGGCTTCACCAGAGGATGTGGAAGAGTTGGTGGTTAAACCTATCGAAGACGCTATATCGACCATTTCCGGGATAGATGAGCTTAACTCAACCTCCAGAGAGGGGTCGGGGACCATTGTGGTGGCCTTTGTAGAAGGCACCGATGGGAATGCGGCAGCTATTGATGTAGAGCGTCAAGTGGCTGCGGTACGCAATCGACTGCCCGATGAAGCGGAAGATCCGGTGGTGGGCAAGTTTGACTTTAATTCCATCCCGGTTATGTTTATGGCTTTTAATGGCCCCCAAAGTCAGCAAATATTATTTGACCTGGCCGACAATCAGATAAAAACGCGGCTGCAAACCATAGCGGGTGTGGCCTCGGTGGGTGTGGCTGGTGGACGAGAAGGGGAAATACAAGTTTATGTGGACCCCGCTAAATTGGCTGCTTTTGGGTTGACCTTAAATGATGTACAAAAAAAACTAAATGAAAATAATATTACCTTCCCCGCTGGTTCCATTGAGGATGGACGTAGAAAAATTTCTGTCCGCTCAGTAGGTGAATTTAACAACCTAGAAGAGATTGAAAATATTGTCATTAAAGAAGGCAAGAGTGATTCTCAATCCGGGCAGCGAGGGGGCAAGATTTTTCTGTATGATGTAGCCACAGTGCAGTCAGGTTTGAAAGATAAGAGCAGTATTTTACGCTATAACGGCAAGGATGCAGTTAGCATTAGTGTGATTAAATCTAGCGATGCCAACACCGTTGAGGTGGTGGAGAATGTTAAAAAAGCCGTTGCCGAAATCAATGAAGACCTGCCACCCGGGGCTGGATTAGAAGTGGTGCTGGATAATGCCAAGTTCATTAAAGAATCGGTGGATGCTGTTTTAGAAGATTTGATGCTGGCGGTTTTAATTACGGGTTTGGTCATTTTAATTTTCCTGCACACTATCCGCAGCACCTTTATTGTTATGTTGGCTGTACCCACTTCGATTATCTTTACCTTTTTGGTGATGTGGATGCTGGGTTTTAGTTTGAACCAACTTACCCTGATGGCCCTGACGTTGGTTATTGGTATTTTGGTGGATGACTCTATTGTGGTCATTGAAAATATTGAGCGACACCTGGAGATGAAAAAACCGCCCATGCAAGCGGCTTTGGATGGGCGGGCTGAAATTGGAATGGCCGCTATCACCATTACCCTGGTAGACGTGGTGGTTTATTTGCCGGTTGCTTTCACCTCGGGCATTATTGGTCAGTTTTTCTACTCTTATGGGCTTACCGTGGCGGTAGCGGCCCTGGCTTCGCTTTTTGTAGCCTTTACCTTAACCCCCATGTTATCCGGCTTGTGGTTAAAAGACCTGAGCAAACCAGAACTCCCCCCACGCGGTATATGGAAATTTTTTAGCACTATCTTCTTTCCCATTACCTGGATATGGAAATTTACAATTTCCATATTTGAGTGGGTTTTTAATCAGTTAGGCCGCTTTTATGGTGCTCTGCTGCGTTTCTTTTTATATAATTTTTTGACCCAAACCCTGGCCATTATTATTGCTGCGATTTCTTTAGCCGGCGGCATCTATATGGTGACTCAAGGTTTTGTTGGTAGCGAGTTTTTCCCGCAAGAAGATGACGGGCAAATTAGAATCACCATCGAGATGCCAGCCGGTACAAATTTAGCTGCCACCGACAAAGTTGCTCGGCAGGTTGAAAATATCATCTTAAACGAAGTCGGCGAAAGCTCAGCTATCCAAACTCAAGTTGGCACCGGTGGCGGTGGGGGCGGTCCTGACGGCGGGGCAAGTCGAGCTTCTAATGCGGCGACGATTAATGTGATTTTAGTCGATCAGATAGATCGTAACCGCAGTACCACCAAAATCATTGATGATTTACGACCCTTTTTAGGTAACATCCCCGAAGCCACGATTTCTCTGGTTTTGACCTCCAGTGCTGGGGGTGGGGGTAGCCCTATTCAGCTTAGAGTTTTTGGCGATGACCCTAATACAAATATCGACCTGGCTAACCAAATTGAGGCGGTGATTAGGACAGTACCCGGTACAACCGACATCAAAAATACTGATGCGGCCCGCTCGCCTGAAATTCAATTGCTGGTTAATCAACAACAAAGCGTCGATTTGGGACTTTCTTCGGCTCAGGTAGCCACAACCTTACGCACGGCACTTAGCGGTAGTCAGGTGGGGAAATATGACTTTGGCGATGGCAGTACCGAGGTTGATATTACGGTTAGAATGAATGAAGAAAGCCGTAATGATCTGAACCAGCTTTTACAAATGCCCGTAAAGTATATTAATGGGCAACCCGTTATCTTGGACCGAGTGGTTGACCGAGCCACCAGTCAGGCCCCATCCCGAATTACACGGGCTAATCGGCAGCGGGTTTTAACCATTGGCGCGGGCGTAACCGGAGATTATGCCGCTGCTGATGTTACCGATGCCATTGAAGTGGCGATTAATGAACAGGTTGATTTTCCTAACGGGTATGGCTTCCGATTTTTTGGGATGTCAGAAGTTCAGCGTGAATCATTTGCTCAGTTGGGGCAGGCCATTGTGTTGGGGATTATTTTGATCTATATACTTCTGGTGGCCTTATACCAAAGCTTTTTACATCCGTTGGCTATTTTGTTCTCGCTACCGGTGACGCTGGTGGGGGCTATTGGCGGTTTATGGTTAACCAACAATACCCTTAACCTGATCTCTATCTTGGGTATTGTGCTGCTGACGGGGGTAGTCACCAAAAATGCCATCCTTATTGTTGACTTTACCAATCAGCTACGGGCAGAGGGATATGCCCGTAAAGAGGCCCTGGCTATGGCCGGTCGTTTGCGGTTACGGGCTATTTTAATGACCACTTTGACGCTGGTGTTTGCTTTACTGCCGTTGTTACTGGGGGCCGGGGCTGGTTCTGCAAATCGGTCACCGATGGCGGCGGTGGTTATTGGTGGCTCTATCTCGTCAACATTGCTGACGCTTATTTTGGTTCCGGTGGTTTACAACTTCCTTGATTGGTGGGGCGATATGTTTGGGCGAGGTTTTAGAGCACTCTTTGGTTCAAACACCCCGCTGGATGAAATACCACAGACTGAAAAGGGGTTGGGGCAGGATGAAAAGCCAAGCACTAAGAAAAAAGATAAAGAGACATCACCATCCGGACCGACAGCTCCTACGCCGGCAGCCCAACCCGGATCAGCCATTTCTCTAAACCCACCCGAACCGGATGCTGTTTGAGGCAATCGTAAATCGTAAATCCAAAATCGTAAGGACCGAATCTATTGATGAAAAAATATATATTGATTTTTGTACCGGTTTTAATATTGACCCTACTGCTTAGTGGTTGTGCCGAGTTGTTGGGTGAAGAAGAAGCTGAGCGTCCTCAACGTCTTGACAGCAGCAAGTGGCCGACCCTTGTCCCGACGGAAGTGGCACCTACCTCGACCCCTTTCCCTAAAAGTGCTTTTTCGGCGACAGCAACTCCAGTTGCCGCTGACTCAGCCAATACGGAAGCCAGTAATGATAGTACTAGCAGCGATGGTGGCACTACTGGCGTAACGCTGGACTTTAGCCACAATCCGCTTGAATTGGCGGCCCAGATCAATGAACTTACCGGCTTCACGCCAACGGGCGCAGCTATGGTTACAGGCGATGGGGCCTCGCTTCAATCGGGGCCGGAAGCAGGGGCTGACTCGCTGGCGACGTTGAGCAGTGGTGACATGGCTGCTCTGTTGGGCAAAAGTAAGGATGAAGCCTGGATTTATGTGGTGACCGACTCGCTGGCACAAGGTTGGTTAGCCGTTGCTGAGGTGCGCTTGATTGGTACTTTAGCCAAAGCCCCGGTGCTGTCGGCGGAGCAAGTAACTTTCGCCAGTGAGACAGGCAGCCCTGATGAGACAAACACGGCTCAGGTAACGCTCGCCTCCGCTTCAAACAGCGGTGATGTTAGTGACATTCTTTCTAATGCCCCGGGTAATATTTTTTCGGAATTGCCGCCGGCAGGTACGGGTATTGTTAAAGATGCAGGTGTAAGCTTGCGTAATGGCCCCTCAACGGGTTATGGATCGCAGGGGGCTATCGAACAGGGTGAAGTGGCCGGTGTTATGGGCACAGATTCAACGGGCGATTGGTATTACATTGCCACCCTGGAGCCTCGCCTGGGCTGGATCCCGGTTGATAATATGCACATACTGGGCGAGTTGGAAGATCTGCGGGTGTTGCCGCCTGACCCCGTTGCAGCTCTCTTGCAACAAAGGACAGGTTCATCATCAGGTACAGCGGCTTCTAATCAGGCTGCTCAAGTGATAACCGCTCAAGATTTAGAGCCGATGGCGACAGCTTCAGTGAGCAATGTCTTGCTCAACTTACGCCAAAGACCCGGCCCAGGTTACGCCCTCTTGGACAGTCTGGCTGAAGGCGATCAGGTCAATATTCTGGCCCTTAATCGTGATAAAGAGTGGGCGTTGCTTGAAACAGAAAGTGGACAACTCGGTTGGGGGTCGATGGATTACCTGACGCTTGATGGCTCTGTGGCTGAGGCTCCCCAATTACTCACCTTAGAACCTGCTGCCGACCATCCGGCTGATCAGGTTGCGCCAATGACCAAATCAAGTGGGGTTGTGCTTGCCACAAACAATCAAAATACAAACTCTGCGGCTACAGGTGCTATACCCGCCAGTACTGAGGAGGCTGTTGCAAGCAATACGCTGGCCCCCATTACTACGGGTCAGGTGACTGAAAAGGTTGATATGCGGCAAGGACCGGCCACCTCATACCCCGAGTCCCATACCCTGTATTCTGATACCCCTGTCACTGTGCGGGGTAGAAATGAGGCTCATGATTGGGTTTTGGTTGAAGCCAGCGAGATCAGAACAGGCTGGTTACCGGTTAATATTTTAACCCTTGCTGGTTCTGTGGCTGAGGCTTCCGTTGTGCAGTCGGGTTGGGTTAGGAGCAATGAGATAGAGGTCAATAGCGGGCCGGGTATTTTTTATGATACGATTGGCACTTTGGGGATTAATAGCCTGGTTTCGATATTGGGTTTAAGTGAGGGCCGTAATTGGCTTCTGATTCAGACAATGGACGGGTATCAAGGTTGGACCCCGTTGAGGTTTGTTAAAATTAGTGGCACTGTTGATGATATTCCGCTAGTGGAGGCTCCGCCTTTGGCCCAAGAGACAGCCAGCGAGCAAGCCATAAATGCCCCCAGCGGCCCGCCGAGCGGTCAATTGGTGTTGCAAACGGCCAGCGGGGATGATATTATGCTGATTAATGCTGATGGAACGGGGTTAAGAAGCCTGACCAAGGGTATTGATCCGGTGCTTTCGCCAGATGGGAGTCAGGTGGCCTTTACCCGTTGGCAGGGCGATGCCGGGACACTGTGGGTGATTAATAGTGACGGCACAGGTGAACGGGTTATTTTGAATGAAACCCGCAAAGCCAAAGGTCCGGACTGGTCGCCAGATAGCAGCCAAATTGTACTCAATTTCCAACATGGCGGTCGTCTGGAGGATCAGGAACAGTGCCAAATTTATACCGGCTCCTTCCCCGCCATTCCGCGTAACACAATTAATGCCGGGGTCAGGGTTGATGGGAGGCGGGTTGATTTTTGCTGGACCGTTCCTCCCGATGAGCAGTGGAGTTTGCGGGTGGTTAATGTAGCTGATGGAGCTTACAAAGATATTTATGGCGGCATCTACGCCTTCCGACCCGCCTGGGACCCCGGCCAAACCTGGCGTATTGTGTCCGATTCGGGCAATGGCCTCCTGGCTATTGATGTCAACCGTGATGATTTCCGTCAACCGTTGACCACAGTACGAGGTGATGGATCGCCCGTTCTTTCACCTGATGGTCGCTTTATTGTGGTCACTACCGATGTTCAGGGTGGGTATGATATTTTCCGGATGAATGCCGACGGCAGTGGTCGGGTACGATTGACCGAAACTCCGCTGTGGGTTCCGCTTCAACCCGATGGCGAGGGGCAACAGTGGCGCAATGTTGCTCCGGTTTGGTCGCCTGACGGCTCGCGCATTGCTTTTTTAACCAACCGCACCGACCGCTGGGAAATATGGCTTATGAATGCCGACGGCTCCAACCCCCAACCCATGTTCTCTGAGGAGATTAACACCCAACTCAACATCACCTACAACTTCGTCGATGAACGAGTCTTAAGCTGGCGTTAAAATCAATCCAAAACAAAAGGAGTCCAAAGTACACTTTGGACTCCTTTTTTGGCTGCTCACACCCACAACCCTCGTTTCGGCCAGATAGCTCAAACCAGGTCCGTGACCTGGCGATTCCACCTTATACTACATAGACCCCATGTCATTCTAAGACAAAGTCGTCGTGTCAAATTGACACGCGAATCCCTGCAGAATCACAATAACCACAACGGTCTACGGCAGCAAAAGTAAGTCCAAAGCCTGCCCTTGTTTATACAAGGCAATTTACCGTTGTCTCTGCTGGCCCAACGTAACTTGTCAAATTTTACCTGATGCTCTAGTACTGCACCATCAGAGAAGTTCTGAGCTGTAGGTTCATGTCATTTCGAGTGAGGAACGAGCGAGAAATCCCCACTATGGTAAATACGTTAACCTCGGTTTCTCACATTATGCTAAACTTCTAATTAATGATTCTTTTGACTATCATCCCAAATTACTGCATAATGACCCCCTAAGTTAAAAACCTTAAAATCACTGGTAGCAAACAATGAAGCGAAATTTACTGGAACATATTCTCCAGGTGAGCCGTAAAATGGCTCAATCTCGAACCCTAGCCCCACTCTTGAACTATGTTATTGAAGAAGGAATGAACTTAGTCGGCGCAGAACGTGGGTATATTGTTTTGATACGCCCCAACGGTTCATTCGATTTTAGAGTCACCCGTGACCAGCAGGGCAACAAAATCAAGCAAGCTGAAGACCAAATTAGCACCTCAATTCTTAAGGATGTAATCTTAACCCATAAACCGCTGATTTTAGATAATGCCATAAACGACCTTAAATTTAATAAATTTGAGAGTGTCACGGTTCTTAAACTCCGCTCTATTATGTGTGTCCCACTCATTTCACGGGGCGAAACCATAGGGGCGGTCTATGTTGAAAATCGTTCGGTTAAAGGTCAATTCCATGAGGAAGATTTACCTCCCCTAATTCTGTTTGCTAATCAGGCCGCTGTGGCCATTGAAAATACCATCATCATCGAAGATCTTGAAACCCATGTCGCTAACCGTACTCAAGAAGTGGAAAAGGCAATGTTACAAGTTGAACAAAGCTGGGCCGAAGCTGTCGAGGCTAACCGTTTAAGAACAGTATGGTTAAGCAAAATCATCCATGATATCCGCTCTCCCTTGTCAATTGCTGCCGGGGCCTTATCTCTGATTGATGAAGAAAGTTTAGGCCCTTTAAATCATGACCAAAAAGAGTGGGTTAACAAATCTTTGCGAACGGTCAAACATGTATGCGAGTTAACCAATGATCTGTTTGACTTATCCCGGCTTGAGTCTGGGGGCATCATGCTTCACAAGGAAATGGTCAATCTTGATGAGTTTTTGCAAGACACCTATAGTATCGGTCAGGGCTTAAGCTGGTCTGATAAAGTTGTCTTTAATTTACAACTACCCAAAACTTTACCGAAATTATTCATTGACCCGATTCGTATTCGTCAAGTTATATTAAATTTGGTTTCAAATGCTCACAAATTTACCACAAAGGGTAATGTTCTTCTCTACGCTCGCCAACCAGCTAATCAACAAGAGGTCCTGATAGGCGTAATGGATACGGGTGAGGGCATCCCAGCCGCTAATCTCGACCATTTATTTGAGCGTTTTCAACAATTTGACAACGACCCCCAGCGGCGTAATCAAGGGGCTGGGCTGGGTCTGGCTATTTGCCATGAATTGGTAAAGATGCACACTGGTCGGATTTGGGTTAAAAGCACAGCCAGTGTGGGGTCTAATTTTATATTTACCCTACCCCTATCGCCGCCATAACCCCATGCATTAAAAATATAACTTGCTTATTTGCTTAAGAGCGTGTAGAATATTTAAATTCTTTTCAGCAAACTGGCTAAACATTATCCCCATGCCACTCAACACCCACATTTTCTTGGCAGCCTACAACTCATGTTACTTACTTATTGGGGAAATCTATATCACTCATCATCGAGGGAGATATGAGTCAAACAACATTCACAGCAACATCATCAACCGCTTCAGCTACTGCCAAACGAAAAAAATCTATCAAAGCAGCAATTGAAGGTTATCTATATCTGGCCCCAACCCTAATCATTCTGGCTATTTTTGTTTACCTACCCGTAATCAGCTCATTTCAGCTTAGCCTCAACCGGATTGCTCCTTTTGGAAATCAAACAAGATACGTTGGCCTGGAAAATTACACTAAACTTCTTAGCAGCCCCGACTACTGGGGTAATGTGCGGGTGACAGTAATCTTTACTTTGGGTATGGTTCTTATTGGCCTTGTTTTGGCCGTACTTTTGGCTCTGGCTCTGGCTTATCCCATCAAAAATCTATCAGGGCTACATCGGCTGATGATTTTTGTTCCAGTGGTTATCAGTAGCGCTGTGGCCGGGGTTCTCTTTCGCTGGCTCTATCATCCGGTGGTGGGTTATTTTAACTACTGGCTCACTTTTGTGGGCATCGACGGGCCAAATTGGCTAAACGATAAACAGTGGGCTTTAGCCGCCGTCATCATCACCAGCATCTGGCGGCAAATGGGCTTTAATGTCATCATCGCCCTGGCCGGTATCCAAAACATCGACAGTACTTATTATGATGCAGCCAAAGTTGATGGGGCCAATGCCTGGCATCGTTTACGTAACATCACCTTACCCTTGCTGTCACCCACCCTCTTTTTTCTGTTTATTATCAACATTATTAACGCCTTCCAAACCTTTGGAGAAATCCATATTCTGACTGAAGGGGGGCCGGGCCAAGCAACCTCAACCCTGGTTTACTCCATTTTCTATGATGCCTTTGTAGGGACTCCCCAACGGGGCATTGCCTCAGCCCAGGCTTATCTTTTGGCCATCATTGTTATTGTTTTATCTTTGATTCAATTTACAGGTTTAGGCAAAAAGGTACATTATCAATAATGACAACCCAACCCAAACTATCCAAATCTTTCTGGAAATCTGAATTACCGATGCAAATCTTTTTGATTGGGCTAGGTTTAATTGTGGCCACCCCAATTTTTATTGCCTTTTTCACCAGCTTCAAAGAGCCCCAAAAGGTCGTCACCTATCCCCCCCAAATACTGCCTGAAACATGGACGGCTGATAACTATATTGCCGCCTGGAATAGCAACCGGGATAGAAATTACTCAGAACAAGCAGGCCCCATAGGTTTTATCCTTAATAACTTTGCCACAGGTTTTGGCCGATTTTTAGTTAACAGTTTTATTCAAACCAGCCTTATTACCATTGGGCAAGTTATTTTTAGCATTTTGGCGGCTTATGCTTTTGCTGTTTTAAGATTCCCTGGCCGCAATGTCCTTTTTCTCATCATTTTAGGGAGCCTAATGATTCCTTTCGAATTGACCCTGATTCCTAATTTTCAATTGGTCTCTCAGCTGGGCTGGGCTAACACCTACAAGGGATTGTCTATCCCCTTTTTAGCCAGCGCTTTTGGTGTTTTTATGTTACGCCAATTTTTCCTGACCATCCCCGGTGAATTGCATGATGCGGCCACCATTGATGGGGCCAGCAATTGGCGCTATCTGTGGCAAATTTTGGTACCACTCAGCAAAGGAGCCATTGGGGCCTTTGCCATTTTTGCTTTTCTCGGCGCTTACAACCAATATCTTTGGCCCCTAATCATCACCAATGACATCACCATGCGAACCACACAAATCGGTATCCGTTTCTTTATGGTTAATGTAGAACGAGGGGCCGATTGGGGGGCCGTGATGGCGGCTACCATCATTGTTTCCGCCCCAACTTTAATAGCCTTCCTGATCGCCCAAAAGCAACTGGTTAAAGGCATTGCCATGACCGGTTTAAAAGGTTAATAAATGGCCCTTTGCCATTTTATTAAATTTTTGTGACTATTCATCCCAATCTTAAGAAAACTGATTTTTAGGCCTTGCAAAAATATTCGTGATAAATCACACGCTATGATTTCAAAGTTGCTTAAGGCATTTTATCAAATTTCTCAAGTGTAGTTGAATAGTTATCATTTTCTAATCATATTTTTATTATAAGGAGAAGACACATGAAGCATTTTAAATTAGTTCTTGCCACTATCTTAATCTTTATGCTTTCGATAGCAGCCTGTAGCGGTGCTGGAGACACCGCTGAACCGGCCGCCGAAGAACCCGCGGCTGAAGAACCCGCCGCCGAAGAACCCGCCGCCGAAGAACCCGCCGCCGAAGAACCCGCGGCCGAAGCAAGTGGTGAGGTTATAGAAATTGAATTTTGGCACGCTATGGGCGGCAACCTGGGCGAGTTGGTCGATGAACTGGTCGCTCGTTTCAATGACAGCCAAAGTGGCGTTGTAGTTAATGCCACCTATCAGGGTAGCTATGATGACACTTACAACGCCCTGCTGGCTGCTTTTGATGCCGGAACTGA
>PJEL010005061.1_pt1 | contig 10693 bp, 10 predicted proteins | sample 1853271 | NCBI WGS metagenome assembly PJEL01 (sample SAMN08108733, study PRJNA415343) | Invertebrate metagenome, whole genome shotgun sequencing project. | host: Globobulimina | place: Sweden: Gullmar Fjord | collected 2015-08 | reverse complement strand
TTAGTTTTTTTGTTTTTCAGAAAAATACTTTTTTAAACAATATTTACTTATTTCAAACACAAAATACTTTTTTATGCAATATTTACTACTAAATTTAAACAGAAAATGCATTTTTAAACAAAAATTATTTTTTTAAAAAGTTTCGAAATAAAGTAAATTAAAACAAATTTGAATACAATATAATTGATATTAGGTATTTATTAATAAAATTAAATTTTAAAAGATTTTAAGCACTAAAATCAGCATCAATTAAGTCAATATCATTATCAGTTTCATTATTTTCATCATTACCATTACCATTACCATTACCATCACCATCAATATTATTTTCAATTATTACATTATTATTTAAAGATTCATTTCTTTGGTGTCGTTGTCGTAATTTCCATAAACGACAACGAATAGCTTTTTCGGATCTACGATGCTTATGGGCAATCGATTTAATATTCATATCAGTTCGATGATAATTATTAATCAACATTGTTTCTTCTTGAGTTGACCATTTCTTATATGCACGATATTTTGGGATATTGTTTTTGTATTCCGTGTTTAATTCTTTTTGTTTGGCTTTCAATTTTTTGAAAGCGACGAGAATATGTTGACGAATACCGAATGTCAACAAATTTAATAATTCCCTTTTCATTATTGTCATTGGTGTTGTGATAACAACCTTGCCATCAATGTCTTGTTGAACTAAAAATGTGATTCCTTTGACAGGTACACCTTCTCTTTCTAAATAAATAGCCAAATTGGTAGATGTCCATTGGGTTATTGGTTTGTTCCAAATAGACAATGAGTTTAAGGTTGTTTGGTTTTGGGTTGGTTGGTTTTGGTTTTGGGTTGGTTGGTTTTGGGCGGGTTGGTTGACAGACATGTTGATGTTGATAAAGTTGGTAAAGATTGAAATCAAAAAAAGTTTTTTGTAAGAATCAAAGAAAAACAGTTATAGCAGAATAGTTCTTAAAAGAACTATTCTGCAAAGCTATGTTTATAAAATCATTCATTCCGGAGTTTTGCTCCAATGTATAATAGAATAAAACGTATTCAATTTTATTGAATACAAAAAATATATATATTAAAACAAATATTTTACACATTTCACCAAATTAAGAAAATTATAGAAAAATACAGGTTGCAATATTATAAAAAAATACAAAAATATGTTTATGGGAAAGAATTTATTTTTTTTTAGTTCCAATTCTGATTTTGATTGCAATTACGATTGCAATTACGATTGCAATTCTGATTGCGACTAAAATAATAAGATTGCATTAGATAATAATGTTCTGGTTTCTCTCTCAAAGATCGTTTGCGCATCATTTCCTATTAGAAAAAGAAAAAAAATAAAAAAAACAAAACAAAATAAAATAAATACAAACATCGTATTTAATATTATTAAATTGTAGTGCACATTCAAAAGATTTAGAATTGAGGAATGTTTGATGGTGATAAGAATTTTCGATTCCATTTTCCATTGATTTGATATTGAATATATTAAAATTTATAATAGAATTTGATAAAACAATTATAAATAAATTCAAATTACTAGCCGGTAGTTGATTAATAATGTGTGTCACATAATTAGTAGACACACTAATACGACCAATATCATACACAATATCCTTAAGATAACCAATTGATATAATATTATTATTTTTAATTTTTCCCGGATCATAAATATTTTGAGAGAATGATGATGATGGTGGTGAAGGAATAGCCACTGGTCGAATTGCTGTTGAGGGTGGATGTAATGTAATTGGATAAAAATCTGATGGTGGTACAGTTATAGATTGTTGTATTGGTGTTGATTGTTGAATGGGTGATGAAGATTCTTGATAATTTATTGAATACAATGGTGGAGAATTACGATGAATTGATGGTGTTGGTGTACCAACTGCAGCTTCATCGTGGCTGGAAGTAAATGAACTTGGGGTAGTCGGTAATAAATAAGACATGTTTCAAAGTTTTTTTTTTTTTTATTTTGTGAAAACTTTTTTTGATAAATATTTCAATTCATTTTTAGTTTATTCAATTACAATTAATAAATTTATAACAATTCACTAATATTTAATTTTCTTTGTTTAATATTCATTTCAATATTATTTGAATATTCGAGTCTTCTTTTTCTTGAATTTCTTTTCCGTATTCTATCTATGTTATTATTACTCCATTGACAAAGATTCCATTCTGCAACAGTATTTTGATAAATATCTTTATTAATTATAGAATCTATTGTTTCTTTAAATTCTTGATCTTTCCAGAAAATAGTTTTGTTATTTGATCGTGCACAACCAGAAATAAATATTTCTAATGATTCAACTTCATTTTTCTTAATAACAGATATAATCGTACCAATTACGATATCTATTTCTTCCGGTTGCACTCTGTCTAAACCACGTTTGATCGCCACTATATTAGTAGAAAAATACATCATATATTCTACCCAACGACTTAGATCTAATGAGTGTTGTGTTGGCGGTACCATTATTAAATATAATTTTCTGCTGCGTTTGTTGATTGACAATTGTTTATTAGAAAATGGAAATGCAAGTTTTTTGTTTTAAAAAAGCATGATGGAATTTTGAAGTTTAGTAAAAACTTTGAAATATTTTGGCTATTAGGTATATATGTTTTGATATTAAGTAAAGTTTTCTTCCAGCTTGAGTTCTTACTCTGAGGTTGAAATATCCGAAATTAATTTCTTTGCCGTCATTTGTAACCTAAACCAAAACACTGGATCTTATCCTGATACCTGCGCATTTTGGTATTAGGTATAGATATTAAGTATATGTTTGGTATTAGGTATAGGTATTAGGTATTAGGTATTGGATAATAATTATGTATTTTTATCCCATAAATGTAAAAAATTAAACGAAAATACTTTAAATATAGATTAACAAAATATTTTTTTTAAGTTAGTCATCACTAAATTCATGAATATAGTATAGTTATAAAAAATTATGTTGTATTCAAAATTAAAGACTTAAAAGACTTTAAAAAAACTATACCTAGTGTTTAGGATTTACAGGTGGTTGTTACTCCTGGTATAATAGTAACACAAATTTGGGTTTATGATGAGTTAACTAAACTATATAATAAAGAAGTTCAATGGTATAATAATCCTACGCCTGATTAATAATTAGATTAGTTTCTAAAATATTAATGTTACGTAGTTTAGATCCAGACGTTTGTCCGTCGCTATTGTATCGAACACAACAGGGATATTTATTAAAGTTGATATAATATGTTTTTGAAAATTCTGAAAAGACAAATGTAATATTTTATTTTTTTAAAATAAAATATTACATTTAAAAAATAATATATTCCATTTGATTTAATGGAAGTATATAGTAAAATGTGTTGATATTTTAAAAATTCAAGAAACAAAATGAAAAAAATAAAATAAGATTAAAAAATATTTGTTATATATATATATATATATTAAAACAAAGTGTTGTTTATGGGAAAAGAAAATTTAAATTGATTTATTTGGTTATTTATGTAATTTAAGAATAAATTGTCAACTGTAAGTAAGATATGAAATTTTTTTTTTTGATATATTGTTTTTAAAATTACTTTATCAAACAAAAATTGTTTTTTTAAACAAAATTTACTTTACTAAACAAAAATAGTAAACCAAATTTACTTTACTAAACAAAAATTGTAAACCAAATTTACTTAATTAATCAAAAATTACAAAATTATTATTATTTTGGAACTACTGTATTTGAAGTAAGGTTCATTTGAATACGTGATGATTCTGGGGTTGTTACTAGAAATTTTGCAGGACCAAATTCAATATAAGATACATTTAATGATCCTGTTTTTGGATTTTTCATTACTTTTTCTTTCAATACTTGTTTATAAAATAGAAGACTTATTAATGCTTCAACATATTCTCTTTTCCATTTTATTAAATAACGATAACATGGAGTAATTTTATTCAAATGAAGATAATTCGATTTTCTTACTGAACCTTTAAGAATATCAATAAGATGAATAAAAGATCTACCTTGTTTTCTCTTGGTAGTATCCCAGTGTTTAATAATTAAACAAATTTTACTACATACATTAGTTAAATCAACAGAAATATAATCAAATTTTTTTTTATCACAATTGTCACATGCAGCTGACATATTAGATATAATTGATGAACAATGAACTGGATTATAAACTTCATCAAAAGTTTGTAATAATTGAGCACGACGACAAGATATAATATTTAAACAATAATGTAATATTCCCCATATTTGTTGTTTTTTTCGTAATAAAATATTGTTATCTGATGAACATAATGGATCATGAGACCACAAAAAATAATATTTCTTACGATCGTTAAATGCAAAAAGAATAATTGTTTGTGAGGGATGACCATCACGTCCAGCTCGTCCAATTTGTTGTGCAAAATCATACATATTTGATGGTAATGTTATATGAATAATATAGCGAACATCATTTTTATTAATACCCATGCCAAATGCTGAAGTTGCTACGATTACTTGACATTGGTTATTAATCCATTTTGTTTGGTTTTCTGAACGAATTTGTTCAGTTAATCCTGCATGATAAATTGTAACATTATTAGTTAAATGTTCATTTAAATGATCATATACTTTTTTACATTCATTTCTGCTAAAACAATATAAAATACCACACCAATTTGTATTTTTTTCAATATATTTGATAACACCATTCAAATATTTCATTCCTTTCATTACTTAATACAAAAAGTAAATAAAAAAAGTAGAATAAAAAATAGAATAAACCTGTTTTTTTCCAAATTTCAAGTGTTAAATTAGACCGATTCATGCTACATTTAAAGAGAAGAGTATTAGGACGATTCATTACTTCAACAATATCATCAATAATACCTTGATCAGCAGTAGCAGTTAGTGCAGTAATAGGTATATCATAAAAATGATTAAATACTTTATTTATTTTAGTATAACTTGGTCTAAAATCATGACCCCAAGTTGAAATACAATGTGCTTCATCAATAACAAATCGATTAATTAAATTTAAATTATATAATTTATATATTAAACCCGAATATAAAGGTGTTGAACATAGTTTTTCCGGAGTTATAAAAATAAAATTATATTCAGAACGAAGTGTTTTTGCACACAATTCTTTAAAATTTATAGAATTAGAATATGCAGCAAAGACAGTACATGATATATGTTTAGCTTTTAATTCATCAATTTGATTTTTAATTAAAGCAATTAAAGGAGATATAATAATGGTTGTACGAATAAGATATGATTCTGGAATTCGTGATAATAAACCAGGTAAAATATAACAAATAGTTTTACCATAACCTGTTGGTAATAATGCAATAATGTTTTTCCGCATTACAGCAGCTAAACAAATTTCTTTTTGAAGAGATTTAAATGATTTATATTGAAATGTAACAAAAAGTTGTTGATTCATTGCATTTAAATGTTCATCAATATTTTTTAATGAATTGAACCATAATGAACCATCAGAAAAATTAATTGAATTGTTAGTATTAATATTGTTAGTACTAGGTTGAATTTTAAAATCAGATTCAGAATTGCATATAGATAAAGAAATTGAATTAGAACTAGAACTAGAATTTGAATTTGAACAAGTAGTTGAATCGCTTAATTTATTTTTTTGAGATTGCGATTGTGATGATAATGGTGATAATGATTGTGAATATATTTGGGTTAAAGAAACATTCGGTAAATTAATATAATCAGTTTCATTTAATAATGTAAAATATTTTCTTACTGTTTTCATTTTAGTAATTGAATCCGGACGTTGTTTTAAAAGAATGCGTGCACGTTCTAATAATCTTTGAATATGAATTTCAAAGCTTCGGACAAATGAGGCAAATAATTGCCTTTCACAAATTAATTCATCTATACAAATAATAATTTTTTCTTCTTTTTGTTTATTAGCTGTTGCAATTAATATTGGTAATAAGATTGGTAATTGTTGTTCGGTAAAGGTGTAAAATTCTGGATATTGAAATAATGTCTGCAGCCAGGTGTTGATTTGTTGTTGAGCTTTGTTGGTATTACTCATATCTAATACCAATCCATCATTAATAATATCATACATAAATTTTCTATCAAAATTAAATGAATTTAATAATAATAAACAATCTTCTTTCAGATTGTTCATAATGGACATTGTTTTTACACAAAAAAAAGTCTTAGTAAAGTCTAGAAAAACAAAAAAATTTAATGACAGAGTCAGACACAAACACTAACAACAACAACAACGACAACAACAAGAAATTAGTATTCAATCTCGAAGCAGTCAATTTACTTCAAAGTTTTGAAGAAAATCAACATCCTGATGAAATCGATACGAACAACCATTTTACTAAAGATTTTATTGATTCTATGTATGATTCATTATTCACATTCGAAGAAAAATATTTAGATTTTATAGAAGAGCAAAAAGACAATCCTAGTCTCAAATTCAAATGGAAAGCAAAAAGTATAACATATCCTGAAGATTGCAAAGATGGTTCAAAAAAAAATCGTCGCAATTTTCGAAATAAATTTGAGAATGGAAAATTTAAATTTGAACCAAATTATAAAATATTATTATATGAAAAAAAAATCAGAAAAAATGAAGAAATTAGTGGTCAAAAATATTTAGTTGTTCCAGATCCAAAATATTTAAAAGCAATTTGGAAATATATTCATTGCGATCAAGGACATCATGGAATAAATGCTATGGAAGATATGTTACGTGATTTATATTATATTCGTTCAAGTAGAAAATGGATAAATGAAAGAAAAAGTATTTGTAAATGCAAATTAAATTTAAAAAAACCGAAAAAATCAATTATTGGTAAAGCAGCATTAAAAATTCCAACACTTCCTGTTGCACCAATGGAACTTGTACATTTCGATTTGTCTGGAGAATATGCTGAAAGTTAAATTATAATTATTGTATACCTATTGTATACCTATATACATAACAGACAAAAACACACAAAAAAATAAAAAAAGGCAATAGTGGAAATAAATATATGCTGCATTTAGTATGTGCATACAGTAGTTATTGTGTATTAGTTCCGCTTCCAGATAAAGATGCTGATACAATTGCATCGGCATTTATTCGATATTGGGTAGCGTATTTTCAATGGCCATCAAGCATGTATTCTGATAATGGTGGTGAATTCGCCAATGATCTCAGTGAAGCATTAACAATATTAGTTGGAATTCAACAAATTACAATTGTTCCTCGACATCCACAAGCTAATGGTTTTGCTGAAGCAAATGTGAAAAAATGGAAAAAATGGATTCGTAATATGTATATGAATGAAACAGATTTAGCAATAGCAGAAAGTCGTTTAGCAGTTTTGAAAAATTGGCCACTTGATTGGGATGGTTATAGTGCACGAGGTCAAACAGAAATTAATAAAAAACATAATCCAAGAACAGATATATCATCATTTAATACAGTTGTTAATCGAAATAATAAAATGAAATTGTCTATCAAAAATTTAGTTACTCATCAACAAAATAAACAAAAAGAACAAACAAATAATTCAAATTCAAATTCTAATTTTAATTCTAATTCCAATTTTAATTCAACAGATTCAAATTCTAATGAAGAAATTGTTACTAATCGAATGATAATTGATAATATATCGAAACAAATGAATATGTCACCAAAAACTACAAATTTATTAAATAATATTAAAAAATATATACATGAACCATGTGAAGAAGAATTATTAATGAATCAACAATTTAATTATAGTCAAGATAATGCATTTGAAAAAGGTGCAAACGCGATTAATAGTAATAAAATGCAATATATATATCAACAAAGATTATTGCAAGACAAATTAATTTCACAGCATTCATGGCATTTCAAAAAACAAAAAAAAGATCAAGCAGACAAACATTGTATTACATTTCCGATACAGAGTAAAATTCAAGTATTGAAGAATGGTAAATGGTGTCCACAGTTATGTTTTAAAAGTAAATTTTGTATGAATTAAAAATTATTTAATAGAAATGTAATTTTTACATACAAAAAGTAAAATTTGCATAAAAATTTAATTTTTGTTTATCAAAAGTAAAAACATTCATGAAAATGTAATTTTTGTTTATCAAAAGTAAAAACATTCATGAAAATGTAATTTTTGTTTGACAAAAATTAAATATTTATATAAATGTAAAATAAATAGAAATGCAGTATATCGTGTAAAAAAATATACAAAACATGGTCAAGTTGTAGTTTGTGATATAAATAATACACATGTCGGCAATTATTTATTAAATCATTGCAAATTAATTGAAGATCCATTATTTAAAGATGCTTTAGTTAAAGTTATTGGTAAGAAACCAAATCGTTTATTAAAAAAACGTCAAAAAAATAAACATTTATCAATAATAAATTTAACAAATGATTCAGATAATGATATTGTAATAATTAACAAGGATAAAGGTATACGAAAAAGAAAGCGAGCAAGAAGTTTAATTTCGAATTCAAAACAAGAATTAGATAACGAAGATAACGAAAATAACCAAGATAACAAAGACAACAATAAAGAAAATGAAGAAAAACAAATTGAATTATTAATACCACCAAAGAAAAAGAAAATGAAAAAAAACCCGATTGATGAAACGTTATTTGAAATTGATTTTGAAGCATTAACTAAAAAATATGGTGATAAAAATATATTAAATAGAACATATGAAAAAGATAATTTGAGTTATGTTGAACCATGTGTAATGATTGATGAATGTTTTGCTTGTTGTAAAGATTCTATTCCAAATTTACCATCATGTGGTCAAGCTATACTTGAACATAGTTTATCAATAAAAAATATAAATTTAATTGATGATATTGATAATAATAACAATGATAATAATAACAATAACAATAACAACAATACCAACAAAACAAAATGTAGTTCAAAAAATAAATTAAATAAAAAAAATAATATTGAAACAAGTAAGTGATTCAATATTTTTTTGTATTTTCAAATATATAAATATATATATATAGAATTGAAAATTGGAGATTGCATTATGTGGTGGCAATATTCAAAATGGCAACCAAAATTTGGAGGATTACAAGTTATTAAAATCAGTGGTATAAATAATATGATAATTGAAATTGGATCACGTGAAAAAACTGTTGTCGCAAGTATACACAAAGATAATATTTGTTTATTTCCAAATGGAACTAAAAAAAATATATTAAAATTAAGTCGATTAATTATTGATTTAAAAAATAAAGATAATTTCGAAATGAGAAAATGGAATGGAAAAAATTATTGTAATAATCATGCATTAAATTATATTCCTCATGATCATCAAGAATTTGAAGAAAAAATTGAATTACCTATAGAAATTTATCAAAAAAATATATTATACGATTGGAATGCAGAACCTTTTTTGTGTAGTCAAACAGTTGATGAATTAATTAAAAAGAAATGGGAATTTCCACCAAGCACAAAGAAATATATGATTGAAACACAACAAACAAAAATTGTGTGCAAAAACAGAAGTACTGATTTAAATAGTGGTAATAATGATAATAATAGTAATAGTAATAATGATGATGATGATGATGATGATGATGATGTAATGATTAATGAAACTATTGGAAAACCTATTTCAACTGCAGAAAAAGATTTAGAAGAATTAAATGCTATTGTTGGAGATATAAATAAAAAAGATAATAGTAGCCAAAATTGTGATACTCAATCATTAAATGATTTTTTTGTGAAATAAAAAATAAATTGGTTAGCTTAACTTCAAAAAAAAAAATTTACTTCAACCTTGACAACTAAATTTTTTAACATGACTCGCGCCAGAAACAAAAAAAAAGCATATCAAGCTGGAAAATCACCAAGAAAGAGACCACTGGAAGAACCGGATTGTAATGTTAAACCCAAAAGAAAAAAAAGAAAATATCGTTCAGGCACTGTAGCATTACGAGAAATTAGGAAGTATCAAAAGAATACTAATTTTTTAATTATGAAAGCACCATTCATGAGAAACATTCGTGAAATATCATTAGAAATTAAAGATGGTATTCGTTGGCGAAAAGAAGCTGCTGAAGCTTTGCAAAGCGCGGCCGAACAGTTTTTGGTTGAAACATTTGAAGATTGTAACCTTCTGGCGCTTCATGGCAAACGAGTAACTATTCAAGAAAAAGATTTATTTTTAATTCAAGATTTGAAACGGGATAAATATTGTAATTTTTAAATTTTATAATGAAATCCTTTCACAATTGTTTGAAAAAAAGTATTTTATATCTAAAAATTACAATATTATTATTGCACACATATTACTGGACAGTCATTCACTTAATATATCCGTTCACCTTAGGTAATAGGTATTTGCGTGGGCGCTCTGAGAGCTGCTGCAAGCCCAGCCGGCCGAAGGCCGGCTGTAGGTGCGTGAACCAGGCAGAAGGGCATATGTGTTGAACTTCTTTCTATTTATCTGGTATATAGACCTACAACCTTAAAAAAACTTTTGAATTATACATACAGTATGAATTTTGTAATTGATATACAAACTTGTCATCTTTCAAAAGTAAAATTAAATTAGTTAATTGAAAAAGTAATAATATATATAAAAAAGTAATTTTTGTTTACATATATTGCATGAAAATGTAATTTTAGTATTCAAAATTTGCATAAAAATGTAATTTTAGTATTCAAAATTTGTTTAAAAAAGTA
>PJEL010005060.1_pt1 | contig 10694 bp, 7 predicted proteins | sample 1853271 | NCBI WGS metagenome assembly PJEL01 (sample SAMN08108733, study PRJNA415343) | Invertebrate metagenome, whole genome shotgun sequencing project. | host: Globobulimina | place: Sweden: Gullmar Fjord | collected 2015-08 | reverse complement strand
AGGGTCCGGGTAAATTTGGCGACAGCCACTTTTCTGAAAAGTATACCGATAATAGGCAGTCTCAGGACTATTCGGTCCATGATCTTCAGCCCGACCTCCGTCTTCCTGAACTGTTTAATTCCTATGATTATACCAATAATTACGGCGAGAGTGATCACTCCACCGGCACCTCCAAGAAAATCACTCATAGAAATTATAAGAACAGTAGGACCAGGAAGTGTTCCGCCGAGCTGGTCAAACATTTTACCAAACGTCGGCACGACAAATACCATAATTACCACAATCACAAGGATCGCAACCGAAATAACAACTCCTGGGTACACCATGGCACCCTTGACCTTTCTCTTTAGGGCCTGGGCTTTCTCGATATAGCCGGCAAGTCTCACGAGTATGATATCAAGAATACCGCCGGCCTCACCGGCTGCAACCATATTTGAATAGAGATCAGTGAAGAGATTGGGATGTTTTTTCAATGCATCGGCAAAGGTTGATCCTCCTTCAACATCACTCTTGATATCACCGATATTCTTTGCAAACGTCTTGTTCTCTGTCTGCTTTGAAAGTATGTCCAGCGCCTGCACAAGAGGCAACCCTGCTCCGATCATGGTCGCAAACTGCCGCGTAAAAATGACAATGTCCTTATCTGTCACCTTGGCCCCACCGAGACCGCCAAAGAGGGGCGCTGCCTTCTGGGATATATTTGAAGGGACAATGCGCTGTTTGCGAAGATACGATTTTACTTCATCTTTTGAACCCGCAGTGAATTCTCCTTTTACCACTTCCCCCCTGGGAGACTTCCCTGTCCATTTAAAAACAGTCGCCATACTATTTCTCTTTTCCTGCGGCGGAAGAAGACCGCTGCATCATATTTAAAAGTTCTTCCGGCATTATCGACTTACTAAGAGCATCGTCATATGATAGCTCGCCTTTTTTAAATAATTCCAAAAGAGACTGGTTCATCGTCTGCATCCTGAATTTCGTCTGCCCTGTCTGCATCATGGAATATATCTGATGGGTCTTGTCTTCGCGTATAAGATTTCTTATCGCAGGAGTCGGAATAAGAACTTCTGAAGCCATTACTCTGCCTTTCCCGGATTTTCTAGGTATCAGCTGCTGAGATATTACCCCCTCCAGTACAAAAGAGAGCTGCACCCGTATCTGCTCCTGCTGATGCGCTGGAAATACATCAATAATACGGTTTATCGTCTGCACCGCAGAGTTAGTGTGAAGCGTTGCAAGCGTGAGGTGTCCGGTCTCTGATACGGTCATAGCGGCTTCAATTGTTTCAAGGTCCCTCATTTCACCAATAAGCACAATGTCCGGGTCCTGCCTCAACACATAGCGAAGTGCGTCTTTAAATGACGCTGTATCCGCATTGACTTCCCTCTGGTTTACCAGACAACTTTTGTGAGAATGAAGATACTCAATAGGGTCCTCTATCGTTATAATATGGTCCTGACGTTCGCCGTTAATTTTGTCAATAATAGCTGCCAGAGTTGAAGACTTTCCGCTACCGGTAGGGCCTGTAACTAAGACCAACCCTCGCGGCCTCTTTGCCAGTTCAGCAACAACCGGTGGAAGTCCAAGCTCTCTGAAATTCATAATCTCAAACGGAATCATTCTGAATGCCCCGGCTACTGCTCCCCTCTGCATGAAGATATTAGACCTGAACCGACTCATCCCCTTCATGCCAAACGAAAGGTCGAGCTCGCTCTGTTCCTCAAATTTGTGTTTCTGGGTGTCTGTAAGAATGCTATAGCAGAGAGACTTTGTATCAGCAGGGGTAAGAGGCGGATAGTCTAGAGGCATCAGGCTCCCGTCAACCCTTATCCGCGGCGGTGAAGCTGTCGTAATATGTAGATCGGAAGCATTTCTTTCGATCATTATTTTTAGTAAATCATAGAGATTTGTCATATTTTTTTATTATATAATAAATAGCTGGAACAACAATTAGATGTACTCGCCCTCACATTATTATGATTATTAGCCAAATTATACCTCAAATTTTACTATCATGCTACAGTCTGTCTTTTCGTGTGCTTCAGAATGCCCCCGCATGCATTTGTTTTATTATACGGCAATATGCGAACGGTTCTTTAATTCAATAGTTCTCGCAGGCTCTCAATGCTCCAAATTTACTGAAAATCAAACCCTAATCCGGCTAATCAGCCATGGTCACCCTCAAGATTTCTTCAATAGACGTTACACCTTCTTTTATTTTGGTGAGACCACTCATTCGTAGCGACTTCATGCCAAGTCTAATCGCGGCTTTTTTCAATTCTGCGGCAGTTGCACCCTTTATTACCATTTCCTTAAGCTCATCTTTAGTCGGCATGACCTCATACAAGGCTTTTCGCCCCTTATATCCTGTCCCGTTGCATAAAGAGCACCCCTTGCCTTTGTAGCACTTAAATGTCCCGACCTCATCAGGGGTAAAGCCAATTTTCAAAAGCGCATCTTCCGGGACTTCGTCTACCTCCTTGCACTGTTCACATACAACCCTGCACAGCCTCTGGGCGACAATTAATATAAGTGAAGCGGACACGAGAAACGGCTCAATGCCCATATTCAGTAATCTGGATATTGTACTCGGAGCATCATTTGTATGCAGGGTACTCAGGACAAGATGTCCTGTCAATGCGGCCTTTACCGCTATTTCAGCAGTATCAAAGTCTCTGATCTCACCGACCATGACAATGTCCGGGTCCTGCCTGAGAAATGACCTTAGCGCAGCAGAAAAAGTAAGTCCTATGTCCTCACGAACATATACTTGGTTAATACCGTTGAGATTATACTCCACAGGATCTTCAGCGGTCATAATATTTACATCAATATCATTAACAGTGCTTAGTGCGGAATAGAGCGTCGTAGTCTTACCGCTTCCAGTAGGACCGGTAACAAGCACCATGCCGAAGGGAGACTTTATTGCCGCCTCAAAATCACGGAGCGCCTGTTCTTCAAAACCGAGTTTTGTAAGGTCGAGATTCAGGTTGCTCTTGTCAAGAATTCTCATAACGATCTTTTCACCAAAGAGTGTGGGAAGTGTTGAAACACGAAGGTCGATAGGTTTGTTCCTTACCTTAAGCTTAATCCTACCATCCTGGGGCAGCCTTCGTTCGGCAATGTCCAGCTCGGACATGATCTTTATTCTTGATGTAAGCGCAGCTTTCAACCTTACAGGCGGCTGCATAATATCATAGAGAACACCGTCTATTCTGTAGCGAATCCTGAACGTCTTTTCGTAGGGTTCAACATGGATATCACTCGCACCTCTGACGATTGCTTCACTCAGTATCAGGTTTACCAGTTTAACAACCGGTGCCTCTTCGACCGCATCCTTCAATGCGCTCACATCTACATCATCCTCTTCTTCCTGTATTAAGTCCAGGCTGTCATCCATGTCTATGTTGTCAACAACTGACTGAAGAGCATCCGACTGTTCATAGTGTCTCGATATAGCATCCTTGATGGCAGTATCAGAAGCCACAACAGGCTGGACTTCATACCCGGTCATAAACTTCACATCATCTATCGCAAAAACATTTGAAGGGTCGGTCATTGCCAGCGTGAGTGTGGCACCGTTTTTTGAGACAGGGAATATCTGGTATTTCTGTGCTACCTCATAGGGAATAAATTTAATAATGGATGTATCCGTCTCTTCGGGATTCAGATCAATAGACGGCACTCCATATTGCTTGCTAAGGAACTCAACGAGCTGCTCTTCATTCAGAAAACCGAGCTTAATAAGATTCGAACCTACACGCCCGCCTTCTTTCTTCTGTAAATCAAGAGCCTTTTCTAATTGTTCCTCAGTTACAATGTTGGCACTAACAAGCAACTGTCCGATTTTTGCTGCCATTATCTAATATAACCTCTTCTTACCTGACTTAATCTCAAAAACCCGCAATGGTATCATGCGTGCATATATATACGGCAAACGCATGAAAAACTAAAGAAATTTAATAATTAGCCCCTCCTATTATTAAAATAATTCCATCACGAATATACTCAAGTGATATTTGTCACATATGCTGGTTCAGGGATTTTTCAATTTCTCCCTCTTCATCACCGGGCATCGGTACGTTATCAAAAAGCACCCATTGTTCCATATGCTCAATCTTCGCATCTGGCTCTACTATTGATAAGGGCGAAAGGGTCTCCATCTCGAGCATAAAGTCATTCATATATGTTTCATAAGACACGCCAAAGTCAGGATACACCGCATTCTCAACATGAGTGTAATATTTCACAAAAAGGTGGTCATGATTAAAATACGCGGCCCATCCTTGTTCATTGGAGATGCCCAGCTTGAAGGGCTGCCGGTCCTTCGGATCATGATTCAGGATAATATACTTCTCCCCGAAGCTGACTCGCGGGTCATTAAGCCTGGTATAAGGCCACAATGCCAATAACCGATTTGGCAGCAAACCCGTGTCCCGGCCTGCCATTGGTATTACCTCTTTGCCCCCTGTTGCCATTGCAGAAATACTCCAGACGGACATTTCAGCAGGCCAAACTCCTTTATTCGTCAGGCGATGAAGAATTCTGACGCTGCTGCTTTTAGGGGAAATGGTAATTTCCATTTCTTTTTGAATACCAGTCATCCGCTCAACATCCTGTATAGTCCTGATCCCGTCCGTAACTGCCTCCCAGGTAACAGGGGAGTTGTCAGTCTCGTACGACCGCGGCTTTGCTTCCGGACTATGCCAAAGACGATGCCCCCCATAGATCCTCCATTGGTCTCCGCCTTTCATACCCAGCGTTGATTCGACCTCGCACATCTCATTTTCTTTGCCTAAAAAACCGTACCTGATAATTCTGGGGCCAATATCTGCGGTTATTATTAACTCCACAATATCATTTGATATCCTCAGGCAGTGTTCCCACCCGCCGTATGATACAGTCTGTACAGTTACTTCCGGCATTAATACTCCTAATAAAGTCTGCAGATCTACACAGATTACAGATCAGTTATTTAGCTGCGTTAATATGATAAATCTGCGGATTTGAGAAAATTCATTATTTAATCCACATTTAATCAACCATGTTTAGACAGCAATTCACAATAAAAAACAGGTAGTTCGAAAATGTTAACTTTTTACTTGACATACACCACATATTGTGGTTTAATTCTCTAGCGCCGCTAAATAGAGTGCCAACTTATAAAGGTATTAATATTTAATATTATTCATATTTGCGGGACACTTAGAATAATGAGACGTTTTTTCAGCTAATTTTACCATTTAATTATATTTAAATACTCATAGATAAAGGGAGGCAGCATGGGAGAAACAGTATCAACTGAAATTGAATTCAATCCAAGCGCATTAAAAGTACTTTCAAAAAGATACCTCAAAAAGAATGAAGAGGGCAAAGTCATTGAGGGTCCTGAGGCAATGCTCAGGAGAGTTGCAAGAGCGGTCGCATCCGTTGAAATGCAGCACGGAAAGCATGAAGCCGATGCAATGATCGTAGAAGACAGATTTTACAATCTCATGACTTCATTAAAATTCCTACCGAACAGCCCTACCCTCATGAATGCAGGAAGAAGACTTGGACAACTCTCTGCATGTTTCGTACTCCCTATTGAAGATTCCATGGAATCTATATTTGAAGCAGTAAAGAATGCCGCATTAATTCACAAATCCGGTGGCGGTACCGGTTTTTCCTTCTCCAACCTAAGGCCCAACGGAGATATTGTCGGATCAACTAAGGGCATCTCATCAGGCCCACTCTCTTTCATGGGTGTCTTTGACTCAGCAACAGAAGCAATAAAGCAGGGCGGTACACGAAGAGGCGCAAACATGGGAATCCTCAGTGTTGACCATCCTGATATCCTTGAGTTTATCTCCGCAAAGGACAACACTTCCAAACTCAATAATTTCAACCTTTCAGTCGCGATTACTGACAAATTCATGAAGGCTCTTGAAAAAGATGAAGATTACGACCTCATAAGCCCCCATAATCAAAAGACCGCAAGCCGAATCAACGCACGCCAGGTCTTCACAAAAATCGTGGATCACGCATGGAAAAACGGGGAGCCAGGAATTATATTCATGGACAGGATCAACAAGCACAACCCGACCCCAGCAGTCGGAAAGATTGAAAGCACTAATCCTTGCGGCGAACAGCCTCTTCTGCCTTACGAGTCATGCAACCTCGGCTCAATCAATCTGGCAAAATTCGTGAAGTCGTCTTCGGACACAGAATCGTCTATGGACACAGCTGACCTTAACGCAAGAATAGACTGGGAGGCACTCAGAGAAACTACCCGCCTCGCCGTACACTTTCTTGACAATATAATTGATATCAACAACTACCCGCTAGAAAAAATAGAAGAAGCCACTAAAGGCAACAGGAAAATCGGCCTCGGTGTTATGGGATGGGCCGACATGCTGATACAGCTCGGTATTCCATACAACTCTGTTGAAGCATCGCAGCTTGCCAATGAAGTAATGAAATTCGTACAAGCGGAAAGCAAAAAGCAGTCCGCTTTTATGGCCCTGGAAAGGGGCGTATTTCCTAATTTTGACAAGAGCGTCTTTACAGACGATATGGCCATGAGAAATGCGACCACGACCACGATCGCGCCGACAGGCACCCTTTCAATCATCGCAGGCTGCTCAAGCGGCATCGAGCCTCTGTTTGCAGTTGCCTTTGTACGCAATATCCTTGAAGGAACAAAGCTGTACGAAGTAAATCCCCATTTTGAGCAGATCGCAAAGGAAAGGGGCTTCTGGAGCAAAGAGCTCATTGAAGAGATTGCAGAAAAAGGCAGCCTGCAGAGCATAGATTCAGTCCCAATCGATGTGAAAAAGGCCTTTATTACGGCACACGACATTTCACCACTTGACCATGTAAGAATGCAGGCCGCGTTTCAGAAACATATTGACAACGCAGTCTCCAAAACAGTGAACTTTCCTCATGATGCAACACCCAAAGAAGTGGAGGACGTATACTACCTCGCATACGGTCTCGGCTGCAAAGGCGTAACCGTATACAGAGACGGGTCGAGAGATGAACAGGTTCTATCAACAGGACAATCCGCAGTAAAACAGGAATCAATTGAAGAAAAGGCGGTAGCGGCAGCACCGGCACCAGATGTCAATGCCATCCATAAAATAACCCCGAAAAAAAGGCCTGACGTTACCAAAGGGACGACACGTCTGATGAATACCGGATGTGGCAAGCTGTATGTCACGATCAATGAAGATGAAAACGGAAACCTCTTTGAGCTCTTTACTCAAATGGGTAAAGCAGGAGGATGTGCCGCAAGCCAGGCAGAAGCGATCGGTAGACTTGTCAGCCTTGCAATGAGAAGCAATATCGAGCCGATAGAAATTGAAAAGCAGCTCAAGGGCATAAGTTGCCACAGCCCTGCTTGGGCAGCTGGAGGAAAAATATCCTCCTGCTCCGATGCAATATCTAAATCCATTGAGCGCTATGTCGAGCAGGGAAATAAAACCAATGGAAACGGCAACAGCTCACACACAAAAACAGGTTCAGTAATGATGTGCGGTGCCTGCCCAGACTGCGGCGGAGCTGTACAGCATGAAGGTGGCTGCGCGGTCTGCATGGACTGTGGATTTACTAAATGCAGCTAATTTTAAAACATCGTTAATAGTTATCAGTTAATCGTTATTCGTTTAAATGTCTTAAGCGGGTAACGATTAACAATTAACGACATTGCCTATTTCACCTCTGTCATCGCACTATATATTAATGAGACTAATCACTATTGTAGTTTGTATATTCCTGCTGTCTTCCTGCGCATCTGCTCCGCCGTTAACAAGAGGCTCCGGGATGGGAACTGAATATGTTACCGCTTCATGGTATGGAGAACAATTTCATGGCAGGCCAACGTCCTGCGGTGAACGGTACGACATGCACGGATTCACTGCCGCGCACAAGACAATGAAGTTCGGCAGCAGGCTTAGGGTCACCAATCCGGACAGCGGCAAATCTGTCATTGTGACGGTCAATGACAGAGGCCCTTTCATTGCAGGAAGGGACCTCGACCTTTCATTTGGCGCAGCGAAAGCTATCGACTTTGATATAAAAGGGGTCGGACAGGTAAAGATTGAGCACTTGGCCCGGGACATGCGTTATGTAAAGCGTCTCCCCTTTACCCCATCCAACGCACCGATATCAGGAGGGGTAACCATACAGATAGGATCATTTGCCGATGAATCAAACGCTGCCCGCCTTAAACTGGGGCTCGAGACGAGATACCAGGATGTACACATAACCACAGTAATAGTAAAAGGCAATAAATATTTCAGACTGCGAGTAGGCAGCTTCAATGATTACGAAAGCGCGTATTCATTCGCCACGAAACTCGCTAATGAGGGGTACAATACTTTCATTACGTCCAACGATTGACCTGATCTGCGACAGATTAAACGAAAGAATGCCGGCCTTTGTTATAGTAATACCTGGTTCACTATGCACGAACCTATAAAGATAAAAAACAATTAGCCACATACTCACACAGACAAAAAAAGCATAAGGTGATACAAGAACTAATTACAGCTCACTTATTAGTCAGTACTAGTCTGTGGAAGTCTGTGGCTAATTGTCGTTTTTAGGATAAAGAGGAGATTATGAGACCTGACTGGGACACATACTTTATAGAAATAGCCAAGGTAGTTTCGACACGGGCAACCTGCCTGCGCAGGAGATACGGCGCGGTTCTCGTAAAAGACAAGGTGATAATAAGCACCGGGTACAATGGCTCTCCCCGTGGAGTGGTAAACTGCATTGACACTGGCGTCTGTGCAAGAAAAGAACTGAATATTCCTTCTGGAGAACGGTATGAACTATGCGAGGCTGTCCACGCCGAGCAGAACGCGATCGTCAACGCACCGCCGGAAAGAATGAAAGACGCCACAATTTATGTTGCAGGCTTTGAGGAAGACAATACTTTTGCCGACGGAAGACCATGCAAGCTCTGTGACCGGATGATCAAAAATGCCCAGATCAAACGCGTCTTATATCTTAGAAAAGATGGTAGTTTTGAGAAAATAGAAATTTAGTAATCCGCGAATTAGCCCTAACCACGTAGGCGGACATGGACTTAGATATTACCATTCATAAAGGCGATCCTGAGAAACCGGCTGTCATCTTTATCCACGGCCTCGGGGTGAACAAGTATTTCTGGACTGACCCGGTCAATACAAAAATCCTGGCCAAAAACATACCGATGAAGGTCTTTGCCGCAAAAAAACCGAGGGTATGTTCATCACAGACAAAGAAGACGCTCACCGTAGGTATCATTCCTGAAAAAGTTGAGAACCTCTGGACTGCTGTCATTAATAGCGGATTCAGCACAGTATGCTGGAGCCAGAAGAGACCAGCAGGCCCTATAAGAATTGCAATAGAAGAGCTTGAACTGGTTGTCTCAAAGACAGTAAATCTATTTCCGGGAAGACCGCTCATACTCATTGGTCACAGTCGGGGAGGACTGGTCGCGCGCAAGTTTATGGAGAAGAGCGCCCCTGGCATAAAGGCCCTGATAACCATAGCAACTCCCCATAAAGGAAGCTCTCTTTCTCGCCTCGGGAAATACCTGTCCCCTCTTTCGTCTATTCTGAAGAAGTTATTACCTCTGAGCACCCACGGTACGGTCTCCGAAGTCTTAACAAATGTTAATGACCTGCTTGAAGGTGCTGCACTTAAAGAACTGCTTCCTGGATCTGATTTTTTGAACCACTTGAAGCAAACTCCGGTGAATGGAGTAGATTACTTGTCCTTTGGCGGGACAATGACTAAATTGATTACTCTTTATACATGGAAAAGAAGAGAGGACAGGAAAATTCCAATACCATTACTTACCGTCCCCGACTCGCTTCTGAAGCACCTTCCAAACACCATTATACCGAATGAGATCATCTCGGGGAAAGGAGATTTTATGGTCACAGCGGAGAGTTCCAAGCTACCCTGGGCTTCGCCTCATTACAACCTTCCTTCAAATCATATCTCGATCGTACGGCACCAAAAGGTCATTAATAAGACAATAGAATTGCTTGATAATATGTAGGGGCAATTCATGAATTACCCTTACTGCAGACCAAATAACAAAAAAGGGACGAGAGAAATCTCCCGTCCCTTTTACTATTCAATTTATTGAATATTTAGTATCTGTAATGCTCCGGCTTGTAAGGACCATCAACTGAAACACCGATATAGTCAGCCTGTTCCTTCGTAAGCCTGGTCAGCTTCACCCCGATCTTCTCAAGGTGGAGTCTGGCCACTTCCTCATCAAGCTCTTTGGAGAGCCTGTAGACTTTATTCTCATACTTATCTTTGTTCTCCCACAGATCAAGCTGTGCAAGGGTCTGGTTGGTAAAACTATTCGACATAACAAATGACGGATGTCCGGTAGCACAACCAAGGTTTACCAGTCTTCCCTCAGCTAGAAGGAATATCGCATGTCCCTCAGGGAAAATATATTTATCAACCTGGGGCTTAATGTTTACTCTCTCTATCCCAGGATATGCAAATAGTTTTTCCACTTGTATCTCATTATCAAAATGTCCGATATTACATACAATGGCCTGGTCCTTCATTTTATTCATATGATCAATCGTTATAATGTCCTTGTTGCCGGTAGTTGTAACATAGATGTCTCCTTCACCAAGAGTATCCTCAACCGGAGCAACCTCGTAACCTTCCATAGAAGCCTGAAGAGCACA
>PJEL010005059.1_pt1 | contig 10694 bp, 12 predicted proteins | sample 1853271 | NCBI WGS metagenome assembly PJEL01 (sample SAMN08108733, study PRJNA415343) | Invertebrate metagenome, whole genome shotgun sequencing project. | host: Globobulimina | place: Sweden: Gullmar Fjord | collected 2015-08 | reverse complement strand
TTAGGGTTATTGTTAGGGTTCGAGCTTTTGCGCTTTTGCGTTGGGGGAATGAGATGTGGTGAAGCGAAAAAAGGCAATCAACCAACACGCAAACACTGAATGGTGGGTTGAAATGCTTCTACGTGTCCTTCTTGATCATACAAGCCTCTAATCAGGTGAAGATACCACGACGATGACACGCAGCATGTTTTCACTGCTCGTGAGGCTGATGTCGCGCCCCATCTGCTGTTGTTGCCTACATATAATGACTCGTCGTTGTGGTAGAAAGTAACATCCAGTATTTTACGTATAGACAAGTTTCCATTGCGCTGACCATAGTAGGTTATGAGCTAGTGAGAGTATTTCCATTCTTGCAGGTTATGAGCTCGTGAGACCTCCATTCTTGCAGGGGTTATGGAGTATGGAAAGCTGCTGTTCCATTTCTAATTCACGTTGTATTGGATGGCTTCATTTGACCAAGTCTCTCTCTCTCACTCACTCTCTGTAATATCCAACAATAAAAGTGGATTATTGATTCAAAGGAACTTCAACAACAGGCCAGAATACATGTGTGGACCACCACCACCACCTTGCGTGCGGTTGAGGTTGACAGTAGAGGGAGAGTATAGTAATCCAACTAAATCTGATCCGCCGCCGTTTAGTTGGATTACAGTTACAGCTGAAGATACACAATGCAATTGTAATTGCTTGTTACTACTACGGGTGACTGACTAATACAAAAGTCAACATTAGGGGGATCGTTTTCACTCCAGCCGTCTGCTCTGATGCTGATGTCCTTCCCACCTTACTACAAGGCAATGAACAAACTATGCATGGAATGATGAAAGATGTAAGCAAACAGAAAGAAAGATGATTCGAGATCACTCCTCCCATTAAACATACTACTGCGTTGGCATACATCCTACTCAGCGCGTGTCGTTCGTTCAACCATCGATTACTTCCTACTCAAAAGCTTGATACATGACATGCTTTGCACTGAAACATCCACCTGCCCTTTTCCATCAAACAATTCCACTCTCACATGCTGCGCTGCTGCTTGGCCTACTTCAGGATTTGGAAGCAACAAAAACGTACGTTCAGAATCGTACGATTCCTGTTAGTGTGATCGTCGTAGGTAGCGCTCGGTCGTTTTTGTGCAAAATGCAAAACAAAATGCAAAACAAAATGCACACGTACACAGTTCATCTACTTCTACCTGTAGCACCAGGTAAAAATGACACGATGGCACCTTCAACAAAAGGAGAGAGCGTAGGGGACCGTGTTTCCTCTGACAGCTTCAAAACCTTCAGGGTACAGGGTCAGAGGGGGAATGATGACATTTGAAGATAGGGTTAGGGTTAGGTGGTATTCGGGCTTCATATCATATCATGACCATGTGCTGCAATGTGGTGGTGGTATGGGATGAGTGCATGCATCATTCGCAGTGTGTTGCTGATCTTGCCTTGTAGGCAATACAATCTCCAACATGCAATCTTTCAATTGAAGAAACATCCTTGAAAGACACAGAAGCAGCACTAGGCATTAAGGAAAACACATTCGCAGTGCGTAGTACTACCATCAATGCAGACTACTAAATAGCAAAATGATGCGCCAATATATTACTGCTACGATTGATAGATCAAGTCAACCAATATAGCTTATATATTTGGATGCTCTCTCTTTACCTTTGCCTCAGGGTACTCATGTTTTCCATCATCCGCAGTTGCCAAGTTGTTTCTGTGATTTATCGAAGCAATCACCTCATATGGCCTCTTCCATCTTGGTGACACCACATCATACATTTCTTCTTCTCGTTCTTCCTCTTCAACGTGTCCATTCTGTGAAGCAGCAGCGAGGACATTAGTCTTGAAAGGTGGTCGTCACAGACGTTTTAATAAAGGCAGCAGAGCGCCAGTAGTAGAGTTTGGGAATAACGGAATAGAAGAAGAAGAGTTAGGGTTAGAGTTGGGGTTGTTCATGATGACCTCACCTGCTGTTGTCCAACGGCCGGAGAGTCAGAAATACTACCACCACATTCAGCAGTATAATTCTCTTCTTCAACCACTTCCACACGATTGTTGCAACCAATAGAAACAGCTTCCTCCTCCCCATCACTGTCAAACTTAACATGTTTTCCCAATAGCCGTTCCGCTGTCGATAATGCACGAGGGACCTAAAGAAAAGAAAAACAGCACCAAAGCAACAACATCATCATCTCTTTGTGTGAGGTATGGGGTAAAATAAAACTGATCATTCAGTCAACACTGTCTGTCCTATTGCAACATCCAACCCACCGCTTGTGCGTCGTGGGATGGGATCCAGCAGTTCTTTCCCACGAGGTGCTTAACAACAGAAGGGGAGGAGGAGGATACTGGCTTTTGGATTTGTAGTGGCACTACTAAATCAACAGGACTTTGCTGTAGTTGTTGAACGCCTGGCAGCATCATCGTTTTCAGCTCATTAACTTGAGAAAAATCATCTGAACCCCCATTTTCTGGCTTAGAATTCCTCAGTCGTTTCCTCTTATTACCGCGCGGCCCCCGAACTTTCAATTTTGTTGTTGGCGGTACTACAGCAGCCAGCCCCCGTTGAGCATCCTCCTCCCCAGACTTTTTCTGCTCACAGACTTCTTGAGACGAGGAACCAGACATTTGAGGTAAGGAGTCTACCGATTCCTTGGCTTCTAGTGTAGTAGTAGTATTTAACAAAGATGGTGGCAGTTCATTATTATCTCCATGGGTTTTAAGACAATGAGAAGAATTTGAATTATTCTCATCAGGAAAAGGAGTAACAAATTTCTGAGGTGGAGAACCAGACTTGGACCTCCTACACCTCCTTCTTCTATGCCGGGAGCGTTTGGTCACCGACAGAGTGTGGCTGAAAGAAAGATAAAATCAAATCGTAAAACAGCATTAACTACTATTTGCCTTCATACTTCAATATTAGAATATTCAGAGACAACACCAGTAGTCTCTGGTGTGGTGATGGTTGAGGTATCTTCTACCTACATATAAATCTCACACCTTTCAGGAATATCAGGGGTCATATGATTTTGGGATGTAAGTAGTCCAACAGTTGTCACCGCCGACATTCGCAGCTCCATATTCTGTTTGCAACTAGGGTCTGCAGCATTGGGACGATGATCGACTGAGAAGCTCTGCTGTTTTTTCAGTTTCTGCTCAACAGGGTTGGGTGTCAGCTCATGCGTTTACATACAAAGGAAGGTATGTACACATTTCTTCGGGAAAATATGGTAATGTGGGGCTGTGGTGTATAATCCTATCCTACATAGGTTGGGATAGGGATAGGCTCACAATTAAGTGAATCTTTGACTGCTGCTGCATCATGAACCTATTAAGTCAACAGGTGGCGTGCGTCTGAATCTGAATCATTTTATTCCTACCTTCTTCTCCATCGCATCATCCGTAGGTATATTTGGCTCCAAATCAACAACAATAGTATCCGTTTCATGAATGACATCCAGAGCTTCATTGCCTGGCAAAAAGTACCCATCAACACTCAATGAGAGAGACATCCCTTCTCCCAGGTTAAGAATGGAGTGCAAATGGTGAATCAGAACAGAGACTGTTGCCCTTCTAGCAGTGTTTGCTACCACACCATTGTCACCACTCTGGTGCAGGTGACTTTGGGGTCGAAGAAAAGTAGAGAATGAAACCCAAAATTGTTTTTTACGTTCATCTATAAGGCCAAGCAGCGCATTGTCCTTCAAGGAAATGCGCACTCTTTGAGTAGCAGAACCCCCATAATAAACTGCCATATCCACTAGCAGCTCTGCCAGTTCGGATTCAAACTGCTATCTGTTTGAAAGTTAAGGGAATGATTACAGGTAGTATAGTGAACACAACTGCAATGGCGATTTAACGACAGAAAAATATGGCACTCTCAATCGTATGAAGTCATATTCGATTGGTAATAAGAATACTACATACTGAGGAATTGCGGGAATACTTATGCAAAGTGAACAGGAAAAAATCACAACACCATGAAAGTTCTATAGTGGCAGAAAGAAAGTGAACCAGCAAAGACAACAAATATTGTCGTTACACAATGGGGGGTTCTATTCTGCCCAGTATCAAAAAAAAACCAAAATAAATAACTGAATCCCTTGACGACAGGAACAATATAATCAGCGGAAGCCGTACCAGAAGAACAGGAATAACCCTTAATAATCATACTATCAGAGCACCGACTACACCACGACATCCAACAACACCATAAAAAGTATTTCGCTCCTGACCACCATGAAGGAGTAAAGGCGTGCGATCTTAACCCTAACCCTAGCCGTAACAAAACCCCTAAACCCTAAAACCCTAACTCTAACTCTAAACCCTAACCATCAATCCTCAAACCCCAATTTAAAAACCCTAACCCTAACTCTAATCCTTCACGGACCCAGTGGGTGTATTTCTGTAGTTTTAAACCGAAAAAACAGTGAATTACCATATATTTTCCCGCGGAGCGCCAGTTCTCGTACCAGGATATCCATTCCATTGGCCCATTGTTGTGGTGGTGCTGGGACAGTTGGGCCTCGTTCCACCGACACCAACATCTCCAAACAATAAATCATACAATTGTCGGCGAATACTAAGCCGACATTAACTAACGCGTTGTGGCCTCTCTTTCTCATTACTATAGGGATGAAGCTCCCTAACCCTAACCCCGCGTGTGGTCATCCCGCATTTGCGTCTCCCCGTGTGTAATACTAGCTCAGATTAAACCTTCAAACAGAACAGTGTTAACTCAACGACGATTATTGCGGCGAATTCTGAGCTTTTCCCAGATAGAATGAGTCGTTTTACTCGCTGGAGTATTGGGACTATAGGAAGGCGAGTTGCATTGCTCGTAGGTGTTGGTTCTGGCGTATCGATATATTATGAGAGGCCTATGCCATCAAATCCTGATCTGGTCAAAAAACAGGTAACGATAAAGGGGTTGTGGTTTCTGGTATTAGAATTTAGGGTTTAGGGTTTAGGATCCTTGGCTAGGGTTAAGCCTAGGTTTAGGGGCTAATTAGAGTGTTCTGTTAAAGGGTTCATCTACTACTAGCCATCATTGCTTTTATTTGGGGAGCTTGTCATACTTATTGCAGGGGTAGTATTCAGCTTTTTATTGGTTTTAGAGGAGATTTATACTTCGATTTATAGCCATGATATGGATGAGGTGAGGTTACGGAACGTTCCTTGTTGGTCCGAGTGGTGCACCATATGGATAGAAGAAGGCCCGAATATATATTTTTTGAAGTGAATTGGTGTTCGATAACCTCCCCCCCCTTTTTTTAAAATCATTATCAATGTATTTCTTGTCGTAAGTGGAACATTTGGCGAAAGGAGGACCTCGCCGACGTCGCAGATGAAGAGGATGATTTTTTATTGAAGGTAGCTAGCTGTTTTTAATTGATTCAAAGTTAGAGAGGTGCTATTATCTTTCCCTTGTAGTATTCCATTAATATAAATCGTTTCCTTGGGTGGTTTGTTATCACAATTTTATCTTGAATTGAGTGTTAAGCCAACGCCAGTCATCATACCCCCATATGTCTGGTCTGTACACTAGGACAATCCTTCTATGATTGTGCTCCTAGGTCAGCCAGAACCCGGATTTCACCCACGATAGTAGTACTGGCGCATGCGCTGCTGACGTTATGATTTGGCTCTTTAGTACTTCCGCCTCTCGTAGCTGTACAGAAGATGGGCTAGACTACATGTATACTTAATGTCACAAATATTTGGATTATTATCCCAACTCCTTAGGTGGGACGTCATATCGTGTCTTACGTGGTACTAGCAGCGTCAGTTTTAGTGCTAGAAGTGTAAGATACACTGCCTTGCAATGCCATGATACCATGCTGCCGTTCCCGCAAACACTAGACGTCTTAATTCCCTTCCACAATATTCAAAGATTGAATAACACCACCATTGAGAGGGATCAACATTATAGATACCTCGTGGACAAGATCAGGTCCTCCAGCGTGCTCTTTGTACGATATATCATCATATTCATTTATGACTTGCTGTTTCTTGCAGATATAGAAGCCCCGAAAAACCACTCTTAACGGTAAGCGCAAAAGGGGATGATATTGTGTATATTATTCTATAGAATAATAGAGAGACGCAGCAGTACCTCAGGCGTTGTAATCTGACCCCCCGCGGCCCCCTGGCTTTCCAAGCATTGTATTGCCATTGATGCACTTGTGTTCTGAAGCCTGCCTGCTGCCGTTAGGTTTCCAATCACGGCTCTACTCTCGATGATCCTGTTATTATGTTTGGAATGCTGCCCTGGGACATCAAGCTAAGGTTAGTATACTACTCAGCATAAGACAGTGGGAGTTGGATGTGTATGATGAGATTTCAATATATCTACCAATCGTAAACCTAAACCATGGTTTAATGATCTGTCTTTGAAGTCAGGTGTCCCGCTGTAAATACACCACCCTAGAATGTAGTTACATCTTTTACTGCTCTCATTACTAGCATTGTCGGCCTCTGCTGGAGCTTGCTCTTCATAACAATTTATATCATTTCACATTCCCCCTATTTCCAGACCAGTTCTCTATAGGTATGGGATGTGCACTGAGGAGATCTGCTTTAGTAACGCCTTCTATAGGTGAGAATTGGTTGTTCATGTAGTACTCTGATGGGATCTGTTTGTTGCCATGCACAAAGCGCAACACGAAGAGAGAGAGTACGTGATGATATGCCTAATCTCCTCAGTTTGTTACTCTAGAGCCAGAATGCTGTGGGTTCAGGGGGGCGTGTGAAGTACTCTTCTTTTTCTTCTTCTTTAATTAGTCTAGTTATTGTCTTGTATTTCTCCACAGTGCAATGCTTGGTGCAGGACGAGTAATGCCCATCTGCCGGGGGGCTGGAGTAGACCAGTTGGACCTCACGCGCTTTTCAAGACGCCTTGCAGCTGGGTCAGTCTCTCCACAGAGTGGTCATGCTGTGGCCTGGTTAACTTAAATTTAATTGCTGTAATTTATTGTTATGCAGGTCATGGTGCCACATATTTCCCGAGGGTAAAACTGGTAACAACATTTTTGTTGACTTCTGTTGGACCATTCAATTAGCTTTGCGTTGCACTGATATTTTCGTCTTACAATACCTCTCTACCCCCTCTCCTTCAACCTCGTCACAATGTCTTCTAGTCCAAACTGGTTCTATTGGAGGCAGTTTAGGTAGGCCTGCAGGTTTGGGAAAGCTGAAATGGGGAGCGGGAAAAATGGTATCCGCACTATGCTACTGCACTGTGTTTACCTTCTTAGAGCTGTCTACAGAATTTAGAGAGCCTGTATTAGGCACTCGCACCTTTGCCCAATTTATTGATATGTATGATGTGTTGGGCTGATGCATTATGTATGTGGTGGTACAATAATAACTTTAGGTGGCCCACTGTCCAGTACTACCTGAAATAATACCTGTGTACCACACAGGTATGCAGGTGCGTGGTGTTCATCCCTATTAAATGGCAGTTTTTTTTGTGGGTTACAGGATGGGGTTACAATATCTTGACTGGCACTTCCATCTGCTAGAATGTCATACCGGAAAGTCCTGAAACTAAGGAGTGTCTGTACGATTTCCCTCGTCTAGGAGAGGTGAGTGTAGCTAATGTGTTGCGGGGATAGATTGTAGGGGTTACGGTTTCTCCTACTGAGTGAGGCAGGCCTTCGCTTTAGATGATTAAAAGCTCCACCTTTCTTTCCATTTGGAAATCCAGCTAGTTGTAAACTAGTTGTAAACCCCCTATCCTGACTCACGTTTTGTACATCCTCACCCTCGTTGCTTATTATTGCCCTCCCTCAGACAGTTACCATTCGTGTGGGAAAGCCTATTTTCATTCAGGACCTCATAACGAAGCATGAAGCTTTATACGGTAGCAGCTTAAACCTTGTTGTGGTTCCTCAACTCTATTTCTGGGCATTGTAGTAGGAGGTTAGATTCTGATACCCACTTTCTGGACAACCGTAGGGAAGTTGAGGAAGGTTCACCCTCATAGAACTGACTCTTCAGAGCAAGAATCAACTGCAGAGGGTAAGGGTAGTTTTTCTGCTAAAGTTCTATCTATTCCTGATTCTCACCAGTCTGTTAACTCCACGAATGCAGAGCGGATGCTATACAGTGCCATCGCTTTAAGTATACAGTCAGCATTGGAGGACATGGAGAAGGAGACTCGTCAAAAGTTAGGATCAGCTTATCCAGAACTGCCAAGAGTCGTCACTACAGGAGAGTGGAAACAGCTTGTTGGGAAACAGGCACGAGATAGTTCAGAAAATAAAGAGGAAAACAGCTAAATTCCAGTACGACGAGTTAGAGGCCAAGCTCCTTGCAATGCAAGGTCGGACTTCAGCAGGATACTATAAAAATCTCTATTGTTTCATTTCCCATAGAACAGCAGAATAGAATAATCAAATACTAGATTTGTTGTTGAAATATTCTGCATATGCTACCCCGGGGTGGGCTGCGGCTATGGCTGCGCCAATGCTGCGTCACAAGATGAAATAAAATGCAGTAACATTCCATTATGTTTTACCTGAGAGGGGTCTCTCTTTACCTGGCAGGGCCTCTTCAGGCCCGCGAGGCTTCCCAACCCACTCCTCCATTTCCTCATCATCCCGCCGTAACTCATGGTTATAAATGCGACCGAGAGTAGGTGACGCTTCCTTGTCTTCCCTATATAATAGCTCTAGGTGCCCCCGGTTATCGCGCTCTCTATTGTTGTCAATGTCATCTTCACATTCATTATCCGCAGTCTCCTCTTCCATGGCAACCTGTTCCCAGCTTTTCGCACATTCCGCAGCGTGAATGCGACTATGGTCGATATGATCCTTTATAGCCACAACTAAAGCTTCCTTCTCCTCACTATTTAGTTTCCTGACCATACGGGCTGGTATACCAGCCCAGAGCTCACCGGCAGGGATCTTCACCCCCGGGCTAGCCAATGATCCAGCGGCTAATACTGAACCTCTCCCAACAACAGCACCATTCAGCACGATACTCCCCGAACCTATCTGTGCACCATCCTCAAGTGTACATGCGTGAATCGCTGCTTTGGGGCCAATGCTAACACGGTTTCCTATAATGGTAGGGATATCGCCTCCAAGTTTAGCCACGTGAACGAGGGACCCATCACCCACTGAAGTCTCCTCTCCGATTGTAACGTAGTTGACATCCCCTCGTATGACCGCTCCATACCACAAACAGGATCTCTTACCTATTTTAACATCCCCTATAACGCTAGCTGTCGGTGCAATAAATGATGCATCATTCATCCCCACAGGCATTGTATTTCGAAAGTGAAGTGATGACGTTGATGGCAGAACTGTAGAACAACAGCCAGAGGGAGGAGGAGGTCATAATCGTAACTATATAACACCAGAGCCTAAGCTGGAGACAACAATTGACGAACAAAATCAACCACCACAGCGCGTCAATGCTCTAACCGCACTACTGGCCACAAAAACCTGTACCGTCAGACCATTCAGCTCCACTATAAACACCAAAGGGCACCCCTAACATACGACGATCACTGTCAACACCATATCAATACCAACGCTAACCCTAGTTTTAACGTCCTAACCCCACCTAAACCCCAAGTATAACTCTAAACCTGGCCCTATTTCTAACCCTCTAACCCTAACCCCAACCAACCACCTCCCTTCACTCCTTCTTCCCCTTATACTCCACCACCAACAACAACCACCACGAACCATATCAATAACATCCATATTCTTACACTTCCTCTCTTACGTTTCTCCTTGTAGGCTGTCACCCCCTCCAGGGCTAACCCCATTCCTTCAACCACTAACCCAGTGGCGCGAAGTAAGGGTGCGGAGGCCCTAGCAATGTTCTCGTACAATGCCATGTCAGCAATACCAAAATATAAGGTTCACCCAACGGTAAACGGTAACGATAACAACAGTATCAGAGGCTAACCTTAGCCTTAACCCTAACTGTTAGTACACCACTGTAGTTCGTGGTGTACTATGTCGGTTTAAACCGACTTAAGATGTATAGGATGTTACATCACAGGATGTGACATTTCGGGCTAAAGGCTACGACCGAATAAATTGTACCAGATACTAACGTACTGGGACATTTATAAGGTCTACAGTCCTTTATATAGCAATGATAGGACGGTACAATAGCCTAGAATAGATTGCACTAATTAGCTGTCCCCGGAGGGACCAAATTAGTTGCTCTTAGAGTTTTAGAGAGAGACTTCACTCTCACTTCTCATCTCCTACGCATCGTCTCAAGTAATCTATCAAGAGGATAGACTGTTCCAGTAAGAACGTGTGCAGAATAAGAGGATAGCCAGTTTAAACAATAAGACATTGTTCGCTGTGTACCCTGTGGCACTTCTTCACTTGCAAAACCAGTGCAACCAGTGTAGCAGCATTAAACCCTAGTGGGTCCACACTTTGGAAAGTGTGGTAATATAAGTTCGCGAGCGTGACACGAGATATTGAGATGGAACGGAAGATGGGAGGTCCTCGACCACTTAGTGGTCGAGCATGGAATTTTGGATATGCAGGATCGTTCAGAGACGGTCGCTTGGAGCCTCAGTCAGGAGGCTGTAATTATCGAAATTAATACACTAACTGTCGCGGTGAACGTATCTCGATCGTGAGATACGGACTCTTCCCACCGCCAACCACTGTACTGGGGTTCCACTGAAGGTATACAACACAGCGGTTGGCG
>PJEL010005058.1_pt1 | contig 10698 bp, 7 predicted proteins | sample 1853271 | NCBI WGS metagenome assembly PJEL01 (sample SAMN08108733, study PRJNA415343) | Invertebrate metagenome, whole genome shotgun sequencing project. | host: Globobulimina | place: Sweden: Gullmar Fjord | collected 2015-08 | reverse complement strand
AGATTGTGAGATCAGATAATGGGTCGATACCAAAAACGTATACCGTCCAGCAGCTGGCTAGTGCCTATGGTCTCGATGTTATAGAAAGGAGTGATTTGAACAGCCGGGATTTTCAGCAGCTTATCAGGCAATATGATGCCGATCTTTTTATTTCTATTGCCTCATCGATAATATTTAAGAAAGATCTGATAGACATTCCTAAACTGGACTGTATTAATGTTCATAATGCGCCGCTTCCTAAATACAGGGGGATGCTGCCGAACTTCTGGCAGATCTATCATGGAGAGTCAAAGGCTGGTATCACTGTGCACAGAATAGAAGAGGGAATAGACACTGGTGATATCATACTGCGTCAGGACGTGCCTATAGGACCTGATGAATCCCTGGACGATCTTATCATTAAGACCAAAAAAAAGGATGCAGAGATTATGATAAAAGTAATTAATGACTATCGTAACGGAGGTGTTAAGTATACGAAAATGGAGGGAGAGGGCAGTTATTTTACGTTCCCTGCGCGCAGTGATGTGAAAGAATTCAAGAAAAGAGGAAAACGCCTGTTTTAAAAAAAACTATTTATATGTATGGCAGGCTTAAACAGGAAGGGAGTTAATAACAATGTCAAGACCGAATATTATACTTATATCAATTGATACTCTTCGGGCTGATCACCTGTCATGCTATGGCTATCATAAAAAAACGACTCCTCATATAGACAGGATAGCTGGTGAAGGCACCATATTTCGCAGGAACTATTCCACCGGTGTATGGACACCACCGGGGCATGCATCAATGCTGACAGGACTTTATGTCTCTGAACATGGTGTGCATGGAGAAAACAGATTAAATAAAAATATTCCTACAATAGCAACAAAATTAAAAGAAAACGGTTATCAGACTTCCGGATTTGTAAATAACAGCCAGGTAGGTGAACTCGTTGGTTTCGATAAGGGGCATGACACGTTTATGGAAATCTGGAAGGGGGAGAAACCCGGTTCCACAGCCGAAAGAATAATCAAGGGTGTAAAGAGAAGAATCAGAAAAAAACTTGGCTATGAGGACATGGGGGCAAGGAAAACCAACGATCTTTTTAAAAGTTGGGTAGTAGATAAGATCGACAGGAGCAGCCCCTTTTATACGTTTCTCCATTACATAGAGCCTCACAATCCCTTAAGCCCACCGCGCACATATAAAAATAAATTTATGAATAAACCTCTGAAGAATGTCGACATGAAAAAAATCGAAAAGGTCGCATACAATCCCTTGGTCTGTTATATAGAGGACCAAAATCTGAACAAAGAGGAAATAGAGTTATTGAAGGTGCTGTATGACTCTGAAATAGCATATACTGACAGTATTGTCGGAGAGATAATAGATATTCTGAAAAAAGAGGGTATGTATGACAACACCATGATTATTATAACTTCCGACCATGGTGAACACTTTGGAGAACACGGCCACTGGTCGCATGTTGCGAGCCTTTATAATGAGGTGTTGCATATACCCCTTATCATCAAGTTCCCAAAAGACACGAAGCATATAAGCGAGGTGAATGCGTGTACACAACTTGTAGATATATTCCCTACAGTCATGGAGATTACCGGTGTCCCCTTTGACAATGTAACAAAAACATCCGGAGTGAGTCTCGTGTATGGCAGTAATAATGAAACTTCATTGCATCATCATGTCTTTGCAGAATGGGAAGGAAGAGTTCCCTATTTTATCCAGAACAGGCTTGATACCCCTGGATGCTCTGTAAACATAAGTAACATTACAAACAAAATGTGGATGGTCTCAGACGGGGAACAGAAATACATCTATGCTGATAATGGCAATAGAGAATTTTATGACCTGAAGAAAGACATTAATGAGCAGAACAACCTGATAGATCAAAATAGGGAATCAGCTGATAAAATGGCTGCGGTCTTGAGTGAATGGAGAAAAGCATCAGGTGCAAAAGAAGATCAGGAGCAGCGTGAAATGAATGAAGAAACAAAGAAAAACCTTGAAGCGCTCGGATATATGTAACTGGCCGCATAGAGGCACAGCAGTTTCAATACTCAGTTCTGAGTCAAATCAATCTATGCATAAAACCGCAGACAGTTCCGCGAAGGGAGGGGAGTGATGAGCATTTCGGAATCTAAAGACGTAGAGGAAACACTAGGGAAACCAGGGGTCCACAACCAGTGGGAAAAAGATTTTAGAAGTGAGGAAAATGAAAAATCTTATGAAGAAATATTTGATTTCATAGCCAATGTTCTGAATGCTCCCGATAAGTCGACAATTCTGGATGTTGGATGTGGTCCTGGCTTTCACTCTATGCGGCTGGCAAAACGCAATTTTTCTGTCATCGCAGCAGATTTTTCAGAAAGTGCATTAAAAATGGCGGAAAAAAACCTTCAATCCCATAACCTGCAGGATAAAGTTACATTGCAGCGTGAAAATATTCTTTCTCTCTCATTTCCTGATGAATCATTTGACTTTATTTTGTGCTGGGGTGTTCTTATGCATATTCCTGATATAGAAAAGGCAATATCGGAACTTGCCCGTATTTCAAAAAAAGGCGGAATAATTGTTGTTAGTGAAGTAAATATGTTTTCTTTTGATTCAATAATGCTCAGGAGTGTGCAGCGGATGTTAAGAAAAGAAAAAGCAGACGTGAAAAGGACAGCCGCCGGGCTGGAGTACTGGGATATAACTCCAAGCGGAAAGCTGATTACGAGAAAATCCGATATCCGGTGGTTAAAGTATAAATTCAAGAGCAGCGGTTTTACAGTCTGTAAACATATATCAGGTCAATTCACAGAAATGTACGGCAGGGTCTTTTCCCGGCCGGTACTGCGCTTTATTCACGGTCTTAATAGATTATGGTTCAAATACATAAAAATTCCAGGCCTGGCCAACGGCAACATTATTTTTTTCCAAAAAAAAATATAGGCAGGGTATACGATTGTTTTCAATGAAAAAACTATTGATTAATATCCTCACACTGTGCATAAGTTTAAGTGTTATCATCGTCGTTTCCGAGGTTGCGATCCGTTTTGCAAAAATAGCGTATGAACCGCAATATGACAATCGGCTAAAGATAACACGGAAATCAACGGACCCCAAGATACGATATGAATTAATTCCGAACTATGAAGGGACGGCACTCGGGGGTTTTGTGAGTGTGAACTCCTTCGGATTGCGCGGACCGGAAATAAGCATGGATAAACCTGATGGTATTACACGAATTGCTGTATTAGGTGATTCGTGGGCCTTTGGCTGGGGAGTCAATCAGGACGAAGTAGTAACTGCCGTACTCGAAAAAAGATTAAATGAAAGCAGTGACAGAAAGTTTGAAGTTATCAATTTTTCTCTTTACGGTTACAGCCTTCAGCAGGAAGAAGCGGTACTTGCCGGTAAAGTGCTTGCCTTTGAGCCTGATTTTGTTATATTTGCTTTCAATATTAATGATCTTGAAGGCTTGCGTCTTGTACCTCAAAATAAGGGCCTCAATCGGGATAAGAAAAAAGGTGGAGACGGCATGCAAAAGAGGGATATGCCGTTTAAACGTAGACTGTTTAAAGCTGTCCGAGAAATTGAGAAATTTGGCAATCAGCACAGCCATTTGTTCAGACTGATAGATAATGCTCTTCGAGGATTGGCAATTTACTTGCATTTTGAAAATCCTGGCAAACAGTTGCACTATGAACGTTTTTACAAGGCGGATACAAGGGAGTTTCAATTTCTTGAAAATGCCTACCGGAGGATACGGAAGATAGCGGATAAAGAAAAGGTTAAGGTCTGTATAATATATTTCCCATGGATGAATGAACTTACACAGAATAATCCCTATATTGAATCATTCGAGAAGGTAAAGAAGGTAGCGGAACAGGAGGGGTTTTTAACAATGAATCTTTTTCCTTATTATCGGGGGCAGGATGTAAGCGAATTGAGGATAAGTAATATTGACGGACATCCCACTGCACTGGGTCATGAAATTGCTGCTGATGCTATTAAGGGTTTTATTCTTCAGAACCTGGAGCATCGATAATTCTGACAGTCATTTCATGCATTTTAACTTCATTCACTTTATACGTTAACGTGCGGCTATTAAATAATCATTACCCGGGTCTTTCTATTGCAGGGTATGGGTCATAAATGGTTAACAGAGTATTTTTAAATATATTTTCGAACTGGGCTAACCTCCTTATTCTGATAGGTGCCAGGTTCTTTTTAACTCCCTTTATGATTCATCAGTTGGGTGATAAGGAGTACGGGATCTGGATTTTGATTGTATCTACAATTGGTTATATGGAGCTGTTGAACATGGGAATGAATACGGCAGTTATCCGCTATACGTCCAAATTCCTTAAAATAGATGATAAAGAAAAAGTAAATGAAATATTTAATACCTCTCTGGCACTTTTTTCAGCTCTGGGGATATTCATTTTACTCCTGGTTTTATTGCTCGGGAATTACTTCCCTGATCTGTTTAACTTCGACGGTAATTATTACTATAAAATTATTTTTATCATAATAGGAATTAATCTGGCTTTTCAATTTATCTTTTATGTATTCCCGGCTGTACTGAGCGCAACGCACAAGTTTTTTGAGATAAATATTATCACCACTACTACATTTCTTATCAATACTGCTCTGGTGATCATCTTTCTAATTGCCGGATACAAACTCATGGCGCTGGCACTGATTTACTTGTGTACCAATTTATTAAAGGGTATACTTTTGTCGCTCTATGCTATGAAAACTATTCCTGAAGTGAAGTTTGATTCCAGAGCTGTTAAGAGAGATACCTTTAAGGAAATATTTAGTTATACCTTTTATAATTTTCTTTTGAAAATATCATCGAAAATTAATATGACCGGCAGTATCATTATCATAGGATATTTTCTATCGGCGGGTGCGGTAACTTTCTACGCTATTGCAATGAACCTCATAACCTATCTACATACATTGATTATGCAGATACAGAGGGTTTTGGTCCCACGTTTCAGTGAATTGGAAGCACAAAATAAAACTGAGCAGATTCAGGAAAATTTCCTTGCCCTGACCAGATATACATTAATTGTAGCACTGCCGATAGCATATATATTCTTTTTTTATGGCGATGCATTTATTGAGTTGTGGATAGGTGAAAAGTATGCTTCATTATCAGGTGAAATACTTGCTATTTTAGTGATTGGTAAAATATTTCACATTTCGCAACTATCTACCGAAACTGCTTTGAAAGGTATCAGCAAGCATAAGAACCTGTCTTTTTTGAGGATAGCTGAATCGGTTTCAGTACTTATATTGAGTATTTTACTTGTGGAAAAATATGAATTAATAGGCATAGCCTATGCCAATGCCATCCCGGTGGTGTTTTTTAATTTGCTGGTAGTTCCCGTATATGCCTGCAATTTGTTGAAGATACCGGTTGCCAGGTACTATCTGAAGTATATTTTCAAGAACGTTCTTGTTATCATTCCTTTGTTTTTAATTTTTCACTATATTAATTATCCCATAAATTCTTATTCGACGCTGGGATTGTCCATCGTTTCCATATCAATTGTTTTTTTCGTGCTGGCGTTTGTTCTCGTTCTGGATTTAAAAGAAAGAAAGTTAGTGTATTCGATTTTCAGGATACCATTGTCCGTAAAGAAGTAAATATAGAACTATGATGAATAAGAATGATTGTGGAACCGGAAGGAGATTATGCGAATCAGAATAAACAGACCGGGGTATGAAAAAGAGACAAAATGAGTTTAGCCATCTATTGTTTTTCAATTGCTCTCATAATCCCAACAATCCTCAAAGACAGCAGGATAGGGATATTCTATTTCCTGCCCCTTCTCCCGTTGACAAGAATATTCATAGACATGCACCAATACCCGATGGGCAAGGATATCGTCGATATCATGCTGTTTGCAATAATTGCAGGTTGGATGCTGCAGGGAGGAGAATTCGTAAAAACGAAAATAAAATGGCCATTGTTTTTTTTGGCCGTTTACACTTTTTTTGAACTGTTGAACGGTTTTTCTTATCTGGGGACAAGCTTTAACATAGGGGATTTTCGTGTGTCGATGTGGAAAACATACATGATCATGCCTTTACTGTTTTTCATTGTACTGAACAATATTAAAGATCTGGGTGACATAAAAAAACTTATATTTATATTTTCCGTAATCTACTTGGCTATTGCAACGAGTTTTGTTCTGGACTATGAAGATACGGGGCATTTTTCCTGGGATCAAAAATCGAACTACACAATATTCGCATTTCTCGGTGCCAATCATGTCGCCAGTTTTATGGTGATTAACATGAGTATATTTGCAGGGCTTTATTATTTTAATAGGGGGGAGAGAATAAAGCAGATATATTTTCTGGCAGCATCCCTGTTAGGTGCATATAATGTAATATTTCTTTTTTCAAGGGCTGCATATCTGGCCATGGCTGTGATCGTACTACTGTTTGGAGTTTTCAAGGACCGCAGACTCCTCATTGGTCTTGCAGTCATATTTTTATTATGGAATATCATCTTGCCCCGATCTGTTGTTGAAAGAATCAGTCCCAGCCTCAATTCGGAATCAACACTTGATTTTGGAAGAGAAGAAATGTGGGATCATGCTTATGCACTTTTTAAGCAAAATCCAATTATTGGAATAGGGTATAACACATTCAGAAGTACTATAGATTATGAGCAGAAAGAAACGTTTAAAGAGCAGACTGGAAAAGCTATTACCGATACCCACAGCCTGTACTATAATACACTGGCAGAAATGGGAATCATAGGAATAGGGTTACTCTTTTATCTTTTTTTTCTGGCTATTAGGAGTGGTTGGAAATTGTTCAAGTCGGCAACTGATGTCTTCCTTAAAGGACTGGGACTCGGATTTTTTATCAGTGTTATTGCATGTATGATTACAAATGCATATGGAGACAGATGGAGCTCTTATCAGTTGCAGGGGTATTACTGGATGTTCTGGGCTTTGGTCGAAAGGGGGCTTATTATCACCGAACAGGGGAAAGATGCAATAGCCGTTGGTGAAACAGCCTGACATCATTGAAAGTTACTGCATCAACAGTAGTGCTTAAGCAGAGTGCAGATTTGCGGTTAGTGGAATCAGAAGAAATGCATAACATAGCACAATATTTCATGATGTCTGCATCCTGCAGGATAGAAAATGTTTCGGCTGAAAGAGATGCTTAAAAAAGTTCGGCCGGAGATTTATGGTTTAAGGAAAACAGGTTGTAGAATGCTCTTTGATTGAAAGGATATGAAATTTGATTAAATCAATTTTTGTTATTGGCAGGGATAGATCAGGTACCAAGTGGTTGTCCAATATTATCGCTGGACACAAAGAGATAGCTTGTGTCCAGCATGAGGACCACTTTGGCATATTGGAGGCTTCAGACATATTGAGTTATGCCCCCGTTGTATTTGGGGATTTACATGTCCCGGAAAACTTAATTGCTTTTATAGAGTGTTTTTCGCAGACTGATTTCTTCAGGCTGACAGGACTGGATAAAAACCATTTTTATAAATTGAGGCCTGCGGACTACATTGATTTTTTCAGAGAAATGATGGACCTTTTTGCAGAGAACGAAGGAAAAAAATACTGGGTACAGAAAAGCGGTGTGAGTTCAATGAACGATCTCAGTAAGCACTTTCCGGATGGGAAGTTTATTGTCATTGTAAGAAATATTAAAGACAATATAAGGTCAAAAATAGGCCAGTGGAAGCTTCACCTTGGGGGAGATCAGAGAAAACCGCTCCTGAAGGAATCGGTAAAATACTTTATAGACATGGAGCAGATAAAGAAATATGCTGAACTAAATAATGTATATGTTGTGCAATATGAAGATTTGAGGAAAGATAAAAAAAATGTTATGAAAAACGTCTGTGAATTTGTCGGGATTGGCTTTGATGAAGAGATATTAGAGGATAAATTCAGAAAAAATACTAGCTTTAGAAGTGGAGTTTCAAAGGAAGAAATATTAACGAAATATGATTTCATGAAACTGGATATATTGTCAGCTCTCCTCAGGTTTGTTCCGGGTTTTATATATGAATACCTGTACGAAAAAAGACTGCAGGAATTTAGAAAGGAGCATACATATTTTGAGCAGAAAAAATTTATATCTTTTAAATTGAAGAAAAAGGAAACAGGTTTGGAATAGATTTAAACTGGTAAAGTTTTGACAGTTTCCATCTTTTGGAGTACAGGAAGTCAGTTTCAGGTAAAGCAGTTAATGATAAAATATAATATGTCTGAGCAGTTGCCCCGGATATTCTGCAAGAGATTGTCCGAAAAAGAAGCATGAAGGCAAAAGTCTTGCAATTAATAAGCAGTACGGGCATGTACGGTGCGGAAAATGTTGTAATGGAATTGTTGAAAGAAATAAATAAAGAGGAATTCGAGACCTTCTTCGGTATTATTGAAAATCCCAGCAAAGCACATATGATTATTGCAGAAGAAGCAGGGAAATATACGCCTCATGTTCAAGTCTTCTCATGTGAAAGCAAGTTGGACTTTAAAACTGTGTTCAGCTTAAGAAGGTTTCTGAAAGATCAAAAGATCAATCTGATCCACAGTCACGGATATAAATCCAATTTTAACAGCTTTCTGGCTTCAGCAGCAAAAAACATTGCACTCGTTACAACATGTCATAACTGGTTAAGTATAAATTCTAAAATGAAGCTATATGAATGGTTGGACAAAAGAGTGCTTAACCGGTTTGACAGGACGATTGTTGTTTCTGATGAAATCAGGGGGAAAATCCTGAAGACGGGAGTATCCTCTTCAAAGGTCATAAAGATAAAAAACGGAATAAATATTAAGAAGTATTCGACGACCAATAAGAGAACTGGTATCCGGGCTGAATTCAATATCGATGAAGATAAGATTGTTGTGGGGAGCCTGGGGAGATTAGACGATAATAAAGGTATAACCAATCTTCTGAAAGCTGCCAGACTACTGATTGATGAATTCGAAAACATAATATTTCTGCTCGTAGGGGACGGACCGGCAAGAGATAAACTTTGTAATGAGGTGGATGAGCTTGGAATTAAGGACCATGTTGTTTTTGCAGGATTCCGGGACGATATACCTTCGGTTCTTTCCGCTATCGATATATTTGCCCTGCCCTCTCTTAAAGAGGGACTTCCTATGGTTTTACTGGAGACGATGGCTGCTAAAAAACCATTAGTAGCAACGCGTGTTGGAGACATTCCAGGAATTGTTAAGCATAATGAATCAGGCATATTAATAGAACCTGGAGACGTTAAGCAGCTACAGGATGGGTTGAAAAATATTATCGAAGATAAAGCATTATCGAACTCACTGGCAGACAGGGCATTTGAAAGAGTCAGCAGTGAGTACTCGTCAAAGAGAATGGCTGCTGAGTATATGAAAACATATGACGATGTTTTAGAAGAAAGACACATACTGAAGGACCGTTAATTTTAATTGTCAGAGGAAAAGATAACTTTGAGTAATTATCATTGACTAATATAATATAAATTTATATATTGTGTGAACAGTATTTTAAGCGGGCATACAAAAATACTCTGAATTCACATAAAAAGCAGGACTAAAATTATCTCTAACAAGGATTGTGAGTGAAAAGAAAATGAAAATAATTGTTGTAATTGGTACACGGCCTGAGGCGATTAAAATGTGCCCTGTGGTCTATGAGTTAAAGAAAAGAAGTGATTTGTTTGAAACTGTAGTATTGGTTACAGGTCAGCATAAGGAAATGCTGTTGCAGGTACTAGATGTATTTCAGGTTAAACCGGATCATGATCTCTGTCTTATGGAGGAAAATCAGAGTTTATCAAAACTCACATCAAAGGCAATCCCTGCAATGGAGGAAGTAATTAAAAAAGAGAACCCCGATATTCTTCTGGTTCAGGGGGATACAACTACTTCTTTTGTGGCAAGCCTGGCTGCATTTTATCAGAATGTCAGTGTTGGGCATATTGAGGCGGGCCTGAGAACAAACAAGAAATATTATCCTTTTCCTGAAGAGATGAACAGGAAACTGATTACCGTACTATCTGATATGAATTTTGCACCAACAAAATCGGCTGCTGAAAACCTGAAGAGAGAGGGTGTTGATCATAAAACAATATTCATTACCGGTAATACTGTTATTGATGCATTATTCTATATCCTGGAAAATAGAAAGGAAAAAAGAGTAAGACGCGGTACAGACGGTAACAGGAATATATTTTTAACGGCCCACCGCAGGGAGAACTTTGGAGAGCCGATGAGGAACATTTGCCGGGCAGTCAGGACTTTAATAACTGAATATGATGATCTGGAAATTACATATCCCGTTCATTTGAATCCTAATGTGAGGAACGTGGTTTATGATATGCTTTCTGATGTCGATAGGGTTAACCTGATTGAGCCTGTAGATTATCTTGAATGTGTTGATCTAATGAATGACTCGTATTTTATTTTGACGGATTCGGGAGGGATTCAGGAAGAGGCCCCTTCTTTGGGGAAGCCCGTGCTGGTACTCAGGAACGAAACTGAGAGGCCGGAGGCCGTTGTGGCAGGAGCAGTAAAGATTGTTGGTACGGATAGTGAAACAATAATCAAGCAGTCAAGGATTCTGCTTGATAATAAGGAAGAGTACTTGAAAATGGCCAATGCGATTAATCCATATGGTGACGGCACATCAAGTAAGCAGATCGCAGACATATTGTTG
>PJEL010005057.1_pt1 | contig 10699 bp, 14 predicted proteins | sample 1853271 | NCBI WGS metagenome assembly PJEL01 (sample SAMN08108733, study PRJNA415343) | Invertebrate metagenome, whole genome shotgun sequencing project. | host: Globobulimina | place: Sweden: Gullmar Fjord | collected 2015-08 | reverse complement strand
ATCCTCAGAATTCATCATATCTTTATTGATTTGAGATTTGCCCACAATGTTTTTATCACTATCAGGTAAAAGCTTTTTCTCTCCATATCGACTTTGCCTTTCTCCGATCAAATCTATTTTAATTGATCTTCGAAAAGGTATTATTTGAGCTTTTTGAACATCTTCAAATTCGGACAAACTGCAAGGCTTTTGGTTTAGCTCACCGGTTTTTAACCCTTGATCTATTGTTGCCAATGCATAAGCAGGATCTTGCTCACCCAATCGGCCTTGTTTCAAAACTTTTGCTTGTTCTTGAACGATAGAACCATCACTTGCATTCGAAAACGATTCTTTAACTGCAATAGGACCGGTTTTATCTGATACAATCGAGTGCTCCTGGTTCAATTTAACGGTATCCAGATCAATCTTAGATCCCCACTTTTTTTTCGCGGCTTTAATGGCTTCATTTTTATTCGTATAGGCTCTCAAAAAATCTAAATGTAACCTAATACTTCCAGCTTCTGATATACGGCCATCTTGATCTTTTAAAGTGGAATAAAATTCTTCGTTACCATTTAAAGCCTTACTAACAGGTAAGTGCTTGCCATCCATTTCAAAAAGAGTGAATGATTCTCCTTTTTCTTTAATAAGATCTCTATCCATAATCAACACTCCTAACTTTGATACCTAATAAGGTTAATTAACTTTGAACCGCTAATTATCTCAATATCGCTATTTTTTAAAACGTCATGGCAACCGCTACCGGTTTTGCCTGTGTGAACGAAAAAACCTTTCATACATTTTTGAGTAATAATTCTTTGAAAATCAATTACATGCTGTTTGCTTATATGGCTTTTATAGCGTTTAGACTGAATGGCATAGGTATTACCAGCACCATCATAAACAACTCCATCAATTCCACCATCGCCAGTATATCTTTTGTTTCTGATAATTTTATAACCAAAATCTTTCAAGCTTTCTAATACGAGTTCTTCAAAAATAAATGGATCAATTTTTCTTAAGTAAGAAAGAATTCTGGCATTTACATTTTTTCCTTCCCACACCCTCAGTTGAGAGAGAATACTTTTCGCCTTGCGTATATTTCTATTGTGTCGAGAATACCAATATTTTTTAAACCACTTCAGGGATAATATAATTATCACCAAGCCAAAAAAACATAGTATTTGCTCATTCATTATATAAGGACCGTAGAAATTATTTCTTTTACATCGTTATAAATTTGTGGTGCTTTACTTGCACTCTTCCCTGCTATATTCAGAACCTTAATATCCCAATCGATAACCCAATTTTTTATTACAGATGAGGGATTTTTTTCTGCATCTAAATCGATGTGCAACCAGGGCCGTTTATTTTTCACTGCAAATTTTTTAGTCAAGGAAGATCCACCGGCTAACTTGCCATATGTAAAAATAATAGTGCCATCTGAATCAATAACATTTTGCTCGGTTCTTTTAGGATAACCGCCCTTGGTCATCACCTGGAACTGTGTATAATTTTCTGGCACAATTCCGTTTTCTGCTTTCCTGCCTTTAGGTAACCAGCCACCATAAGGAACCTTGCAAGATATTGCTGCATCGATCCCGGCTATGTCTGCCCCGGTTTGACCACCTGATATAATTTTTTTGATCGTCATAACATTTCCTTTAAACTATCTACCTGCCTCGACCTTGAGGCTTAGCACCATTCCCCTTGCCCTGGTTAACTTTAAAATTCATAAATTCCATATCGATTTTATTTCTATATATTAATTCAGAAACCTTTCGCTTAAGAGCGTGAGGACCATTAATAACAAAGCGATTATTGGAACTTGCAGATACAAACCTTAATGCTTTCTTCATTCCTCGCTCATCTGAGAAATCACCGAAGAATTTTAGTTTATTACCATTGTCGCGCACTTCTACTTTACCAAAGTTGTATATCAAATCACCCAAACCACTAATTTTATTAAATCCGGGGATTATCAATTTACTATTTTTCATTATAGAAAAACTCTTCTCAGAAGATTGAATGTTTCTTGGTTTATCCCGAAGCAAACCAATTGCATCTTTTCTGCCTTTTTGAGCCTCGTTTAATACAAAGGTACGCCAACCAACAGGAGAGGTATCATTAACAATTTTTTGTTTTTGGGCTTGTAGCTCTTTATAATATTGATCCCTTCGCAACTTCATGGTTTGCCGATGTTTAAATAATATATTGTTTCGTTCCCGTTTTGCTACAAGCCATTTACCGCGAAGATCTGTCTCACAATCTTTATACCAATTCTTTAAAGTAATAATTCTTTTATTATGTTGATCATAAAGCAGTTTTGTTTGATCACTTCTAACCTGTTTTTTAGATTTCTCAGTATTAAGAAATTCTTCAAAAACTGGACTGTGTTTTTTAACTCCCTTTGGAATACCCTCATACTTTAATTGTGCTTTTGGTAATGTCTTCTGGTTTGGTTTTTCAAATTTACCGAACCGATCTTCTAAAGATCTTTTAGACAATTTTCTATCAACTGCGCTGGCCTTTATAAACAATTTCTTATCTCGGTCAGCGATTACGAAACCAGCACCACGTTCCCTGATACATAAATTATATTTTGCAAGTTCCGTGTGTACCTCTTTCCAAGTTTTTGCATGATCAACGTGTGACACTATGAACGGTTTAAGTTCCGTAACCCATTCCTGAAATGATTGACGGCCATCATAAAGACGTTTAGTTTTATTAGTCCCCTGCCCTATTCTATTATCTGGCTGCAAGCCAAAAATCGTTTCGAGCTTTTCACAGGTTTTATCTAACTTTTCATAATCTTTATAAGGTGAAATCGTTCGTCTTGTTTCTGGACAAACCTTATTAACACCAACGTGAATATGAAAATTAGCTGTGTCGTTATGTGCCGTAATCAAGGCTTGATGATTTTCAAAACCAAGGGCTTTCATATGCATATTGACAGCCTGTTTTATTTCTTCTGAATTTAACTTTTCCCCTTCTCTTAAGCTGATTACAAAATGATATGTTTTATCACCCTCAGCCTTAGCAACATTTTGGAGTGCTTTGATCTCTTTTAAATTCATATTAGGATCATCAAAGGAACAATTCATAAAGAATGTGTTTTCAACACGACCAGGCTTATCATTTAAATAGTCGGCTAACCCTTTAAATGGTCTGGATTGTTTACGTGTTAAAATTTCAGCGATCATATTTCTTTAACCTTGTCTTCTATTTTTGACCCGATCATTTCAAGCTCTCTTAGCAGATCTTTTAAAGCTGGTTTATTGTTACTAAGATATTCTTTTGCTTCCGGTGTGGTCCCTATGTCTTTTTGCTTTGGAGACAGCCAGGCTTTTACCAAACCACCCAACCGACCTAATTCAGATTTAAGTTGACCAAGTTCTAAAAGAACATTGCTGTCAAAAGTTGTCTTGATTCTTTTTTCAAGACCAAGTTCTCTTAAATAAGTTGGGCCATATATTGCTGAAGTCATACTCGCTTTTCGTTCAATAATTTCTTTTTCCTCAGATGTAACACGAACATAAAAGCGTTCATTTCTTGCTCTTTTTTCTGACTTCTTTTTGGGTTTGGTTTCTTCCATTTTTTCCCTTTAGTTTTTCCCCGGCCTCTTTTGGCTGGGCAGGGACGTTGAGCTTTAGCGAATAAGTTTAAATCTGCTTGTCTGATTCGTGACGGGCGGCCCGTCACATACCCTGTAATATTATTAACTAACATAAAGGCTTTTCCTAATGAATACAACACCTTTTTTAAATATATGGCGTATTTTTAAGGGAAAATTTCCCTATTATAGATGGGGCAAGCCCCCTATCCCCCCAATAATATTTGTCTTTTTTTAATACATTACAGCACGAATGCAGTATAAAAGCAGCAAACCTACAGTTCTATTACACTTGCTGTATAGTTACTGTAGTATAGTTGTAGTATAGTTGTAGTATAGATGTAGTATAGTAATAATTTGCTGTAGGTGAACTGTAGGAATATTATAGAAAAACTACGTTTTGACTGTCAAAATTTTTAAAACCGAATATTTTCTGAAGGTTTCACCCTCAGACTCCCAAGGTTTTACGCTTTAAAAAACAAAGCATCTGACCCAAGAAAAATGAAAATTTAAAAAAACTGATATAAATTTCCCATTCTGTTGAAGAGGCAGAAGTCATATTTTGTCCCTTGAAACTTTAATTCATCCAAGAAAAAAGAATTAAAATTATCGATATTGCCAATACTGATCCAATTGACCAGAATTTAGTCAACTTATACCATTTTTGAGCTTTTTGATATTCCTGCCCTGCTTTTAGAAATTCAGTGTTTAAATGAGACTTATAGCTCTCTGACAATGATAAAAATGTTTTGCGAACATGCTCAGAAATTATACTTTTACTTTCATCAGAATCTATTTTTGCTTGTTTTAATAAACTGTCTAAATCCTCTTTAAATATTTCATATTTAGATTCTAATAATTTATCATGTTCATCAAGTATTTGTTCGGTTGCTAAAACCTGGGCAGTTATAGAGAGTAAAACAGGATCATCTTTATCTATTGTGTGTTTATATTTATCTTCTAATATTTGAACAATTTGATTTTCTAAATCAGTTAATTCCATGTTCTATTGCCTCAAATGTTTGTTTTTTTATTTGATATAATCGTTGCCTATAAATTAAATTATATTCTGAATTATGAATGGCTTGATCAAAAGTTTTATCGGAGAGTATGTGAATGGATAAATCCTTCTGAAAATAATAGCTTTCGGGTTTTAAAAATATTATTTTTTCTATATTTTCTTTTAGTGGTCCAAATTCTGGTAGATCAGAAAATCGAATATATCTTCCTCGCGAGTGCTGCTTTAAAGAAATTCCACTGTTCTGATTTTCCCAAACTATCGTCTGCCCTACCCTACTTTGAATTTTCCTTGCAACATAATTAATGGTTTCTTTTGTGTTTTCGCCATTTCGACCAGATGAAAATATATTATGATAGATTATTGTGTCTTTCGGATCTGCAATTAATTCTAAAACTTTTGCTTCTGATATATAATTTTTAAATGTTTCATAAAGAAATGAATTCACATTGATAATAAAGGTTTTTGAACCTGGGGAGAAGAAACTTTCAAAAATCTGATCCCAACTTGCAGTATTTTTTTCTTTGATCGAAAATTGTTTAACATCGAATTTAGTTTCCAAATATTGCCTTAGTAAAAATGAAATGTAGGATTTACCTATACCGGATTGAGGTTGAGATATTAAATGAATTTTATTATTTAAGATCGTCTTCATCTAATTCCATCATTTGAAAACTTTTCGTTTTTAATGGCTTATTTGAGATTGGTCCTTTTTGAACATCTTCTGACTTTTCAAATATTTCTTTCAACATGCGAACAAAATAAATATAATCACTTTCAATTAATTTATTTTCTTTTAACGTATTATAAATATCTTTCTTTTTATAACCCTCAGAGATAAGTTGTAAAATTTCTGGTAAATGTGATTTTAAAACACCTCTTAAGTTTGGCTTTTTTTTATGTAATTCCCTTACTAAATCCATAATAAAATCCGTATAGTTTTATTAATGTTTATAACATTTATTAAATTATTAAAGTTAATAACATTATAAATGTTTAAATCTCACCATGCTTCTTTAACAATGCTCTTACGAGTTTAGGCAATTCAATATTAAAATGATTTTTCGCGGTTTCTTCAAGCTTCTTACTCTCTGCCCCGGTGAAATTCACTGTAATTTTAAATGTAAGCCTTTCATCTTCAGGCAAAGGCTTCCTACCTAATTTTGGCCTTCCCGTTTTCACCTTTTTTTTTGTTTTTTTTGGCTCCGGTTCACCTGGGCCATTATCTAATAATTTTTTTGATTTCTCTTTTTTAAGATCGTTCATATTTATTTTAGCCATTGTGTAATTCCCCCATAATTTGATCAAATTGTTTATCAACAATTTCATAATGCCTTTTATGCAAAGGAAACTCTTTCACCATCTGCTTAATTGACATTTTATGATTCAAAATATTTGGTAGCGCTCTTGATTCTTTAATTTCAAAAACAGGGTATTTGGGATAGTACTCGGACATTACTTTTTTTATTTCATCAAAATCACCCTTCTTTGTACGATTAGCGACTATTAATATCTTTTTTTGATACGCTTCAAGTTCTTGAATGAAGTTGATTGTCGTATAAACGTCTTTAAATTCGTTTATTACTGGCACAATGACGAAATCAGCTTGCTTAATAGCAGAGATAACCCTTTTGTCTAAATACCCGCCAAAATCGAAAATTACATCATATTCTGGCCCGAATTGAGGGCAATCATCACCTTGATCTAATTTCAAATAGTCACTTTCTGATAAAACCAAGTCGATTGGGCTTAACATTTCATTTGTAACTAAGCTAAAATTCATTGTTAGTGCAAGATTAACAGCTATGTCGGTTTTGCCTTGACCACCCTTAACGTTATAAACCAAAATTTTTATACCATCTGATTTAGCCATAAAATCCTCATTTTTATTTATAATGTTATTAATGTTAAAAACATTATAATCATTAAAAAAACTAATAAAGTTTATAATTTTTAAAGTTTCTTTAACTTTCTAAACATGGTAATAGTGCATTGTCAAGAATAATGTTAAAAAAATTAATAAAGCTGATAAAGTTTTTAGAGTTTTAAACATTATTAATGTCAAGAAAGATATTGTTAAATTATTAGAATTAAGAATTGTTTTTTTTAACGGGTAGGGTGGATCTAATTAGAAATAGTTCTTCTCTAAATGTGTAAAAAAATGACCTGGAAGTTCATATGTGTAAGAAAATGACCTGGGAATCTACAGATGTAAAAAGTGCCGCAAAAATCTATATGTATAAAAAAATGACCTCTTATAAATATATATATAATATTATTCTATATGTGTAAGAAAATGACTTCATAAAATCAACAGACTCTTGTTGTAATCATTGTAACAAGACTTGTAAAAGCTTGTACTGCTTCAAAACCCTTTATTAATCGGGTTTATAGCTTATTAATGTGTAAGAAATTGACCGGATATGTATAAAAAAATGACTCCAATTGACTGTTAATGTGTAAGAAAATGACTTTAAATGTGTAAGAAATTGACCGTTGCCAATCTATATGTGTAAGAAAATGACTTGGATAAAAAACCGATTAAAATCAATAGATTAGAATAGGTTTTTAGAGTAATTTTTTATTTCATTAATTATATGTGTAAAAAAATGACCCGGTTACATTTGTATATTCAATCGACTTCCATATGTGTAAGAAAATGACCTGAGAAACTATATGTGTAAGAAAATGACCTCAATTTGCTGAAATATCCCATACAAAGGGCTTTAAAAATGTTTCGAAGTGACGAAAACCATTAAAATTGTCTATATGTGTAAAAAAATGACCTCATATGTGTAAGAAAATGACTTGGGTCTAGAAAGCCATATAAGACAGGTGTTCCTGTTTAATTCGGGCAAAAAAAGACTGATTTTCATTAACTATATGTGTAAGAAAATGACTTGAGGATGATTGTATGCTCAATTGAAAATCCTATATGTGTAAAAAAATGACCTCTTATAAATATATATATAATATTATCCTATATGTGTAAGAAAATGACCTCTAAAATATAGACATATGTGTATTGACAAAATAAAATTTTACACATATATATTACATAAATTCTTACTGAAAAAGAGGAAAATAGCTTATGCCAGCTAATACTCATTTGCCGGTTGAAACATCAGAAAAAAAAATTCGGACATTAAAAAAACCTTCTGGAAGTATCTATTTATCATGTGATGCTATGTCTAAAGTTTCAAGAAAAGCATTTAATTATTTGCTTCACAATGCGGCCCCAAAGATACTTGAGAGTGAGCTTCACACTATTCCAATTTCAACATTAAAAAAGCGTATCGGTACAACAAGCAACTTCGCTTTTATCCGACAGATATTAGAAAAAATGGCAACAACAAAGGTTACTTGGAATTATCTTGACCGGGATCAAAAAGATACTTGGGGAGTAGCAACCCTTTTAGGTGATGCAGAGGTTAAAGATGGTATACTAAGTTATAGCTATACACCCAAAATGAGGGGGTTATTGTCAAACCCATCTGTCTACGCTATTTTGGATCTTCGATCACAAGATAAATTATCTTTAAAATATTCTATCGTTTTATTTGAAATTGCAACCGATTGGTATCGTGAACGTGATGGTAATGGAGAAACGCCATGGTTTACTATTGATCAATTCAAAACAGTTATGGGTGTTGCAAATGCAAAAGCCTATAAAACTTTTGCAAATTTAAGAAAATTTATTATTGATAAACCGATACAAGAACTTAATGCTGAGACGTATTTTCACCTTACATATGAACTGCAAAAAGAAGGGCGAAGATATTCTCACATCAAATTTTTTATTACCAAAACCGACGTATCAAAAATAAAGATAATTGAAAGTGGTGATAAAAATTCTATTCCCGCAGAATTACTTGCATTAATACCTGAAGATCAAATAAAAGATTGTAATCAAGTTTGTCTTGAAATCTTTAAAGGGCAGGGTGTTGAAGCATTGGCTTTTTATATAAATCAAACAAGAGATGCAGATCGTCAATCGAAAAGAAGATCCTGGGGAGCAACAATCCGAGCGGCATTGAAAAGAGAGGAATTTGAAGAGTTTGTCAAAGATCAAAAGGAACAATCTCAAATTGAAGAGTTATTAAAAAAGCAACAAAAGGACAAGAAAGTCAAAGAAACCCAGTATCAAAAAAGTGCAAAGAACGAGCGAGAAGAAGGGTATAGATTAATTGCTTCATTATCAGAGGAACAAGCCTTAGAATTTGAAGAATGGTTGAAAAAAGAAAAGAAAAAAAGAAAAATTTCGGATGGTTCAAAACTAGTTCACATCCGAGAGTTTGTTGAGACAATAAGTAGTACAACTCAGGCTACCATAGAAACTGAAGCAAAGGAACCGAGTCTTTTTTAATTCCAAAAACATTAATAATGTTTTTAATGTTAATAACTCTATTGCTCACTTAAGCAATGGAGTTATATGTTTTGCAGCCACAACCAAAACAGCCAATGCAATTTTAAAATAAATAACTCGTATAATAATTGATTTCGTCCGACCTTTTGTCCAATAAACAATCAAAAACAATCCCAATAATCCAAGACTAAAAGTAACTAGCCCGGTCAACTCAGTGTTAAACATTGTTATTTTTGTATTGAATAAAAGTCCTATTACTTCTTTTAGGTTTATCCATATTTTTGAATATGATTCAATCATTGCAGGGCTTGAAAGTTGTTTTATTAAACCATCCATAAATCTACTCCTTGTTTGTGTCCTCTCCTGGGAGATCAGAAAAGGACACAATATTTTAATTAAATAAACTGAAAATTATTAAGCATTATTTCAGTGACATAAAAAGTATGGCCTTCTTTTTCATAGCTTCTGGTTTTTAAACGACCTTCCAAATAAATTGCACTTCCTTTTTTAAAATGCTCTGAAATCGTAACAGCTTGTTTTTTGAAAGCGACAACTCTATGCCATTCGGGTTTAGCATCTGGGTTTCGAGTGTCTTTTGTGGCGATTGAAAAGCTAACAACTTCATTATCTTTCTCGCCTTTAAGTTCTGGATCGTTACCAAAATTACCAATAAGCATTACTTTGTTTAAACTTGCCATGATGTATCTCCTATAAAAATAAATGTGTTTTGCCCTTGCTGGAAATCAGCAAGGGCAGGGTGGTTATAGTTTTTGCTTTGCCATTTCTTCTGTAAGTATCCACAAAGCTTTATTTAGTTTTTTATCTCGATCTATCGATTTAACACCTCTTGTTTTAACTCGACGGTTTTTAGGACTGCGACCACGTAAACCACCTTTGATTATATTTTCTTGAACAGTGTTAAATGTGGTCCACAAATCATTTTTTTCTCTGTCTTTAGTTCTTCGAATGCCTAAAAGTTGATGTGGTTGAACAGGTGCTTTTTTTGGTTCTTCATAGATTAATTGATGTGCAGCCCTGGCAAAGATATTTTGTTCAATTTCTTCCATATCAATTGCTTGCCAATCTTCAATAACACCGGCTGTTTTTTCAATATGTTGACCAACTTTTAAAGAATAATCTGAAAGTATTTCAGGACTAAAGCCAATGTGTTTATGGCTGTATTCTGCTACTCGATCACCAACAATCATACCGTTTGCACATACAAAACGAAAAACACCACCAATCAATTGAAAAGCGCAACCACGATCATGCGAGTTGTAAAGGCAAAGATCCATTCTATGACCATTAACAACCAAGTCAGGGCGAGTGAATCTAACTAAATGTTTTTGATATCCTGCTTTATCTTTTAGTCTTACTCCTGCTTGTCCTGCCATAACTGGAATCCAACCGGAATCCCTCAAAATATTAATCGCTGTGATAGTAGGGACAAAAGAATATCTGTTTGAAACATCACCATATGGTTTTGTTGCTGCAATAGCGGGTGCGGCTTCAATAAGTTGAGTGTTTGTCAGTTCTTCGATTTTAGTTGTCATTGTCTCTTACTCCTTGTTGTTAAATTTCTGTTGTTAAGCTTTCAAAGCTTAGTTGTTGTGGTTCTGTATTATAAAAAACTTAACCTCCTGAACCCGCTTCCAGAAAATTGCGGAGGGAGAGACGTAAAAGTAAAAAACCCTGATTACCTGAAGGGCAGGAAATATTTTTT
>PJEL010005056.1_pt1 | contig 10701 bp, 9 predicted proteins | sample 1853271 | NCBI WGS metagenome assembly PJEL01 (sample SAMN08108733, study PRJNA415343) | Invertebrate metagenome, whole genome shotgun sequencing project. | host: Globobulimina | place: Sweden: Gullmar Fjord | collected 2015-08 | reverse complement strand
GGCGAATGGGCAAACTCTGCTCACGACATCATTGACTATCCAGCAAACAATAACAGTCCTATCACCTGCCTGGGCGATGGCACCAGTGGTTGCCACGGCAATGCACATGGCTCGGATAACGAGAAGCTAATGACTGACGCCATCGGCTCGGTATCCGTAGGCAACCTCTGCTTAAACTGTCATACCGATGGCAAGATTGTAAACGAGTCGCTCTCTGCGAACCGAGGCCCCGGCTATACCAGTGCAGCCAATGATATTGCAGAGTCTTTCGCCCGTTCAGAGCATCATGATTTGGGGACACAGTTCAGTTTAAGTTGGGAAGGCACAACGCCTGTGGGCCCATTTTATACACTGGATTGCACCTCCTGTCATAACCCCCATATGGTGACGGGTAAGTACTGGGATGCAGAATCGGGTGTCACCCCCGTCACTCGGCCGGATTTCAGTGACCCTGCCAACAACCCACGCGCCATGGGCACCACCGTCTGGGGCGATGACGAGGGTGAAAAGATGAGTGATTTTGCAGCCCAGGGATCAGGTACCGGCGGTTGGTATTACAGTACTTCCAGGGGCGGTTCGATGTCATTTGATCAACCCGCACAATATCGCCCCCCTAAATCAGGTGATGCTTATTCCAATGAATACAGCGGCGATATTATGCCTGATTACACAACCCTCTGTCTGGACTGTCATACCAACCGCGTAAGTGACGCCAACCCAGCCGTTAATTGGGGGCAGGGCATCGGCTGCACTGGCAACAGCGTCGATCCGCCGGATCAACGCATTGAATGTGGTGGAGCGCATGGCCTTGGCGTAGCAGGCTTACCTCAAAGTCAGTCGGAATCAGCACCCGGCACCAACTGGGGAACCGGTGGAAATCCAGATCCACTTTTCTCCATGGCTTATGTCACGCGCTCACGAGGAGTAGGGCATTTTATGCGCTGGCCCTATGATACAGCGGATAGAAGCGCCGGCATCAACTTTGTATTGTCCTGTACTGACTGCCATGAGGCCCATGGCTCGAATCGGAGCAGCATGATCCGAGAACGTTTTAATGTGAATAGCAATGGTGATTGTGGTACAGGCGGAGATGCCGATAATAATGGGGAAAATTGCTCGTCAGGCGGTAATTGGAACTCATACTGTAACGCTTGCCACTATTACTACGGTGGACAGCATACCGATATGAGTTGTGGTAATGCCTCCTGCCATGAGGCCAACTCCATCCATCGAATTATCCATACTCCCGAAAGTGGTGGGACACAATTGCAGCTCACTTCGGATGGCTACCAAAGCAGTTACGTGCAACCTGACTTTACTCCGGACCTGATTTCAGCCATCGGACATATTGGTAGCAATCTGGTTGAAGTGACTTTTCAAGATAACACCGCCACCGGTGGCTTAGGTATCTACGGCGATGTTGATCATGATACAGAGGCCTTATCCGGCGCAATTGCAGCAGAAAGCTTTTTGTTCTTTGACCAAAACTCAAGTGGAGCGAATAGTGTTGTCGCTGTCACGCATACGGCAGGGGAATACACGGCCACGATCCAGCTGAGTAATCCATTAACCGAAAGCGATATGAATACCGATACCCTGGCTATCCGTGAGGAATCGGTTTGGGGTTACTATGGTGAGACCTACACCAATGCCGCATCTATCACCTTTGGTCCGGCACCCGCTCCTGCAGGGCCTTGGCCGATAACTGTTACGGGGCCAGACCCGGTTTCAATTTCTGTTGTTGCTTACGCGGGCAATCAATTACGTCTGACTTTTTCTGAAGGTGTATACGGCAGTATTGGTAATATCGTCTTGACCGATCTGACGCTGAATAATCTGGGCGGCAGAACCATTACCGGTGTGAGTCATACCCCAGGAGATAATGTCGCCACTGTCACCTTGAGCTCTGCACTGAGCATTAGCGATATTGGCTCTGGCAGCATCGGTGCGAATGCCGATTCGATCAAAGACAGTTACGACAACTATGTGGGCACTGAATTTGTTACCATTGGCACACCAACCGGCGAATGCCCAACTGGCACAGTCGTTTTCAACTTCAATGAGGAAGCGGCAAGCCCTTACTCCTTTGATGACCAGTACAAACTAACAGGCACGGTGTCTAGACCCACAGATGCACTATTAGGTGATGGCCGGTTTCACGGCTTACGTGACGGCGTAGACGAGGACCCCAGTTACATAACTACCACTGTGGCATTTGACAGCGCATTAAACTGCCTGAGTGCGACCACGGCCTTTTCTGCAGAAGTGTTGTTTAAGACAAATGATGTGGATCTAGACTACGACGGGCCGGGCTTAGATGCACCACTCACAGGTTATACTGGCGGAGATCAGGTGCCTGACGTCGTCGCAGGAGAAGGCGACCCACCAGCTGAAGCGACGGATTTCTATACCATGGGTACTTGGCAAGTTCTGATCCAAAGAAACAAAATGTGGCAAGCTACCGTGATGCGTGCATACTATGGGAATGATAACGTCGACGCCAGGGCCGGCAGAGCGCGCATTCAAGTGAAGTATCGGACTGATAATGCCGTTCGGCATACCTGTCCTGATCCATACTTTACCGAAAATTACCCAGAGGACACCTATGAGGGTAACGATGCGGCATGGCATCAAGTCTCCAGCGATATTGATCTCTACCCGATTCGCTCGTATCACTGGTACAAAATGAGGCTGGTTTTCAATTCCGATAAATCCGGTTTTGTCGGTTCAAATGGTAACCCGGTTGACATTTTTGTGGATGATTTGGGAACAGACTATGATCCTGATACCAGCGCAAATCCTGATATCAACGAGGTTTGGTCTGGTTTCATTAACATTACCCTACCAAATGTTTGGGATGGCGGTGGCTGTAGGTGGAGCCCTAAACCCGGCGATTATATGTGGACCAAAGATGGCGCCATGCTATTCGGTGCGCCGCTCAATCAGCATGAACTCTATAGCTTTGAAGGCATGATTGACTGGATGAGCTATAAGCCGACAGCCGACTATACGGATTTAGATGACAATCCTAAATAATGTCTGTCCATAATTTGGTGTAATACCCTCCCCTCTCTCGATCCCTCTCTCTTCTCCCAAAGGGAGAGGGAAATCGGGAGCCTGTGTCGATAAATACTGACCAATAACAGATCAATCCATCCGTTGTAATTGAGACACTAGAAAATGCAATTTCCCTCGAATGAGTATCACGCACAACAGCGGGTGTCTTTGTACATGAGTTCCAGAACTCAGCCCTGCTATCTATTGGACAACCAGCATATTTTATGATCTGGACGTTGCTTCGCATATTGGTGAAGTTAATGATGTGAAATACTGGAAAATAGCATTGCCGATATCAACGATAAGTCCACCACCATAGAAAGCAAGAGGGGCAGATTCAGCGTTATATTGAGACCAATAACCTATTGATATCGTCAAGATATCTAATCCATTGCGGCAGGGCAATCAGTCCCTGCCCACTACCCTTCCCTAAATTTCTCACTGAATTGCGGGATAACCATAGAAGAGCCGATACTTTATTTCATCAGCACGCTCTGGATCTGTAGTTGAGGGCAATCGCCAGATCACCATTTCATAAATTGCTCCGTCGCTGTAAATATTTAATCTGACCAACCAAGATATATGAGATAACCATTGGGATACTTCTCAGCATCAAGCACATTATTATTAAATTTTGTATTAAAAAATTTATTTACTTTTTCCCAATCTGATTTCCTCAATGATCTATTAGAAAAGTAGTCTACAAACACTAAAGCAAGACTTGTTGTCATGGTTCCATTCGGCTTTATGCAGACTTGTAAGTTCTTCTCATTTGCATATTCTTTAATGTCTTCGATCCGTGGTAAGGTGCAGTCTAAATGTTCTTTTGCCCACTCATCACCTGAAACATCTATCACAAGTTTCGTTCTATCCTCAACATGACTCCCATCAATATGGAATGGGTTTAGCAAAATCAAGCCATATTTGCTTTTAGAGAGTAATTGATCTAAGAAGCGTTGGCGCTCATCAATCGGAATGTGCTCCAAAACATGGCACGATACAACATAATCAAAAGAATGGTCAGAAAATGGCAAATTTGTTCCTGAAATACCATTCACACTAGGCTCAGCTAAACAATAAGTAGCTTCAGGAATGAATGAGGCCAATTGGCCCATTCCTCCACCCACATCTAATACGGAGAAATTTTTCTTCCCGGCTCTATAGTTAAGCTCTGATTCAAGTGTCTTAAGCCTGTAATACTGGTTGTGATTCATTATATCCTGCTGAGGCATTGAGGACAGAATTTCATTTCTGTATTTCTCCGTCATTTGCTCCAAGAAATTCTGCAGATTTGAGTTCTGCAAATGCTAAATAATATTGTTTCTTTTTCAAGGCATGAACAGCATATTGGAAGTGTAAGTTCGGATTTAACGGCTCTTCTGAAATTCGATGTACAAAACTACCATCCAATTTTTGAAAACCAACTTTTTTAGCAAGTTTCATAAGAATTGTTTTAATCATTGTTCCTATTTTTCCTTTATTATATTTTTCGAAATATTTTTCGCTCAAACTCTTTGCACTAAAAATATGTTTTTTACTTGAAGGAGTGTAGTCAGTATCGATACTCCTTTTTCACCAATTTACTATAAACAGCAGACCTGTACTGTGCGTTTTACTGAATTAGGCCGCCACTGGCAATTTGTAGAGAGTTTTGCAGTGGGATTTCCATCTGTACTGATCAAGACACTCATTTCGTACACTTCGAATGACGCGCTCAATAAATGGATGACTTGTAGGATTTCTGGGTACACTTTTTATCTCGTCAATCTCTAAGATTCTCAAGTTGGATTGCCAGCGGTGAAAAAGAAATAGCGGATCGTTGTCGGAACTTAAGTACTTTGGTAGCAATTGGCCGGAAACAATACCGTTGAACATGCAGCAATAGGCAACACCATCACAATTACCAGCGTGCACGGCAAAACCAATGATTCGTCGAGAGTATTGATCCATAACGACCATGACCCAGTGTGATTGTAGCGATAGTGATTCGCATCGAAATAGGTCGACAGACCACAGACTATCCTTCAGGTGCCCAATAAATGTTAGCCATGATGGACCTTCGCCGGGAGGGAGTTTGTGCTTGTTTTTACGCAATATTCTACCCACCGTGAATCGAGTGATTTCAATGCCAAAGGCTTCATATAATTGCATGGCGATACGTCCGTAACCTTTCATAGGATTTCGCTTTTTCATGTCAATAACGAGATCGATGATGGCTTGATCCTGAGGTTTACGCCCAGGCTTATTCTTCGCTTTGTTAGAGTAAAGAATCCACCCCCATAGGGGGTGGTTTTGGTTTACCCCTAAAAGGGGATGAGCTTACCTTACCCCCTGAGGGGGTAAAACTTATTGCTGCCCCCGAATTAGAACTCACTTAAAAATCAAACTTATTCTGCTCCGCTTGACGCTCTTTTTTCTCCTGGTACTGCACATACATGCGTATTTTCGACTCGTCAAGTCCTACAGTATCAATGCAATATCTCTTAGCCCATAAATGATTACCCCAGTACGGCTTTCTCTTCAGTTCTCGGAATTTGTTAAATACCCTGATTGCGGTTCACCCCTTTATCATTCCAACAAAATCCGACAGTGAAACCTTTGGCGGTACCATAACCAACAAATGCACGTGATCCACCTGAACATTCAACTCTATAACCTCTCCTTTTCGCCGTTTTTCAAGCTAGTTGTCGCATCAACCTAAAAAAATATGCTTAATTTATTCCAGAGAGTAACCCCTGATTAGTAGCAGCTTTTAACACCGTTTGTTATTGGGGCTCGCCGCCCCAAACCCCGCAGGTATTTATAGACAAATGATAGTGGGAAAGATACCGTACACCTGCGGCACAGCCTGAGGAGGCAATGGCAGTGACAAGTGATAGTGCTGGTGGGATCTTGTGAGTTTTAATCTCCAACCCGCCGGTCTATTTTTCAGTGCCCTTCAAAAATACCGTTATTTAACGGTAGTTGCCTCTGTAAACCTATACAACTTTGTCTAATTCCTTCTGCTCTTTCTCTGGGTTGAGCCAGACTTCAGCGATGCGTTCCCAGTTCCGCGTTTCACCCGTCCAACGTCTTGGATGACACTGCCTGGCTTGTTCATAAACTCCTTTGCGGCGAGCCAATATCTCAGCATCTTTGCCTTCATGGCGCTCCAGTGGTGTGACAAACTTAATCCCGCTGTGGCGATGATCTCGGTTATACCAAGTCACAAACGACAGCACCCATTGTCTTGCTTTGGTTATATCTGCAAACCCCTTATAAGGGTAACCAGGGCGGTATTTACAGGTTCGAAATATCGATTCTGCATAGGCATTATCATTACTCACTCGCGGTCGACTGTAAGAGCTTACGACTCCCAGCTTATACATGGTTTCAAGCATGCTGGCCCCTTTCATCGGACTACCATTGTCTGAGTGCAGTACGAGTGATAAATGATTTGCCGAGATACCTTCCTTCATGCAAGCTTTTCTTAGCAACCGAGAGGCTTTTTCCGCTGATTCCTCTTCATGTATTTCCCAACCAACTACCTTTCGGCTGAACAGATCCAACATCAAGTACAGGTAGAAATAGACGCCTTTCGCTGGCCCTGGCAGCCACGTAATATCCCAACACCACACTTGATTGGGTGCCGTTGCTACATGAGTGGATAACGGCTTCTTTTCTGGCTGCTTGCTTCTCCCTCGGTGATGCTGCTGGTCTTCGGCCTTGAGTACTCGGTACATGGTCGACTCTGAACATAGATAAATGCCGGTGTCGGCCAGCCGTGGGACCACTTGGCTCGGCGGCATACTGGCAAATTCTGGACTATTCAGTATGTCTAACACCTGCTGCCTTTCTATTTCTGTCAATGCATGCACCGCCACTGGATGCTCTGCTTCAGGGCGTGCGTCGGCTTTTACCTTGCCGTCCTCTACCCATCGTTGATAGGTTCTGAGGCTAATCTCAAGCACCTCACACGCCTTCGCTTTTCTTGCCCCCGCTTGCACCGCTTCATCCATTAGCTCAACCGCTTGGCAGCGTAATTCATGCGAGATCAGTCGTCCTCTGACTCCCCCCAGAGTGCCCGGGCTTTTTTTTGGAGTACCAATAGGGCCGCTGTCTCAGCAAGCGCTTTTTCTTTCCGATTGAGTTCTTTCTCAAGCTTTCTTGTCTTCTTCTGTTCCTGCTTTAGCAAGTCGCGCTCTTTCTTTGTTAATTCTTGCCGACTGGCATTGGCGTTGACACAGGCTTGCTTCCATTGCGCGATCTGCTCTGGATACAAGCCCTTCTTGCGACAATATTCCCCCAGCTCGGCTTCATTAAGACTGGCAGTTTCCAGCACTACCGCAAACTTATCTGCCGATGACCATTTCTCTGGATTCTTACCATCTCCCGGCACTATGACACCTCTCTTTCTGGCTTCTTTTCGCCAAGTATAAAGGGTACCATCTGAAATGCCCGTTTCTTCAACAAGTTGTGAAACCGGTGTGTTGCAAGGAGGCATCATTTTGTTAATAACGGCCTGCTTTCTTTCCTCTGAGTAAGGCTTCATCTGCCATTCCAAGCGCCCCCTGTCTTACAATAAAGGTCAATCAGATGACGCGACAACTATCCTGACACAGGGGGATGTCAAGATCCTTAAGTCTATCCCTCATTGCCAAACCGTCGAAGATTACGAAGCATTGCTGCCGTGGAATATTGAAATGGAAAAGGTTGGTGCTATTGCTGCAGCGGCCTAGCATTTTTTGGTGAAATACTCGCACCAGCCACAAGGGTTACTCAATGGGGTTCATAGAGCGCTTACGCTTGCGCTTAACTGCTTTGCGATATTCTTGCGACTTCCTATGCACGTACTGATCACCGCTGCGTTTCTTTAGTGGTGTCATGTCCTTCATCCAAAAGTGATAGAAAAACGATCCAATCACATGTACAGCCTGCTTGAAAGCATGCTCAATTTTGAAGCGCAGGCCATAGATATGAATGACCTCGATTGCTGACAATGACAAATCAGTTGTCATCAGTATGCAGCTCCCCCTTGCCGGGTGAACAACAGCGACAAGCCGAATGGTTTTGCCCGCCGACTTCCATATCAAGTCATGCGCTGCATATCGAATTGTGACGCCCTTGTCTCCATAAACCGGACATTCGGCCTCCTCCATCGAAGCCACGTTTTTTAGTAATGATTTCAGCTTCACCTTATTGCCATATTGGCGCGGTTTTCCTCTCTTTTTCTCCCCCTTGTGGATATAAGCCTTATAGGCAACAGCGTTTGACCTGACACGGGAAATCAGATGATTGTCCTGTGACAGCATGCAAAAATAGCATCTGGATCAGATGCTATTTTTCAACAAACATGATTTACAAAGAAAGCTGAATCAGTACCAAACATTTTATAACAACACGCGCGCACATTCATCATTGGAATGGCAAACGCCAAATGCAATGGCATCCGATGAAACTACCGAGAAGAAAGTCGTTTCACTTGATCATTATCGTTGGCGATCGCACTGCAAAGGTCCCTACAAATTACCAATGTCGGCCTGATTCAGTAAATCGCACAGTACAGGTTGCTCAATGTGGGATTCGAGGAGAGCTTACGAAAGACACCCTACCCGTCTCTTCCTTGATCAGCATTTATCGTCACATTCCCATGGCTCTTAAAGCCTTACTTCGTATGTCGCATTGCTTTCCTTTTATCCTTTCTGTCTTAATACTTTGGCTGGATTTCCCACAACAATGGAATTTTCAGGAACCTCGCTCAACACAACAGACCCCGCGCCAACAAGTGAAAAATCTCCAATTTTAATCTTTTCTCTGATTGTTGCATTGCTCCCAATGTGAACTCCCCTTCCTACAGTTACATTTGCGCCTACAACTGCATTTGTAGCAATATGTGAAAAGCTCCTCATTGTGCTGTCATGCCCTAAAAATGAATTTGGTAATAAAATACAGTTATCCTCAACTGTTGTATCTGGTGAAAGCTGCGATAATGGCGCCATCAACACCCCATTCCCAATACTACAAAATCCTTTTGGAATAATTGCTGTGGGATGAATTAATGTTGCAAACCTCTCACTTGGAATTCCCATTTTTTCCAATTTTCCATACACCTCTTTTTCATTTTGCATTCCTACATATGCAACAAAAAACAAAATATTAGGATCTTTTAAATATTTTGGAATATCCTGCGTTGTGCCTACTACTGGTATTTTATTGAATTTACCGATATCTGAACCTACCTGAATGACATCATTTAAAAAACCTTCTATTTCATAAGTACCCAAATCATTTGCTATTGACGCAGCAATCATCCCTATACCACTACCCCCAAGAATCAGTAATTTTTTCATTTCTTTATACCTTAATTCATCACAATATGTCTTAATTAACGCGCTAAGACAAATGGCACTTTATTAGGCTTCACGGCAAGCGCCGTCGAGTTTGGTAATAACTCCCTGCTGCTGTACTACATAGTGTTCAACCGCTGACGAAACTACTGATAACATTTCTACTCCAGTTAGCAAATTGACGAAACTGTACGAATCGCTATTTGCGGTCCGATCATGGATTCGTTGTTAATCACAGCACACAAGTTTGCTCTTACCGGACAGGAAATCTGGTTTCCGACGATGAATTAATTGTTTCGACGTAATCAGTTTATCACTGAAGCAGTTATATTTCTTTCTGCAGACTAGACTTAACAGAGCGCCATTTCAAACTAAGACTCCTTAATTAACCTAACCTTTTTCAGCACATTTTTAGCCCTTTTTTCCATTGGAGGACCAATTAATTTACCATCCAAGAGTGTAACTCCTTTACCTTCTTTTTTGCTCTCTTCAATTGCTTCAATAATTCTTTCAGCTTCGGCAACCTCTTCATCTGAAGGCGTAAAAATAGAATTTGTTACTTCTAGCTGAGTTGGGTGTAAAATGAGATTCCCAGAAAAACCTAATTCACGCGCTAAAACAAGCGCTTTCTTATACCCAACTATATTATGTACATCTAAATAAGGAGTATCAATAGCCTCAAGACCTAAAGATCGTGCAGCCATTACTATCATTGAGCGCGCAACCAAAATGCTCGTTCCGTGCTCTTTATGAAGCCCATCCAAATCTGTTAAATAATCTTCTGAACCAAACGCTACACCTATAACTCTACTTGATGCTTTTGCAATATCCAAGACCTTTAGCACTCCAGATCCCGTTTCTATTAAAGGGCATAGTTTGAATTTCCCCTGCTCTAAATCCATATCTGCTTCATATTGTGTTAATTGTTTATCTAGAAAAACTATATCGTTTTCATCCTTTACCATAGACGGCATAAACCCATAAACAGAAGGTTTAACCACCGCTTCCAAATCCTGCAACAATAACCCAGACTCAAAACAATTTAGGCGAATAAAAACCTTCTGCTTATATATTTCTTTATCCAAATATTCAGAAATATTTTTTCTTGCATCAGCTTTAAACCCATATGGAACAGAGTCTTCTATATCCAGTATTAATGCATCAGCTTCAAACTCAGCTGCTTTATCAAGAAACTTTTTTTGATAGCCGGGAACATAAATCATCGTTCTTAAACACAAAGCCATTAGTTTTTCTCCAAATATTTCATGATTATTTTTGCTTTGTTATATTTTGGTTGTGATACCACTATTCCATCAGT
>PJEL010005055.1_pt1 | contig 10702 bp, 7 predicted proteins | sample 1853271 | NCBI WGS metagenome assembly PJEL01 (sample SAMN08108733, study PRJNA415343) | Invertebrate metagenome, whole genome shotgun sequencing project. | host: Globobulimina | place: Sweden: Gullmar Fjord | collected 2015-08 | reverse complement strand
TGTATTTGTAAGTTTAGAACCTCCTCTTTTTCCTATTTTTATTTCTATTGCTGCTGTTCTATTTAAATCTATTGCTTTGCTTTTAATAGTATCTTTTCCTATAAATTCTTTTTCATTTGTAGAAGATACAATTAGTTTAGCAATTTCATCTGTTTGTTCTGCAATACCATGTGTAGTATTTGAGATAGTAACATTTTGTTGTGTTTGCTGATCTAATTGAGTAACAGCATCATTAATCTGTTCAATTCCTGCTTGTTGTTCTCTTGATGCTTCTGCAATAGTACTAATAGTTTCTGTTGTTTTAATAATACTTTCATTTAAAACTTCATAACCTTTAATCATTTTATCAGCACCATCTTTACCTGCATTTGTTTTAGAAGTTGCATTTTCAACTAAAGATTTAATCTCTTTTGCTGCTTCTGCTGATCTACTTGCAAGATTTCTAACTTCTTGTGCAACTACAGCAAATCCTTTTCCTGCTTCTCCTGCAGTTGCTGCTTCAACTGCTGCATTTAATGAAAGAATGTTTGTTTGGAATGCAATTTGATCAATAACTGTAATTGCATCAGCAATAGCTTCTGTTTGACTATTGATTTCATCCATAGCACTAACAGTTGATGTTGCTAATTCTTGACCTGCTTTAATTGACTGAGATAATTCATTTGAGTGATTAGCCATTGTTGCAATACTATTTGTATTATTGATAATTGTACTTGTAATCTCTTCTAAAGCGGCGGCTGTTTCTTCTAATGCTGCTGCTGTTTGAGTAGAGTTTTTATTTAAAGTATCTACATTTTCTAATAATATATCTGAACTAGCATCTAAAGTAAGACCGTTTTCTTTGTTCTCTGCTAACATTTGATTAATAATTTTAGATAAGTCATTAATAGCAATAGAAATTTGTCCACTTGCATTATTTATATTATCTCTAAAGTCTAACTTACCATAATCAGATAATGTTTTTAAAATGATATTTGTATCTTTACCAATATTTTTTTCAAGATTTTCTAACATCTCATTAATTTGGTTTTGTAATTTTTGTAAAGATTCATTTTCAGTTGTTTTTTCAACTCTATATGTTAAATATCCTTCTTTAACTTCTCCAACAACTCTAGTTACATCAGCAATTAAAGCAGCATCTTGTTCAATTAAAGATTTAGTTTTTACAACATTTTGATTAATAATTTTAGCCATTTTACCAATTTCATCATTTGCAGAATCATCTAAATGTTCAACATCTAATTTCTCTTTATTTAAATATTTAAAGAAACCTAACAGTCCATCTTGGAATTGTTGTAATGGTTTAAAGATAGCTATATTTGAAAGCCATGCCATTAAAACAGCTAATAAAATCATAATTACAAAGATAATAATACAGTTTCGAACAATTACATCTAAAATTTGTTCAGCTGTTGCATCTTCCATTTCTTTGATTTTATCTTCGATACCATCTACATAAACACCTGTTCCAATAATCCAATCCCAAGCTTCAAATTTTCTAACAAAAGATATTTTTGGTTGTGCAGATTCACTACCTGGTTTTGACCACATATAATCAACGATACCACCGTCTTTTTTAGCATTTGCAACTTTTACGATTTCTCTATATAGGAATTTTCCTTTTGGATCTTGTAAGTTGTACATGCTTTTACCATTTAATGAATCTTTTATAGAATGCATAACAACTACATGTTGTGAATCATTAATCCAAAAATAACCATTTTTACCATAACCCATATTTTTAATTGCTAGTAATGCTTCTTTTTGAAGTTTTGCACTTACATTATCAACATACTCACCAGTTCCAATTACCCAATTATATGGTTTAAATATTTTTACAAATGACACTTTATCTTGTGGTGTTTCAAAACCTGGTTTTGGCCATACGTAATCTACAAAACCTTCTCCTGAAGTTTTTGCAACTCTAGCAAATTCATGGAATATTCTTTTTCCAGCTTTATCTTTATATTCTGATAAATCTTTTCCATCTAATTGAGGTTTTATAGGGTGCATAATAATTTTTGCATCCGTATCATTTATCCAAAAATATCCAGATTTTCCATATCTAGTAGTTTTTACAGTCGTTCGAATTAATTCTTTTAACTCATCTTCTGGTAAAACTCCATTATATTTTTTATATGTACCTTCAACAATTGAAAGAATAAACCCTGTTTGTTCTTTTAAATAAGATTGAACTTCAGCTTTAACTTTATCTTTTGCAGTTCTTGCATAATAAGATTCAACTGTTTTCATTGCAAGAGATACATAATTTTCTAATTCTTTTTCTTTAGAAGAATATGCATCAACTCTAAACTTTTCAATTACTGCATCAGATGTCACTTGTAAAGAAACAACTGATTGTAAAATCATTGCAACGGAAACAATAACAATTGAACTTATTACAATAATAAGTAACTTTGCTTTTATTGATATTGATTTAAGCATTTTTTTTCCTTTTTTATAATATTAAAAACAATTATTATTATCTCGCAGAAGCCAGTCTAATGATATTAATAAATTATTTAATATTTATTTATGTGTTAATAATATATGTATATATCTTATAATCGTAACATAAAGTCGCTTTTTACGCAATGAAATCAAGATTATTACAAATTGTTACAAAAACTTATGAAAAAGTTTTATCATTTTTATTAAAAAGAAATATAGTTGTTAGTAATATTATTAATTAAAATAATTTTTTAGAACATAATCTAATTCATTTATTAGTTTTTCTTTATCTTTTGGTAATGTTCCTGCAAGTGGAAGAATATTAGACATATGATTTGATCTAAAGATTACTTTGTTTGAAGGATTTAATAAAGATATAAAATCTTTTTGTTCTTCTAACATCTCTTTTTCACTTAGTTCTTCAAATTCTTCACCAAAGTTTTTAATAAATTTTTTTTTAGTATGTTCTTCTATCATTAGTTGTAAAGTTGATAAATAAGTTACTTTTATTTGATTTATAATATGTGCAGTTTCTTTAATATGTTGTTTTGAATTTTTTTTTCCTGCAATTCCCAAAATTACAGTTGCTGATATTTTTAAATCTGCATTGTAAGCTTTATTCAAACCATCACACATTTTTTCATTTGAAATTGGTTTTTGTATTTTTTTTAAAATATCATAAGAACCACTTTCTATTCCATAATAAATTAAAGTTAAACCTTTACTTCTTAATAGTTTTAATTCCTCCAATGTTTTATTATGTAAATTAAAAGCAGAAGCATAAAGAGAAACTCGTCTTAGTTTTGGGAACTTTTCATAAGCATAATCTAATATTTTTTCTAAGTATTTAGTGTCTAAAGATAAAGCATCTCCATCTGCTAAAAAAAGTTTTGTAGTAGAAGCGTAATACTTTGACATTTTATTTATATCTAAAAAAATATCTTCTAATCTTCTAATTACAAAATCTTTTGATTCGTACATTGTACAAAAACTACATTTATTAAAACTACAACCTAATGTAGCTTGAATAATCGCAGAATTAGCTTCTGCAGGTGGTCTATATAATGGTTGGTGATAATTAATCAATTAGTCTATATTCCTTTTTTCTTCTTTATCTTTAAACAAATATTTTTGTGAAGTTTTTACAGATAGAAACCTAACAATTAGTAAAAAAATTATAACTCCTGAAAGAATCAAAAGATTATAATTAACTGTACTTGCAAACATGTCCTCAATTGAATGTAATTCCTCTTTATTAACTTTGACAACATTTACAATAAATTCACGTAACGCTAGTATTATAAAAGCATCAACTAATAATGATAATATAACTCTTTGCTCACGTATATAGTTTAATACAGCACGTACTATTTCTAAAAAAATTATAAAATAAAGCATATAGATAATAAAATCCATAAGCATATTTGTTACAAGTGCTATTATAAATAACACACTTGCAACTGTTAATTCTATATATAATTTATCAGAAAAAAAATTTAAAATTGTTTTTTTCATATTTTCTTCTTTTTAAATACTTTTATTTACTAATAACCAATTTTGTGGTAATTGTGATGTTGGTTTATTTGCACAAAATATTAGTGAAGCAACCATCGCTCTCGCACTTGTATCTCCTCCTGCTTTTGCATTAGCAATTAACATATCTTGTAAGTTATCATACTTTAATAAAAGATGAATAATTCCTGGTAATCCTTCTGAAACATCACAAGCGGGACCAAATTCTCTAATAGTAGTAAATGTATCTTTCGTTCTTGATTCTATTGCAATTTTTACAAAATTTTGAATACCTTCATCAAAACCTTTTTGTACTTCTAATAAAGATTCTTCTATATCTCTACCATCAAGAACTTCTAATAAAATTAAAGCAAAAAATCTTGAAGCAATAATTGATTTTGCTGAGTTATGTGTAACTTGAACAAATTTTTCAACATTATTTAAAAACTCTTCTTTATTTTTTGATACTTTTAATAATGGTGAAATTCTTCCAACAATTGATAAATCAGTAGAATCTGAACCACTTGGAACGACATTATTCTTTATATTTTCTAAAGTATTTCGTGATGATCCATCAACATAACCAGTATAAGTACTCATTTTCTCATTCCAATAAGAAACATACTCTTTTTCATCAAAAACTGTTTTATCTTTTAAAAAATCATATAACCATAAGGTATGATCACCATAATGAGTAAAGTCACCTTTTTGTTTCTCTTTGTGCCAAATAGCAAGAGGAGCATTTAATTCATTCCAATCTAAATCATTTTCTAATAATTGTTTTTCATCATAAACCCAATGAGCACCTAATGAGTATGAGTCTGATACTAAAGTTGTTAATACTAATTCATTTATTTTTTGTTCATTAATCATTTTATTGCCTTATTTAATTTTTTATTTATTCCAATTTTTATAATTTGTAAATGCTGGTACTTGATGCTTGAATTCATCTTTTTCAAAAGAAAAACGAAACGAGTCCATATACTTGCACAATAAATCATAAGATTCTTTTAATTCTAAAAATTTCTCTTCACTGCCTTCTGGCATATCTGGATGATATTTTTTTGATAATTTTAAATATTTTTGTTTTAAATCTTTTCTTGAAGTCCTTGTTAATATACCTAGTACATCAACAGCTTTTTCAAATTCTTCCATATCCATAAAAATAACCTTTCATATGAAGTATACTATTTTACAATATTTAATCGTAATTAGAAGATTTTTTTTGTATGATTTAAAAAAACTAAAAGGATTTACATATGATTTATACTTTATATCATGTTCATGACCCGATGTGTTCTTGGTGTTATGCCTTTAAACCAACACTTGATGAATTAAGAAAAAAACTTAATGATAATATAAAATTAGTACATGTAGTTGGTGGTTTAGCAAAACACTCTCAAGAAGAAATGCCAAAAGAACAACAAAATACAATAGAAAATATATGGTACCAAATAGAAAAAGAAGTTGGTACAAAATTTAATCATGACTTTTGGACAGAATGTGAACCAAGACGTTCTACTTATTTATCATGTCAAGCAACAATGTTAGCAAGATATGAAAATAAAGAAGATGAAATGATTGAAGCTATTCAAGAAGCTTATTATTTAAATGCAAAAAATCCAAGTAATGCTGATACATTAATAACTTTAGCAAAAAATATTGGAATGGATGAAAAGAAGTTTGAAATTGATTTGAAATCTAAAAAGATAGAAGATGATTTACAAGAAGAATTAAACTTAAGAAGATCACTTTATGTAAGATCTTTTCCTTCACTTGTACTAAAATATAAAAAAGAAACTTACCCTATAAATATAAAATTTGGTGATAGTGACTTTATGTTAAAACAAATTACTAATATGACTGAAAATACGTATTTTTAAAACATCCTACTCTTGGATGTTTTAAATTCTTAAGACTAAATAGGTAAAGTAATTGTAAATTCTGCACCAATATATTGTTTATTATGATGAGTATAACTTACATTTTGTACATGAATTTGACCTTTCATATGTTTTACAATAATTTCATTTGCAATATATAAACCAATACCTGTACCTTGAGATTGATGTTTTGTTGTAAAGTATGGTTCAAAAACTTTGTCAATAATATCAAGAGGAACACCTCCTGCATTATCTTTGATTATTATAGAAATATTTGATTCATTACTTTTAGTCGTAATAAAAATTAGTTTTTCTTTATCATTTTGTATTTCTAAAGCATCTTTTGCATTATTTAACATTGTTAATAATACTTGAATCAATTCATTTTCATATGATTTAAATGAAACTGATTCTAAAGAATAGATTATTTCAATACCTTTATTTTTAAATAAAATATCAATAATATATAAACTTTTATTTATTACTTTCTCAAGATTGATTAAATACATATCATTTTCTTGTCTAAAAAATGTTCTAAAATCTTCTATTGTTTTTGATAAATGCTGTGTTAGACTTACTATATGTTCTAATTCATCTACTAATTCATTTTCTTCTTCAAATAAATCCATTTCAGTTTTTAGTTTTAATCCACTTGCAAGTGTAGAAATCGCACTTAAAGGTTGTCTCCATTGATGAGCAATATTAGCAAGCATATCTCCCATTGAAGCCATTTTTGATTGTTGGAACATAATTCTATCTTTTCTTCTATTTTCACTCATTTGTCTAAAAAGATTTGCATACAAAGAGATTCTATTTGTTAATTGGTATTCATTAATTGGCTTTGTTAAATAATCAACAGCACCTAATTCAAAACCTTTTTGAACAAACTCTTCTGATTTAAAAGCAGCAGTTAAAAAGATAATAGGAATATCTCTTGTTAATTTATTTGATTTGATAAATTTAGCAACTTCAAACCCATCCATTATTGGCATTTGAATATCTAAGATTATTAAATCAACAGTATGCATCAAAACAATTTCTAATGCTTCTTCTCCACTATTTGCCTCAATTATTTCAAATTCATCATCAATTTCTTCTAAAATTGCTTTTAATGAAATCAAGTTTGCTTTTACATCATCTACTATTAAAATCTTTATTTGCATTTTTTAAAAACCTTTTTATTTTGTGAATATTGTTTAAAATTTTCCAACAATGAGTTATCAATATATTCATTTTTACCAATTGATAAAAAACCATTTATACATAAAGAATCATCAAAAAGTTTGACGACTCTTTCTTTTAAATTAGAATCAAAATAAATTAATACATTTTTACAAAGTATTAATTGAAATTCATTCATAGATTTATCTAAGGCCAAATTATGATTGAAAAAAAGAATTTTTTCTTTTAAATAATCTTTTATTTCAAATTTATGTTCTGTTTTATTAATATATTTTTCAAAACTAAAATCTCCTTGATATTCTAAATAATTTTTATTTGCAATTTCTAATTTATCAATTGAATATGAGCCTTTTTTTGCACTTTCAACTATTTTATTATTAAAATCTGTTGCATATATTTGTGTCTTTTTTAGTAAATCCATTTCATGTAAAATAATTGCTAAAGAATAAGTAGTCATTCCTTGGCTACATCCTGCATCCCATATTTTTATATGTGCATAAGAACTTAAATAAGGTAAGACTTTCTCTTTTAGAAATTTAAATTCTAAAGGTTCTCTAAAAAATTCTGTAATATTTATACTAATAAATTTAAATAATTCATCAAAATAATTTCTATTTGTTAAAATTTTTTCACAATAAATATTGAAACTATTAACTCTACTTTTTATTGAATGAAGTTCTATTCTTCTCCTAATTGTATTTTGCTGATAATCAGTAAAATCATGTCCATAAATCTTTTTTATATCACATAAAAAAAGAAAGACTTCTTGGTTTGAAACTAAATCTAACAATTTTTATTAAGCCACATTGATACCATTGATATCAATTTGTCTAAATCAATTGGTTTTGTAAGATAATCATCAGCACCACAATTTATAGCTTTTTGTTTATCTTCTTCCATTGCTTTTGCTGTTACTGCAATAACTGGAAGTTTTTCTAATTTTTCATTTTTACGTATTTGTTCAATTGCTTCATAACCATTCATAATAGGCATCATAATATCCATAAGTACAATATCAATATCATTAGAAGTATTTAATATTTCCAATGCATCTTTACCGTTTTTTGCATGAACTGTTTGCATTTCAACTTCTTGTAATGCAGCACTTAAAACAAAAATATTTTTTATATCATCATCAACTATTAAAACTTTTTTATCAGCCATATTAGAGTGAGAAACTAAAGCTTGAGCTTTATCTATATCTTCAACATAGTTATTCTTTTTAGGTTGATTTAAAAATCTATTAACCTCATCTTTAAATCTTTCTTGTGAGTTATAATTCTTAATAATAATTTCATCACTAATTGAACTTAACAAATCAATCTCATCATCTTGAAGTTCTTTACTTGTATAAATAAGTACAGGAACTTTTATATTATTTTCTTTTATATATTCACAAACTTCACTACCTTGACCATCTGATAGACTTAAATCTACAATTATCAAATTAAATATATGTTCATCTAATAACTTAATTGATTCACTAACAGAATCAGAGTATTCAATTTGCATATCAGAAGAACTTGTTAAGTACTCCCCTATTGCTCTTTGTTGAATTAAATCATCTTCTATAATTAAAACAGATTTAATTTCTTCAATATTTATATCATTTAATGTTTTATATGAAATATTCTTTCTATCACTTTCTTCATTTATTTCAATACTATTTTTTGATATTTCACATAAAGGAACAAAATCTTTTTTTAAAGATGGTAATAATAATGAAAAGCAAGAACCTTCATTTTCATTTGACTGAATTTCTATTTTTCCATTCATTAAAGAAACTAATTCTTTTGTAATAGAAAGACCAAGACCTGTTCCTCCAAACTCTCTACTTGTACTTCCATCAACTTGCATAAAGGCTTTAAATATTAATTCTTGTTTATCTTTAGATATTCCAATACCTGTATCTTTTACGTCTATTTTAATGGGAAGATTTTTATCATTATTATTTGATATAGAAAAAGTTATAGAACCTTGTTTTGTAAATTTGAAAGCATTTGATAATAGATTTCTAATAATTTGAGATAACTTATGAGAATCAGTATAGAAGTTTCCATGAAAATTATCTTCAATAATAAAATAAATACCATTATCTTGTGATGTAAAAGTAAAAGCCTCACTATTATTTTGTAAAAACTCTCTTGAATCAATTTTATCAATAACTAAAAACATTTTTCCTGCTTCAATTTTAGATAAATCTAAAATATCACTAATTAATCTTAAAAGTTCATTTCCTGATTGGTTTATTACATTTGCTTTTTGTATATCTTTATCATTTAAATTCTCTGCTTTATTTTTTTGAAGTAAAGAAGATAAAAGAATAATAGAATTAAGAGGTGTTCTTAATTCATGACTCATATTTGCTAAAAAATCAGATTTATATTCATTTGTTTTTTTTAATTCCGTTGACTGGTTTTCAAGCATAGTTGCTTGTTCTTGCATTTGGTCATTTGTTGCTTGGAGTTCTTCTGAATTAGTTTGTAGCTCTTCAAATGAACGTTGTGATTCTTCAAGTAAATCTTTAACTTTTAAATTTAATATCGTTCTATGAAATATTTCAGAAAAAACATCAGCTATTTTTAGAACAAAATCTTTTTCTAAAGTAGAAAAGGAAGTGATTGTAGAAAGTTCAATCACAGCATAAATCTTATCTTCATAAACAATAGGAATACAAAATGTTTCATTTATATTTTTTGAAATAAGTGAAGTTTCAACTTTTGTGTTACTTAAGTTTTTTAATAAAACTTCTTTTTTATCAAAAGCAACTTGTCCTATTATTCCTTCTTTTAGTTTTATTTGTTTTTTGTAATTTACATTTTTATTATAAGCATATGCAGAAATATGATTTAAAATTTCTTCTTCTTTATCATATACATAAACCATTGCAGAATTGGCATTTATATATCTTACTAAATTTGAGATTGCACTTTCACATAATTCTTCAATATTATCAAAAGCTTTTACATTAAATGTAAATTCGTTTATTCCTGTTCCAAACCAAATTTCATCTTTGTTTTTTTCATAACTTGTTTTTAATTTATTAGTCATTAAAAGTAAATTTTCACCAAGATGATCGTTTTTAGATTTTGGATTAATAGTAAGAGAGAAATCATCTTTTGCAATATTATTAGCATAATTAATTACAAAAGATAAATATTCAGCCATATTATTAATAGCATGACCTAGTTTATCATCAGAATTTTTAATTTTATAGTTAAAGTCAAGGTTTCCTTCGGATATTGATTCTACTACTTTTGTAACATCATTTAAGTACACAATCATATTTGTTAAAGCATGACCTAAAACATCAGAGTTATTTTTGACATCAACTCTTACATTATAGTTTCCTTCTGATATCTTAATAGCTAAACTTGCAACATCATTTAATCTTTCTGTCATATTAGAAATAGCAATACCTAACTCATCATTTTTACTTTGTGCAGAAAAATTATTTGAAAAATCTCCATTTGATATTTTCTTAACTTGTTCTACACTTTTAGTTAAGGATTCAACTAAAATATTTGAAGATTGTATTAATCGTGATATTTCATCTCTTCCTTTATATTCAATTTCATAATCAACAATCTCCCCTTTAGATAAAGAATTAAGCTTATTTGAAACACTTAATAATGGTTTTGTAAGTTTAGAAATATAAAAAGAGATAATAAAAT
>PJEL010005054.1_pt1 | contig 10702 bp, 8 predicted proteins | sample 1853271 | NCBI WGS metagenome assembly PJEL01 (sample SAMN08108733, study PRJNA415343) | Invertebrate metagenome, whole genome shotgun sequencing project. | host: Globobulimina | place: Sweden: Gullmar Fjord | collected 2015-08 | reverse complement strand
GGGGCATGAGAAAGTATTGGGGCAAGATATTCTGCGCAGTGACCTCCGTCGAATCGCCGCTAATACAGCAATCGACACTAAGCAGCTTGTTGTGGACGGCCCTTTTAAACTATTTCAAGGCGGTCGAGGGGTCATTGGCCGCTATGCAGTCTTTCTTGAAGACACTGATGGCAAAGATAAATTTTGGGGGTTCAGCTCCGTTCTCATTACCCTGGATGATTTGATCTCAGCCACCGATCTGCCAACTTTGGTTGAACAGGGCTATCGTTATGAGCTTAGTCATTTAAATCCCGATACCGGCAATCAGGAAGTCTTTTTGCGATCTGGCACCCCCCTTCAAGGAAAGGGCGCGTCCTTCGATATCAATCTGCCCAACAAAGTCTGGACTCTTACCCTTACCGCAGTTTCGCCTGAAGCTCATGGACCGCAATATCTTTGGCACATCAGTTTGGCTTTGCTCGCCAGCAGCTTAGTCGCCTTCATGGTCTATTTTTTGCTCGAACAACCGGTTCGACTGAAAAGCCTAGTCGCAAAAAGAACCCAGGAACTTGAGAAGAGCTCGGCAGATCTGAAGGGTGAGCGATTCTTTCTGAGTACATTACTGGATTCCATCTCCGATCTGGTTTTCTACAAAGACACCGAGGGGGGCTACCTTGGCTGTAACCGGGCAATGGAAGCCGCTTTGGGCATTTCTAGCTCTAACCTGATCGGGCTTAAAGGTGTTGATGTTCTATCAGGGAATCCTGCTTGCCTGGGATCAGAAAACGAGGCTGTCACTCCGTTGGAGGAGCAAAGAGAAGAAGGCTGGCTTACCTTGAAGTCTGGTTCCATGGCGTATCTAGAAACCATCAAAACTCCCTTCTTAGGGCCAGATGGCGTGGTAGCCGGGCTGATTGGGGTATGTCGCGATGTCACTGCACACAAACATGCCGAAGAGGCTCTGCTTACTACGCAGAAACGACTTGAGTTTCTGCTAAGCGTGACCTCGGTGGTGATCTATACCTGTCGACATCTTGGTGACAACGGAACTTCTTTTATCAGTGAAAATGTTCGCTTCCAGTTGGGCTATCTCCCGCAAGCATTTACCGAGGAATCTGAATTCTGGATCTCCCGAGTTCATCCCGAGGATAAAGCAAAAGTTTTATCCGAGCGCCAAGCTGTTTTTGATAATGATCTTCACCTTGTTGAGTATCGCCTCCTGCACAGTGACGGTAACTATAGATGGCTTAGAGACGAACTACGCTTGGTGCGAGAAAACACTGGATCTCCACTGGAAGTGGTAGGCTGTTTGATTGACGTTACCGCCTCCAAAAATATTGAAGCAAATTTGCGACAGGATGAAGAGCCTTAAAGGGTCCTAAATCGGTTCGCTACAGCATTCATACCAATATAATCCAAGAGGCTCGCATCATCGCAAACCAAGTGGCTGCTTTGTAGTGGGCGTTCAATGGTGTGAATTCAATGGATCGTTGCAACACACCGTTCATATCTATCAGCAGGCGCTTCGTAACCCTAGGTTTCGTTGGCCGCTCATTCAGTTTTCTAGCTATTTTATCTAGCTCCTCTTAGGAGTGGATCGATAAATTGGTTCCTTTGTGCAAGTACTGCCTTAATAGACTGATCCGCACCAGTAGTTCTGGACACTGAGCCAAGAATAAACATTATAAATTCATAAGGTTCAGACAATGTAAGCTCAGGGGTTTCTATGAGGGCAGCCCTTCGGCATGCCAGCGCAGTAGCCCTCCTTGTACATTGGCCACCTGCTCCCAACCCTTATCACGCAGGATATTAAAAGCCATTGCCGAACGTCGTCCTGAGCGACAAAGGGTCATCACTGGCCGGTCCTGTGGGATTTCTTTCAGCCGGTCGAGCAGCTGGTGTAAAGGGATATTGATAATGCCGGTGATATGCACCGGCTCTTCGGCTTGCTCGGCGGCACTACGCACATCTAGTACGGCTAGCTGGTTTAAGTGTGTCGCGACCCACTCTGGGCACACTTCTAAAACACCACTATAGGTGATCACTACTGGAGCCCAATCAGGAACCTGGGGAACCCTGCTGTCTTTAGGGCGCCCTGCTCTCAGGTTAGCGGGCACTGCCACGGATCAGCAGACAATCACCGCTAAAGACGAGTGATTGATCGGCCAAAACCAGTGTAATGCAACCGTCGGTATGCCCTGGGGTAGCCCGTACATCAAGCCGCAGTTTTCCAATTTCAATACGGTCACCGTGGCTGAGGCCTCTGTCCAATCCTTGGATACCACTTCGCTCAGAAGCGGCGATTTTACAGCCCATATGTTGTTTTATCAGGTAAGAAGCGCTGACATGGTCGGCGTGACAATGGGTATCGATGCTGAACACCAGATCCAAACCAAGCTCCCGTATCAGAGCCTCATCCCGGTTATACTGCTCGTAAACAGGGTCGATAAGCAGGGCCTGGCAACTACAGGTATCTGCCAGCAAGTAGCTATAGGTGCAGGAAGAACTATCGAATAGTTGACGGAAGAGTAGAGACATCGATTTCCTCCCTAGCCTGAAGAAAGCAAGCAAAGATACTTGCTTTATAGGGTAGACGTGCAGACTCGACTTCCCCTAACTGACTAAACACTCCTGACGCTACAATTGAGATTCAGAGGGCTCTGGCAGTACTAAATATTGTCTATCTAGGATTAACAGCCGACGCTTCCACAGCTTGATAAAATACCTTCGCGAATGCCATCAAAGCTATAACCGGATGTTGGCGAATTATAAGGTGCGCTGCCCACTAGCTCAGCCCCCGAGGTTAATTGTGATTTGACCGTTACGGTATCCGTTGGCCCGTATTTCTGGATGAGTTGTGCAACCACTCCAGCAACGTGGGGAGCGGCCATGCTGGTGCCGCTCATTCGTGTTGTGCCACCACCAGGCTGCAAGGACAGAATACCGATTGAGGATATACGACAACCTCTATTTACATCTTCTCGTGCTGCACCTGGTGCCGATATAAGCACCCCTACACCATCGGTGGTGAAATAAGATGCGGTGTCGGCGGAGACGGCATTATTAAGTCGGTTGCATCTATTGTTACCGGCTTCTGCTGTGGTACTAGCGACCGCGATGACTTCCGGATAGGCTGCAGGTATCTGGCCGGAAACTACCGCTGTCGATGAGTTGCCTGCGGCAACCACAACGCTGACACCAGCGTCGGTTAAGTTAATGATTGCCTGATGGAGCAGAGGATTATCACTGATGCTTCCAGGGCGTCCTAAGCTCATATTAGCGACATGAATTGCAGCTCCAGAATTCTTTTGATCCAGCACCCACTCCAAACCAGCAATTATTGAAGCGTCACTACCAGAACCGGTATCGTCGAGAACTTTTACTGCATGAATTTGAGCTTCTGATGCGACGCCTACAACGCCGATATTGTTGCCTTTAATGGCTGCCGAGATACCTGATACGTGGGTGCCGTGACCGTGGATGTCACTGCAGTTATCAGCAAAGCTAGTGTAGCAGTCAGAGGCGACAGATAGGTCGGCATTATGCAGGTCTACACCGGTATCGAGTACGGCAATGCCGACGCCATAACCGGTATAAATACTATTGTTGGCCCCGATACGCTCGACACCTTTTGGTAGCTGTTCGCCCGTAGCGCCTTTGTTTTTATTGCCGGGGTTAGCAGGCTTGGCGATGACGCGAACTTCGCGGTCAGGAATTATTCTCTTGATGGTTCCATCACTGCGCAGTGCTACCCAGGCTTTGTAATTCGGAACAAAGACCGCCGCGCCACGGATCTTTTTAAAGCTATGGAAAATCTTCCCACCTCGGCGGTGAACAATATCTGCGCCATTAGAAGGCGTAATGTAATCAGCAAATTCCAGTAATACTCGGCATGGTCTGAAGGCTGATGATGTGGTGAAACCTAAGATACAGGGCGGATGGGTTTTGGCATCTTTATAGGCTAGATCGTTAGAAACAGAGGCTGCCTGAGAGGTCAGGCTAAGGAGTGATAAGCAGATAGCAACAATTAATATTAAAGGTTTTTGTAGCTGGTTCATGACATCACCCTAGATTATATTTCAAGTAAGTATAGATCGACTCTGCATAGGTAATGCAGGTAACCAGAGGTTCATTCTGTATAAGTTGTTATCGGCAAGGATGCTTTAAACTTTCATATGGGGCTCTATTTCGGTTGTTTTTACGAGATGAATTTAATAATGGATATGGCTCTTAATTATGCTGTAGGTAAATCACCAGCGGTACCGGCGCTATGGCGATAGCCACGAGCAGAAGGTAACGGTAAAAAGAGGTTATTTTGCTCATTCCGACAATTAATCCAATGCCACTACCGCCGATAAGGGCAAGTTCAATAGGGCTGCAATGTGCCGAGAACCGTCCTTTCATTCTGCCGCCAGTAGTAAAGTGTTTAGCACTACAAGTACTAAACCGCTCTTAACTGACTGTCCGGGGAGCGGGGGAAGTCCACATTCAGTTTTCTAGCTATTTCATCCAGCTCATCCTGTCTCTTCTATTGACGCTAGTTTCAACTCGTCTGGTTATCACCAATGAGTTCGCCCAGAATCAAAGCTGCTTGACGGTGGAGGATTTCAGCACCAGACAGGCCGTCAAAAAAGGCGGCACCCTAGATAAAAAGGGCGCCACCAACATTCAGCAACAGAATGGCCTTACTATTGCTCAAAGATTACCGTCGATCACTTCATGGTGGGCATAGAGAACTCGACTCCTTCGCGCACACCGGCTGAAGGCCAGCGCTGGGTGATGGTTTTACGTTTAGTGTAAAAACGCACCGCATCAGGGCCGTAGGCATGCAAGTCACCGAATAAAGATCGCTTCCAGCCGCCGAAGCTGTGGTAGGCCACGGGCACCGGTAAGGGCACGTTAATACCCACCATGCCGACCTGAATATGGTCGGAGAAGTAGCGTGCTGCCTCACCATCGCGGGTAAAGATACAGGTGCCGTTGCCGTACTCGTGAGCATCGATTAGATCCATTGCTTCCTGCATAGTGTCGACTCGGACCACCTGCAGCACCGGACCAAAGATCTCCTCTTGGTAACTCACCATCTCAGACGTAACGTTGTCGATTAGTGTGCCGCCGACGAAGAAACCGTTTCCATAGCCAGCAACTTCAGGATTGCGACCGTCGACTACGACCACAGCACCTTGCTCTTCGGCGCTGTTGATGTAGCCCACCACCTTGTCCTGGTGCTGCTTGGTAATCACCGGACCAAAGTCGTTGCTGTTATCGGTATGGACCCCAACCTTCAGTTTCGTCATGGCTTGCTGCATCTTGGCGATCAGTGCGTCACCGGCGGCATCACCGACAGCAACCGCCACAGACAGTGCCATGCAACGTTCGCCGGATGACCCGAAGGCAGCACCGAGCAGCTGGTTAACAGCATTATCCATATCGGCATCGGGCATAACGATAGCGTGGTTCTTGGCGCCGCCCAGAGCCTGGCAGCGCTTGCCGTTGGCATTAGCGGTGGAGTAGATATATTCGGCAATCGGCGTGGATCCGACAAAGCTAACTGCTTGGATTCGTTCGTCATGCAGCAGCGTATCAACGGCTTCCTTGTCACCGTTGACCACGGTCATTACACCATCGGGAAGGCCTGCTTCCTGCAATAACTGGGCGATAAATAGAGTCGAACTAGGGTCACGTTCAGAAGGCTTAAGCACAAAGCAGTTACCGCAAACGATGGCCATGGGGTACATCCACAATGGCACCATCGCCGGAAAGTTAAACGGGGTGATGCCGGCAACGACACCCAGCGGCTGGAACTCGCTCCAGGAGTCGATACTAGGTCCGACATTCTTGCTGTGTTCACCTTTAAGCAACTCGGGTGCACCGCATGCGTACTCGACATTCTCGATACCGCGCTGCAATTCACCCGCGGCGTCGTGGCCGATCTTGCCATGTTCTTCACCGATCATCTGGCAGATTTTATCGGCGTTGGCTTCCAGCAGCTCTTTGAATTTGAACATCACCCGCGCGCGCTTGATGGCGGGAGTGTTGCGCCATGCGGGGTAAGCTGCTTGGGCCGCGGCGATCGCTTGTTCCACGGTGGCTTTGGAGGCCAGGTCGACCTGCTTAGAGGCCTCCCCGGTGGCGGGATTAAAGACGTCCTGGCTGCGGCTTCCTTCGACGATGACCTGGCCGTTAATCAAATGTCCTACGGTATTCATATCAGTTTCCTCAACAGTAAATCAGGCAGCATTACGGCCACCCTCAGTCATAAATAGTGACGGGGTTAGATTTTCGTTCTTTAGTTATAAGAGCTGAGTTACAAGACTCGAGTTACCAAAGCTGTTTGTAAATCTCGACGACCTCATCGACGCTCGGAACTCGCGGATTATTGCCGGGAGAGCCCGAGGCCAATGCCTGCTCGGCCATCGTGGTCATCAGATCAAAGAATGCTTGGCGTTCAATACCAAATTGAGCCGGCGTGGGCACCTGCAGCTCATCATTGAGGGCATGCAACTCGGCCAGTAATTTATCGTTAGCCTGCTCGGTGCTGTCCTGATCGGTCGCGACCCCCATGGCCCGGGCGCAATCGGCGTAACGCTCGGGGGCAGCGGGAATCGAAAACTCGGTGACGCTGGGTAGTAGCATAGCGTTGGAGAGCCCGTGAGGGACGTGGAAGGCTGCACCGATGGGGCGGCTCATGCCGTGGACTAAGGCCACCGAGGCATTAGAGAACGCAACACCTGCGAGGGTGGAACCTAGCATCATCGCCTCGCGGGCTTGCTTATCGGAGCCGTCCTGGTATACCCGGCGCAGGTTCGGACCAATCAGGCGCATGGCCGATAACGCCTGGCTATCGCTATAGGGGTTGGCCTTTTTGCTGACGTAGGATTCCATGGCGTGGGTCAGTGCGTCGATGCCAGTGTCGGCGGTAGTTCGTGGCGGCAGGCTCAAGGTAAGACTGAAGTCGACAAGCGCTGCCACTGGCATAAAGCCGATACCGACGCAGAGCATTTTCTCGTCGCTTTTTTCATCGGTGATGATGGTGAAGCGGGTCACTTCCGAACCGGTGCCGGCTGTAGTTGGCACTGCAATGATCGGTAGACCCGACTCAATCACCACCCGGGGAAATTTATAATCCTGCATGGTGCCACCATGCTTGGCCAGAATGGCGATCGCCTTGGCGCTGTCAATCGGGCTACCACCGCCGAGGGCGATGATGCAGTCATAATCGCCACTACGAGCCTTATCGACACCGGCTTGAATAGAGCTGACGGTCGGCTCTGGCACGGTATCGTCAAAAACATCGGGAAAGATCATATGATTAGCCAGATGGTCTTGGATACGGCTGGCGTAACCCAACTGCACCATCATTTTATCGGTGATGATCAGTGGCCGCTTGCAGCCCAGGCTGGCTAGTACATTGGGGATCTCCTGACTAGCGTCTTCACCGACCTGCATGATGCGCGGGAGAATCACTTGAATAGACATATCGACTCCTAGATTTCGGATCATTAGAGACAGCAGCCCCTCTAGGCTTGGAAAACCCATACGCTGTCCCTTTATTAATTGAGCGAGGCACGACCGCCGATTTGGAGGAGTGCTCGTAAGCGTTAAACGCTGCGGATAACTGCTCTTCTAGCGGTGCCGGAAAACCGGTGCACGTTTGGCAATAAACGCATGCATACCCTCTTTCTGACCCTCGGTAGCAAAGGCAGCCTGAAACAGACGCCGTTCATGACGCATGCCCTCAGTTAGGCTAGTCTCGAACGCGACATTGACGGCTTCTTTAGCCATGCGTACGGCGGGGCTGTTATACCCTGCGATGGTGTGTGCCGCTTCCAGTGCGGTTTGCAGCAGTTCATTGGCGGGCACCACCCGCGCTACCAGTCCGGCGGCTTTTGCTTCATGAACGTCGATTGTCCGCCCGGTTAGCACTAGGTCCATGGTCAAGGACTTGCCGATAGCGTTGGCGAGTCGCTGCGACCCACCGATGCCGGGCAACATGCCGAGTTTGATTTCTGGCTGGCCAAATTGAGCATCTTCTGCGGCAATAATGAAGTCACACATCAGCGCCAGTTCGCATCCCCCGCCCAGAGCGTAACCACCCACGGCGGCGATGATCGGTTTGCTGATCGAGCGCAGCTCATCCCAGGGCGCAAAAATATCATCGCAATAAAATTCTGCGTAGGTCAGATTCGCCATCTCCTCGATGTCAGCTCCGGCGGCAAACGCGCGGGCACTGCCGGTAATCACAATCGCACCGATGTTATCGTCGGCATCGAAAGTTTTTAGGGCCTCTAGTACTTCACGGGCAAGCTGTCTGTTCAGAGCATTCAGACTTTTCGGGCGGTGTAGGGTGATGATACCGACCCGTTCACGGCGCTCGACTAGTATGGCTTCTGGTGTATCCACGGCCGATTGAACCGCAGCAGTAGAGGCACTATCGGCCTCAGTTTTAGCATTGCTCTGCTCTGCGCTAACTGACTTAAGTGGGGTGCTAGTTTTTGTTTTCATCATGGTTACCTAACGGTCTCGGATATGAAATTTAGACTTCAGAAACGGCTTCGTAGAGAGTTTCTTGCCCTATGTCATCAACATCTTCTTGGGCGTGAGTTGTCGGCGCGTAAGCACCGTTATTGGCCATCAGTTCGTCAAGAATCGCCTCGCGATGCTCGTTAAGCGCGGGAGACTGGATCGGTACTTCGGGATTAATTTCGGACAGGGTGCTCATCTTGATGGGATTACCGGCGGTACGCACCGGCCGCTCATTTTCCCCTTTCACCTTGACGATCATGTTGCGGGCAAGAAGCTGCGGATGGGTGAAGAGTCGATCGATGGTGTTGATCGGTGCGCAGGGCACCCCGGCTTCATTAAGGGCGTCGATCCAATGCTGCATCGGCTCGGTTTGGGTTATCGCCTCGACGTCCTTGACCAATTGCTTACGATTTTTAACCCGTTGATCGTTGGTAAGAAATTCTGGTTTCAGCGCCAGTTTCGGCGATCCTAAGGCGTCAGCCATCAGCAGGAACAGCGTGTCATTGCCCGCGCAGATCACAAACTTACCGTCACCGGCCATAAAGGTTTCAAATGGAGCTAGAGATGGATGATTATCACCCGTTCGCGTCGGCACCACCCCTTCCACATCGTAGCGAGCCAGTGCCGTCTCCATCAAAGCCGCCTGGCAGTCAAGCATGCCGATGTCGACTCGAGAGCCTTGTGCATCACGACTTCGGCTGTAGAGTGCAGCCAGAATCCCTACGACGCCGAAGAGCGCGGCCCCTAAGTCGCCAAAACTTGTTCCAACGCGAGCGGGTTCCTCATCGGGCCAGCCGGTCAGGCTCATGACTCCCCCCATCGCCTGTACCACCATGTCGTAGCCTGGCAGCTCACTGAACGGACCACTGTGGCCGAAGCCTGAGATGGAGGTATAAACAATATGGGGATGGGTTTTGGCAAGCCGCTCGGGGCCGTAGCCGAGACGCTCCATGACGCCGGGGCGGAAGTTCTCGACCACCACATCACAACTGTCTAAAAGGCGCTCCAGCAGTTCCCGGTCACGGGGTGACTTGATATCGAGTGAGATGCTCTCCTTGCCTCGATTGAAGCACATGAAATAAGCAGAGTCCGTTCCCACGAAAGGCCCGAACGCGCGGGTGTCATCGCCAGTGCCAAACCTTTCAACCTTGATTACCCGTGCGCCGAGATCCGCCAACACCATGGTGCAGTAGGGGCCTGCAAGCACGCGTGAGAAATCCAACACGGTAATTCCAGACAAAGGGCCCGGTTTTGCATCTGTTTCACTTGATTGGTCCATAAATGTTAGTCCGAAAATTAGTTAATGGGACACCCTAGTAACGATACAAAGAGTATCGCTACTGGAATAACGATGAATATCAAACAGTCCTTCAAAACAATACGAATTGGGTCGGTATGTGGGCGAAAATAGATCTTTTTGTCTGATTCGCTCGGTTGATCCATATAAGTCAATCCAAAGGTTAGTTTTTAGTGACTATCAATAACCCTATATAACGCTACATAATGCGCCATAACGATACAAAACGTATCATATTAAACCATGGATCAAAAAACAACCTATTTGTCTTACAAATATAAGTTAGGCCGCGATAATAGAAATGACAAAGGAGAAGGGAGTGATGAAACGGGTGGTCATGGGCAAGCCCGAGACAACAAGAGTGGGTACCGAGAAAACAGTCTAAGGCCCTCGAGCGACTGGTTATCCAAGATCACCAAAAACAAATGTTGCTAGGCGAATTGGTGGCTATGGTAGTAGTGCAACAATAAAAGCAGGCAACGACGATGGCTCTCGTTACTGAAGATGAAGATCTAGAAATAATCCCAGATATGAGTACGCGCTAATGTTAGCAATTTCCCTAAGCCTACGCAGGCCATGGAAAGATAACGTCCATATCCCTTGACCCACTGAAAGAGATTCCATGTTATGAAGTCGTTTTCACATTTACTTGCCGAAGTGAGAGCCTGCGCTCTCTGTGAAGATTCATTGCCTCTCGCGCCGAGGCCCGTCATTCAACTGCACCCTAACGCTAAGATTCTGATTGCTGGCCAAGCACCAGGGCGCAAGGTCCATGAGTCTGGAGTACCCTTTGATGATGCCAGTGGTAATCGCTTACGTGATTGGATGGGGGTTACACGAGAGGTATTTTACGACCCTGAGCAGATTGCACTGGTGCCCATGGCTTTTTGCTTTCCCGGT
>PJEL010005053.1_pt1 | contig 10703 bp, 12 predicted proteins | sample 1853271 | NCBI WGS metagenome assembly PJEL01 (sample SAMN08108733, study PRJNA415343) | Invertebrate metagenome, whole genome shotgun sequencing project. | host: Globobulimina | place: Sweden: Gullmar Fjord | collected 2015-08 | reverse complement strand
TTCAAAAAAAACATGGAATAAATATTGGAATTATTCTAATAGAACAAGAGCAAGAGCTTTTTGGGAAAATAAATCATACCTAAAAGCTGACCTGTGCGAACAATTAGAATTTGATTCTAATAATATGCTTAAAACAACTATAACAACTATTCAGATATCTAACAGTAAAACAGGTGATTCCCGTAATTATAAGATCAGGAGTATTAAGCCGGTCCCTGAGATAGTTGATTTTAATAATATAATAAAAAATGATTTGCCTGCAGCAAAATTGATGGCTGCTCTAAAAAATGTAATTGAAGGCCCGGTTCCAGGTATGGAATTCATTTATATTTCTCCGAGGGCCTTTGTAATGGGGAGCCCTTTAGATGAACCTGGTCGATGGGCAAACGAAATTCAACATAAGGTCAATCTCACAAAGGGATTTTATATACAAACGACTGAAGTGACTCAGGGACAATGGCGGGCAATAATGCGCGGGAACCCCTCAGGATTTTCTAAATGTGGCTCTGATTGTCCGGTTGAAAATGTTTACTGGGGAGAAGTCCAGGAATTCATAAAAAAGATTAACAAATTTGAAAAAACTTCAAAATACAGACTTCCAACCGAAGCTGAGTGGGAATACGCGTGTAGGGCTGGTAATAAAAATATGGGTGCCCATGGCAAGAATGAAAATAAACTAAAAAATTACTGTTGGTATAATTATAATTCAAATGGTGCGACACAAACTGTAGCATTAAAAAAACCTAATAATTGGGGTCTTTATGATATGCAAGGCAATGTTTCTGAATGGTGCAGTGACTGGTTTAGCCCATACCCTCCAGAAGGAGCAACCGATCCTAAAGGCCCATTAACTGGAAGATTCAGAGTGGCAAGAGGTGGGAACTGGCAAATGAGTGGTCGAAGCTGTCGTGCTGCAGATCGTAATGCAAATTTACCTGGAGACAGAACCAATACAATTGGCTTCAGACTGGTCATATCACCATGATATTATTCATCTTTAATGGCCTCGTAAAAAGCCCCATATACGTAGCTACATTAATTTACAAGACTTTTGACGTACAACATGTGGGACTTCGAGCCTGGTAAATCACTAAGTATTGTGCATCCCCCCTTTTCCTTAGCCAGCTAAATATTTTTTACGAGAGTATAACAATTTGAATCCTAATCTTTTTTTTAAAACAATATCCCGGGTTTTCATTTTGTGATTATAAAAATCTTCTGAATAATTCAAATAACTTGCTTTCAATACAAAATTGCCTCTGGGATATTCCCACATAAGCATAGTATAATCCCTACAGTAAAATAAACCATAAGTATCATGGACATTAATAAACTTCCTGTTTTATAATGGAGCTGAAATAGGGCCCACAAATTGGCTAAACGCTATATTTCACAGGGCTTTTGGCAGTTATTAATGTATTTACATCATTATTGATGGCTTAAATACAACATGGATCAACTTTTCAACAAAAAGTTGTTTTGAGTTTTTTTTAAATTTATACCATAGAGGTAAAAAAATGATAAGCAAACAAACAGTAAAGTCATTAAATTTAAAAAATTACACCATTAAAAACTGTAGTAATATGCATAAAGAGATGGCAAGTAAATATAAAAATATTTCAGAATTAGAGATTGTGTTATCTCAACCACACTCAGACCCTGAATTTCTGAATAAAATATGGTGGGTGCTGAATTACCATTCTGATATCATGGATAATTCAAGACGCTTACGTGCATTGGTAGAAACTAAACTTGACCTTATGGCAAACTAATAAATATAGCTATTTTTTTCACTCCCCCCCAAATTAAAAAACAATTTTTAAGAAAAGCATTGTTATCCTTTGACAATGCTTTTCTTATTTGTTTTAGTACTTATTATAATACTTCATAAAATTGCATAAAATCACCAAAGGATTATAAATGAAGCAAAAATTCCCCGAATATATTGAAAATATGATTGTAACACCTGAAGAAGCTATCGAAGATATTGAACCGGGAATGAGTATTTTTCTTGGTACCGGTGTTGCTGAACCTAGAACCCTTGTTAAACATTTGATGCATTCAGTTGAGTCAAACCTTCAGGATCTTGAACTAATACAGATTATATGCCTGGGTGATGCTATTTCTCTAAAAGAACTATCCAGTCAGAAATACAGACTAAAAACTTTTTTTTCCGGATGGACTGCCGATGAAGCGATTTCATCGGGACGTGTCGATTATATACCGAGCCGATATTCAGAAATCCCCAATCTTATCGAATCAGGCCAGATAGATATTGATGTGGCATTTATCCAGGTTACACCACCAAACGAAGCCGGATATTGCAGTTTTGGAGTTGCAGTTGATGTCGCACGTCAGGTTATGGAAAAAGCATCAATTGTAATTGGAGAAATTAACTATGAGATACCACAAACATTCGGGGATACCTTTGTACCAGCTTCAGAATTTAACTGTTTTGTAGAGTCAAATGAACCTCCAATATATTTTGAAAGATGGCCCGGAGACAAAGTTTTTGATTCCATAGCCCAAAAAGTCGCTTCTGTTATTGAAGATGGAAGCTGTATAGTCTACTCAATAGGCCCTCTTTTTGAAGCATTAGTTGAACCTCTTTCCAAGAAAAAAAATATTGGTATTCATTCACCATTTATAACCGATGCACTGATGGATCTTATTAAAAGTGGTGCTGTTACAAATAGAAAAAAAAGTGAGTACAGAGGTAAATCTCTTGTTTCATATGCATTGGGTACACCTAAACTAATGAAATGGCTTGATTTAAATCCATTAATAGAATTTCAATCGATCCAGCAGGTATTCAACCCACTACAAATTGGACGGAATAAAAATTTTGTTGCAATAATTCATGCACGTAAAGCAGATCTCCTTGGCAATGTTGCTCTTCATGAAGGAAAAGGAAACGTCGCAACTGGTCCGGTAGAAGTTATTGATTTTTTTAACGGTGCCGAAGTATCCAGAGGTGGACGTACAATTTTTGCCCTTTCAAGCCGAAATCTGTCAAATGCGTCAAATATAAAACTTAATCTTTCAAATTACCAAAACCAGCTTAGCGTTAAAGAATCAGTAGACCTAATCGTAACAGAATATGGAGTTGCAAGATTAAAAGGCAGAACAATTCGCGAACGAGCACAAGCATTAATTGAAATTGCACATCCAGATGACAGGGCAAGCCTTATTGATAAAGCAAAAGCTTTTAAAATCTTATACCAGGATCAGATATTTATTCAGGAATCGGCCCATCTTTATCCGGAAATTGAAACAAAAGAGATTTTTAAAAACAACACAACAGTAAAATTTCGGGCAATAAAACCTTCGGATGAAGAAGGTATGAGGCGTCTTTTTTACAGATTTTCTGATACTGAAGTTTATTACAGATATTTCACCCCTGTAACATCAATGCCCCATGCAAAAATGCAGTCTTACGTCAATATTGATTACAGTCAGACCACATCAATTGTTGGTTATGTCGATATTCATGGCCAGGAAAGAATCATATCTGAGGCCAGGTTTGTTATGAATAAAGAAAAAACATTTGCAGATATTGCATTTGTTGTAGATGCCAAGTATCAAAGCATAGGAATTGCAACATATATGTATAAACGTTTGATTGAGCTTGCCCAAAAGGAAGGTTTAAAAGGTTTTACCGCCGATGTACTTTCTTCAAATAAAGAAATGATGCATGTTTTTTCAAAAGGTGATCTTAAAGTTAATTCAACAATGGAGGATGGTATTTTCGAACTTACAATAACATTTTCTTAAGAATGGAATTTTAATAAGTTGAACAGAGTTCGCCTGGATTTGGTTTAGATTTCTCCGATCATTTTCTATCTTATTATAAACTGGTCAAAGCTGAAGCAATAAATGATCTGAGAAATATGGGCTTAAGCCGGAATGAAATTGTTCAGGTTACTTAATTTGCGTTCCTTAACTCTCATCTGAAAGGTAATCATTTTTTTGTTTGTCAAATTTACTCTTGCCATTATAGTATTCTTTACCAAGTTTTTTAAAATAATTTTTTGTAGCCCTACATGCAGGGCAAACATAAGTATCATCAATATCTTTAAAAAAAACTCCAGCATTAATTTTTTCTTCGGGATCATATACAAAACCACATGATTCACACCGATATTCATTCATAATCGTCTCCCACTAATTAATTATCGAACAAACATATAATATTCAGAAAAACCGGAATAGACACTTTCGAAAAGCAATTCAACATTAGATCTCTGTGATTTTAACAAACTCTTCTTACAAAGTCAAAAATAATATCCATTGATAAAACTGTTGAAGTTTTTTTTATTTAATAATTTTATGAGAGTTACGTCTTGACATAGTGTAACAAAATAGCAATCTTATATTCGTTAAAGTAAAAACAAAAAACACTCATTAATTACAAAGGAACAACATGCTGTTAAAATTATTTCTTTTATTTACATTAATCCCGGTAATTGAACTTTTCCTTCTCATTCAATTAAGCTCATTTTTAGGGCCACTATCTACGATTATACTTGTGATAGCAACAGGTTTTGCAGGGGCAAGCCTTGCAAGGCTTCAGGGTCTGCAAACTATTATTAAAATACAGGAAAACTATAAACAGGGTATCATGCCAGGTGACGAAATCATCGATGCATTTTTAATTCTTATTGCCGGAATTGTTTTAATAACTCCTGGCTTGTTAACTGATATATCTGGAATCCTTCTTCTAATTCCAAAAACAAGAAAATCATTTAAGGGTTTTATAAAACGTGAGTTCGAAAAAAGAGTCCAGAGTGGAAGTGTAACAATTCATAGAAATTTATAAATTATTCAACTTCAGATATTTCATAAAAGCAAAACTGATGTTCTCGTAAAAAATATTTATATGGAGAAGAAAAAGGGCCCGCCCCTGGGGTAAAAGATTTAGTGAGTCACCAGGCTTGAAGTAGTACCTGTTGTACTTCAAAAGTCTGGCAAATCACTAAAGCTTGTACCCCAAGGGCACTTGCTTCGCAGCGCAGATGGGACATTTTTACCCCTTATCGTTTATTCAGAACAGAATTTGTCATCCGACTTACACAAACGAGTCTTTCCTGTTCGTCAAAAATCTTAATTTCCCAGACATGAATCTTTTTTCCAAGATTCAGAGGTTTACAAACACCTTTAACAAATCCACTATCTATACTCCGGATGTGATTTGCATTAATTTCCAGACCTACAACAGTATGTTTGTTGGGGTCGACACATAAATATGATGCAATACTACCTAAAGATTCCCCTAAAACACAAGAAGCTCCACCATGCAACAAGCCCATAGGTTGCATTGTTCTGTGATCAACAGGCATTGTGCCAATAAAAGCATCGTCTTCCATTGCGATAATTTTAATATCGAGATGCTTCAACATATTAATTTCGATGAAACTTCTAATATCAGCAAAATCTAACTCATCATATGACGGAAACCAAATTCGATTCATTTTTTACCTCAAACTCTAAAAATTTCAAAAATCTTCAAAAAGAAATATGTTCTGTAAACTATATACTGCTCCAAAGCAATATTATTCCGATGTAATTGTTGGGCCTCTTTTTAAAGAAAGATAAATGGTTGTAGACTTTAAAGATAAAAATGGATATATTTCCCCAAATATTGAGATACTGGTAATAATTGATTATAAATAATAATAAAATACAAATAGTAAGGTCTATGTCATTCGATAAAATATATTCAGAGAAACTTGATAAAATAAAACCATTTGAATTTAACGAAACAGTTGTAAACGTTTTTGATGATATGCTTAACAGATCGATACCTCTATACAAAGAAACAATAGAACGACAGGTTCAATTAAGCGAAAGATTCTATCAGCCAGATTCAATGATTTTTGATTTTGGATGTTCTAACGGTAATTTTGGCCTTCGACTACTCGAGATTATGGGAAAAAAAGTTTTTTCAATGACCGCCGTTGATAACTCAAAAGAGATGCTTAAAACTTATAAAGAAAGACTATCTAACAGACCAAATGAAGAAAACATTAAATTAGTCTACGATAAAATTCAAAATATTATGGTTAATAATGCATCAGTTGTAATAGTAAACCTAACCTTGCAGTTTATTCCAGTAAGTGAAAGAGCAGCTCTTATTCAAACAATTTATGATGGACTTCTACCCGCCGGGATTCTTCTTATAACAGAAAAGACAATCCATGATAATGATAGCCTGACAGAGCTTCAACAGGAATTTTATTACAGATACAAAAAGGAAAACGGATATTCTAACCTTGAAATAAGCCAAAAAAGAGATGCCCTTGAAAATGTTTTAATACCTGAAACAATTGAAACGCATAATAAAAGATTTAAAAATGCCGGTTTTGGTAAAATTGACATATGGCAAAAATGGTTCAATTTCACATCATTTCTTTGCCAGAAGTAATGATTTATTTTATTTAGTGTCTGAACGAAAATGAGGATTTTTTGTCAAGGTCAAGGAAAATCAAAATTTTAACCGAAGGAATACTTAGTGTATTTTGAGGATTAAAATTTTTATTTGACGCCGAGATTGGCAAAAAAGACCATTTTCGTTCGGGCACTATTTATCAGGGAAGATGGAAAAGAAAAAATGAATAAGCTGCTTGAAAACGCTAGTAAGTTAAGAATTAATCATTGCATTGCAGATCTCACGAAAGTAATTATAAAAAAAGAAGAAAAACTATCTCTTGATTACGGGCTTGAAAAAATTTGTAAAGATGAATTTAACAAGCTTCCTGAGATTTCTCCCTCTATAGTCAAGCTTTCCTCTGATTGGATTCAAATAGGAAGTGAAAATGACATTTCTGAAAAAGAACACAAATTAATATATTCAGCTTTGGAAAAGTTTTCACCATGGCGAAAAGGGCCTTTTGATCTTTTCGGAATTAAAATTGATACAGAATGGGTCTCTTACATAAAGTGGAACAGATTAAAAAACAAAATTTCTTCTTTAAAAGGAAAAAGAGTTCTGGATATTGGCTGCAGTTCTGGGTACTACATGCTGCGCATGCTTGAGCATAAACCTTCCATGGTTTTAGGCGTTGACCCCCAGATTCTTTTTTATTATCAATTTTTAACATTAACAAAATATATTGATATACCTGATATTTACTATATCCCCGGAGCGATGGAAGAACTTCCCACATTTAAAAACTATTTTGATACAATTTTTTCAATGGGAATTTTATATCACAGAAAATCTCCTGTAGAAGCATTGCAAAATATTCATAAAAATCTTAAAAAAGGTGGAGAACTTGTTCTTGAAACTTTAATTATCGAAGGTGACTCGGATACTGCACTATTCCCTGTAGATAGATATGCAAAAATGAAAAATGTTTATTTTATTCCCTCTGTAAAATGCCTTGATTCCTGGCTTAAACGTGCAAAATTCACTAACATCAAGATAATAGATATATCAAGAACAACCTCTGATGAACAAAGAAGAACAAAATGGATTAACACTGAATCTTTAGATGATTTTCTTGATCCTTCTAATCCATTAATAACTGTTGAGGGCTACCCTGCTCCTGTTAGAATTGTAATTACCGCAATGGCCTACTAAACAGATTCAGCCACAAGCCGACCTGCCAATCATCCATATTTTTTTTACATATGCCTTTATGTTTTCATGTAAAACAATCATGGTAAATTAATCCTCAACTGATCATATCGGATCCACAAAGATATATAATAAACACCTAACTAAAGTTTTAATACTGATTATCCGATATCATGTAGGTGTAGTTATAAGTATAGATATAAATTTTTTAGGGTTTTAAAAATATGATTTCAACAAATGTCTCAATAAATTCATACTCTACAGGGTCCGTGACTCCAAATAGTTACAGAACTGAACAAAATAATAGTTCAAAAGATGAGGTGAATACAACAGAAACAGAGAAGGAAAAAGAGGCTCAGAAAGAAACCGAGGTCGACAATCAAAACAAACTTACAGATGAAGAACAAAAAAAAGTAGACACACTAAAAAAAAGAGATACGGAAGTAAAAGCCCACGAAATGGCTCACGCAGCTATAGGCGGCCAATATGCCGGCTCAGCATCCTTTGAATACCAAACCGGCCCCAATGGTGTTAAGTACGCTGTAGGTGGAGAGGTTTCAATCGATGTTTCTAAGGTTGCAGGTGATCCTGAAGCCACAATAGCAAAGATGGAGATTATACAAAAAGCAGCCCTTGCTCCTGCGAGCCCATCTTCTGCAGACAGAGCAATTGCCGCATCAGCTTCAATGAAAGAGATAGAAGCAAGAAGCGAAATCATGAAAGCTAATACAGAAAATCAAAATAGTTCCCCAAACAAACCTACCGGAGAAGCGAAATATTCGGAAGACTCGGAAGACCAAAAAAAAGGAGAGACCCTGGATATTGTAATATAGTTTTTATCTAATCCAAGGTTGCTAATCTCGTAAAAAGTATATAAATGGCTAAAGTTATAGTCCGAGAGCTTTATATAAATTCCGACGTTTATACCGATACAGATCTTTATCTTCTTCTACAATATAATAAAATCGTTCATTGTTATCGTCGATACACTCAAAAAGCCCTGTGTAGGTCCCCATATCAGCGACATCTCGCAGCCTGTGGACATCATCATTATACTTTTCACAAATAGTTGCCCATGATTCGGAGTCAGAACCTTCATGTCCTGAAATTGTATCTAAATCTACATTATACGTAACCATAACAGATTTCATATTTGCCTCCTCTTTTCAGCTAAGTTACACAAAAATTACTTACCAATAAATTTTAAAAACTCCTGAGCTGTTTCAGCAGGTTTTTCAATCATTGGTAAGTGTCCCGTTTCATCAAATACTTTCACTGTCGCTTTTTTTAAAATGTTTTCTAATATTTTTGCACCTGACCAGTGAAGAGCTCTGTCATTTTTACCCCAAATAACAAGGGTTGGAATTGCACAACCTTTTAAAACCTCATCTATAGCGACAGGTCGTTCATGTATCGCATTGAATACAATTTCATTTATCGGCTTATTCTTAATAGCTTCGGCTGCAAAAGCATCAACAACAGGTGGTGGTATAAATGGTTTTTTATAAAACACAAAGTCTATAACTTTGTTATAACTTTCTCTATCAGTTGCAATTAACGGATTCTCACCCTTTTCCAATAGATATGCCAATTCACTTTTTTCTGAGGAATAAACGCCTCCTGGAGCGATTAACCACAAACTTTTTAAATACTCTGGATAAATTGCAGCAAAAGCGGCCGATATATTCCCACCCATAGAACTTCCACCAAGGTGAAAACTCTTCAGATTCAATTCATCTGCAAATGCTCTTACCCTTTCCATCTGTTCAATAATTGAGTACCCTACCCCTTCCGGCCTGGCACTTTCACCAAATCCTATAAGATCGGGTGCAAAAACTTTAAAATGTGGTGTCAAATACCTTGAAACTCTTGTCCAATTGTCTTTATTTGCTCCGAATCCATGAATAAGAATTAGAGCTTCACCTTTTCCACCCGCAAGATACTTCATATCCATGCCATTTACATCTATTGCGAAGAGTTCTAACCCGGCATTTCCTCTCTCTATATTTGTAATCGTTTTCAGTACTTTATCAGGGCAAATAAATAACCATGCTGAAAATCCGATAACAACCAATAGGGTGATCAAAAAAACAAAAAATACTTTTTTCTTCATATTGCTCCCTCAATAAGCCAGAAAATCAGAAAAGTTAAGTTGATTAGTATCAGTTTAATAAAAATATTTTTGATCAAATTAAAAAAGGTATAGTAAAACCTGTTGTAAACAATATGTATAAATGCGTCAACTTTTTTATCTGATATAAATAGTGTCTGAATAATAAAATTTATTTATACTGATTACTTGAGTATTGAGTTATGAACGAAGTGAAATATCACCACAATATTCAAATAAGCTATAATAATAAGTTTAGCGGATGACAGGTATAATTTTTAGGGTTGGAAATTTATAGCCGCGAAAATAAATTAACAGGTAGGTTAATAATTTTTCATCAAAAAAAAAACATTCCTACGCAAAACGCGTAGAAATGTTTGAAAAGTCAGCAAATAAGTTTTTATAATCACCCAACTTTAATAAACATTCTTAAAAATTTCATTATGCCAAAGCAAAAAATCATACGAAAAATTAACATGTAAAATGTATTGCCACTAACCCTACCGCTAAGATGGTCAGTTGTTGCTATAAAACAACCGCCCCCTTTCGAAGAGTCTGCAAAAATCGGAGTATCATCAATATCTGAAGTCCCGGTATCATCCGAATTATTATCTGTAGTTCCTTTAGCATCTGTAGCTTCACTAATCATTTCTTCAGAAAATTCACTTGAATTTCCACAGCTATTAAAAGCTTTTACAGCAAAATACGTGTTTTCTGATGCTAAAATATCAACTGCCGTATATTCGGTCTCCGTCGCATCAATATTATCACTATATTCTGTATAATCACCTGAGCTGTACCCCCAATATACTACATAGTAATCTGCATCATCATTTGCATCCCACTCCAAAGTAACATCTTTTGCAAATGCATTTGTAGCAAAGCAACATATCAATATCAAAATTAAAAGAAATGAGCTTATGATCTGTTTTTTTTTCTCAGTAGTATTTAAATTCAGTGATTTTTGAAATAAGATGTCTTTAATCATTTGGTACCCCCTCCAAAAGAAAAAAC
>PJEL010005052.1_pt1 | contig 10704 bp, 9 predicted proteins | sample 1853271 | NCBI WGS metagenome assembly PJEL01 (sample SAMN08108733, study PRJNA415343) | Invertebrate metagenome, whole genome shotgun sequencing project. | host: Globobulimina | place: Sweden: Gullmar Fjord | collected 2015-08 | reverse complement strand
CCTTAAGCAACCCCTGGATAACCCAGCTCCCTCCACTCTCCCACTGATGAGCCCGTGCCCGAATGAGTATTTGGTGCGGGGCAGACTCTTTTCCAACGCGTATAATCTCAAGCGTTCCTTCATAAACGGTTTTTCCGATCGGGGTTATTTCAATGAGGGGATGACTGCGGATTTCATCGATCATCTTGTTTAAGTTGGAGAAAGTGTACGGTTCAAGATGAGCAACATATAGTTGATTTGTTTTCAGCTCGTGGTTATAACATAGATAGTTTGACTGTTGCTCCTATCCCTAATTCTGAATATTCAAGAATTACAGTTATTACAGTGGGTATTGCTAGAACAATTGATCAAATTGTGAAGCAGTTAAATAAATTAGTGCCGGTATTAAAAGTAAATGAACATATTAATATGATTGAAAAAGATACTGTTCTTATTAAAATACCATTAGATCAAAGTTTAAGTGATGTAGATGTACTTGCTCGGGCTTATAATGGTGCAATTCAAAATGTTACTGATGAAGCTATCGTAATTTCTGCAACAGATGATCCTAAGAGAATTTTAAATTTTATTAAAGTTATAGAAAAATATAAACCATTAGAGATAGTAAGAAGCGGTGTAGTCGCTATAGAAAGATAACTTTAAAATGAATTTAAAGTTTATTTTAGAAGATCTTAAAATAGAAATTGATATTTGTAAAGAGATTGAACTTGATATAAATATAACAGGTTTAAATACTTTGAAAGATGCAGAACCTTTTGAGATATCTTTTCTTGAGAATAAAAAATATCTTTCAGAATTAAAAGAATCTCAAGCAGGAGCAATTTTTGTAACAGAAGAGTTTATAAATGATGTACCGGAAGGTTCAATTGCATTAGTTGTACAAGAACCATATATTTATTTAGCAAAAGCTAGTAAATATTTTGCTCCTAAAATTTTAGAAGAAACTGGTGATGAACCAAAATTAGGCTTTAATTGTACGATTATGCCTAATACTCATTTAGGTTTTAACACTGTGATTGGCGACAATTGTATTATTATGCATGGTGCATATATCGGTGATAATGTAACTCTTGGAGATAATACAATTATTCATCCTAATGTAACTATTTATAGAGATTGTTCAGTTGGAAATAATTGTATGATTCATTCAGGAACAGTTATTGGAAGTGATGGATTTGGTTTTGCTACTACTAAATTAGGTGAACATATTAAAATTTATCAAAATGGCAATGTTGAAATTGGAAATAAAGTAGAAATAGGAGCTAACTGTACAATTGACAGAGCAGCTTTTTCTAGTACTATTATACAAGATATGGTAAGAATTGATAATTTAGTGCATATTGCGCATAACTGTGTAATTGGTAAAGGTAGTATTCTAGTGACTCAAACTGGATTATCAGGATCTACTACTTTAGGTGAATATGTTGTTATGGCTGGTCAAAGTGGTACAACAGGTCATTTAGAAATAGCTCCATTTACAACTATTTCGGCACGTGGAGTTGTATCAAAATCAATTACTGAACCTAAAAAACAATGGGCTGGATTTCCACTAATGGAACATCGAACTTGGCTTAAACTTCAAGGTCGAATTACAAGACTTTTAAAAGGATAAATTATAGTTCTTAAAATCGCCTCAATTATTACGGCATTTATATTAATCTTTTTATCTATCTCTATTTTTATTTCAGATGTAAATATTGTAGGTAAAATAGGTTCTGTTGTATCTTCGTATTCAAAAGATTATTTAGGATACATAGCTTATGGTTATTTGATTTATTTTTTATATGTGTTATATAGATTTAATTTCTATAAAGTACAAGATATCGCTCTTAAAATATGCTCTGTATTTTTACTATTTATTTCAATCGTTTTATTTCAGTCTTTAGTTATAGATGGTAGTTTATCTGGTAGAATTGGTAATATTTTAGTTGATACTTTATCTCCATTCGTGGGACTTGCCGGATTATGGATATTTGTTATTATTGGATTTGTAATATCTTTTATTTTATTATTTGATACTGACGAGTTATTTCATATAAATACTAGTAAATTTAAAGAAACAATAGTTTCAACTATGAAGTTTTCTTATCCGAAAAATAAGATAAAAAGTTTACCTACTAAACTAAATAGAAGTCATGAACAAAAAGTTACTGTTAAAGAAGTAGGGGATACAGCTGAAATTTTTATTGAAGAAGAAAATGAAATTCAACAACCTATTTTTGAAGAACAACCTGTAACAAAAAAGCAAGAGCAATTTATTCAACAAGAAGTTTTTGAATCTGATTTGGTAGTCGAACCTATAATAGAACAAAAAGTTGTAGTAAAACAAGAAGAAATAATTGAAGAACCAGTTGTTATTCAAGAAATACCAATTATCCAACCAATTACGAAAAAAGTTGAAGATAAAAAACATTCTGTGATTGTAGATGAATTAGAAGAGAATAAAAAACTTCTAGCAGATATAGAAGTAGGGAATATTGAAAAACCTAAAGACTTTCAACTTCCGTCTACTAAGATTTTTCAAGAAGCTCCAAGAGAATCAAAGCAAAAAATAAATGAAGCAGTAATAGATCAAAAAATCAAAGATCTTTTAGAAAAATTAAGAATGTTTAAAATTGAAGGTGATGTAGTAAGAACATACACTGGACCAATTGTTACTACATTTGAATTCAAACCAGCACCAAATGTAAAAGTATCTAAGATTTTAAATCTTCAAGATGATTTAGCAATGGCGTTGAGAGCCCAAACTATTAGAATCCAAGCTCCAATTCCAGGTAAAGATGTAGTTGGTATTGAAGTTCCAAATGAAAGTTCTCAAACAATATATATGAGAGAAGTACTAGAGAGTGAAATATTTCAAAAAGCTTCTTCCCCTTTAACGATGATTTTAGGAAAAGATATAGTTGGAAATCCATTTATTACAGATCTTAAAAAACTGCCTCATTTATTAATTGCTGGTACAACTGGTAGTGGTAAATCTGTTGGTTTAAATTCTATGATTTTATCTTTATTGTATAAGAATTCACCAGATACATTAAAATTAATTATGATAGATCCTAAAATGATTGAATTTTCTATATATAATGATATTCCACATCTACTTACTCCAGTTATTACTAAACCAATGGAAGCTATTAATGCTTTGGCAAATATGGTAATGGAGATGGAAAGAAGATATGTTCTTATGGCTGAAACAAGAACAAAAAATATAGAAAGCTATAATGTAAAATCAAAAACTATTGGTTATGAACCATTTCCTTATATTGTAATTATTATTGATGAGTTAGCAGATTTAATGATGACGAGTGGAAAAGAGGTTGAAATATCGATTGCACGTATTGCTCAAAAAGCAAGAGCATGTGGTATTCACCTTATTGTAGCTACACAACGTCCGTCTGTTGATGTAGTTACAGGTTTAATTAAGGCAAACTTACCAAGTAGAATTAGTTACAAGGTTGGGCAAAAAGTAGATAGTAAAATTATTTTAGATTCTATGGGTGCAGAATCATTATTAGGAAGAGGGGATATGTTATTTACTCCACCTGGTATGAGTGGCCTAGTTCGACTGCATGCTCCATGGAGTGATGAAAAAGAGATTGAAGAAGTTGCCGAATTCTTAAAAGGACAACGTGAAGCTTCTTATGATGTAAGTATTTTAAAAGAAAAAGTTGAAGAAGGTTTTGCTGGTACTAGTAATTCTGGGGATGTTGGTGAATTAGATGAACTTTACGAGCAAGCTAAGTTAGTAGTAATACAAGACAAAAAAAGTTCAATAAGTTATTTACAACGAAGATTAAAAATTGGTTATAACAGATCTGCAACTATTATTGAACAGTTGGAAATGTCTGGAGTTTTATCTTCACCTAATGCTAAAGGTAATAGAGAGATTTTAGTTTAAGAAGTATATTAAATATACTTCTTAAATGAAATATATTATTTAGTCTTGGAAACTTTAATTTCCAAACTATTATCTGAATTATGATATACTACCCTATAAATTAATATGAGGTACATTATTTTGAGATATCCTATAGATTGTGAAAAATCCTTCAACGATACGTTTTTATTTTGGTTAAGTAGATTTGTAAGAAATAAGATTACAAGTTTATCAAATAGACAAGTTGTAGATAAAGAACGACTTGCTCAAATTATTCAAGAACTCATTCATGGATTTGATTCAATTGATGAATTAAAGAAAATGATGAAAGAGGTTCGTAATATTGGAATAACAAGTATTCATGTATATTATCTTCCTTTAGAAAAGTTATATCGTTTTATGGTACATTTTGGTGCTGGATCGATGAAAGAGATTGATGAAGAAATTTTGAGTGATTTCTTAGCTAGTGAAACTTCTAATTTATCAGATGCTACAAAAAAGAATTATCGTATAGCCCTACTTGGATTTTTCGGATATATTGATAAACAGAATGAAGATGAAAATGGTACAGCGTATAGATATGGAATTGAACTAAAAAACTGGGGTGGTCTGGCAGGAAAAAGTGGTACGAAACTCCCCTCGTTTTTAAATAAAGAAGAAGTAAATAAGTTTATAAATGCGATTGATGACTATCCGTACAAAGACCAAAACATAGCTGCAAGAAATCGGTTAATCATCAAAACGATTCTTTATACGGGTATTCGTGTTGGTGAAGCTATCTCTATAAATAAAAAAGATTTTATAAAAGATGGTGACTCATATATTATACAAGTTAGAGGAAAAGGAAATAAACCAAGAGTTGTTATGATTAAAGAAAAAATTATAAAAAGAGATTTAGCTGTTTGGTTAGATTTTAGAGTGTGTGATGAAAACTTATTCTTTTGTAATCAAAAAGGAAAAAGATTGACACAATCGTATATTAGTAGACTCGTAGAACAAATTTTATTAAGTGTTGGTTTACGAAAAGAAAAGAATGGGGCTCATATGTTACGACATACTTTTGCAACACTACTTTATCAGAATAGTCATGATTTGATTCTTGTACAAGAATCTTTAGGACATGCTGATATTAATACATCTAGAATATATACTCATTTTGATAAAAGCCAATTAAAGAGAACTACTGATATCTTTTAAAGGTATACTTTTACCATAAAGATTCAGTATCATAGTCATCATCTTTTTCTAAAGTTTCTAAATAGACAGAATCTGAATAATCTAAGTATAGTGAGTATTGATCTAGATAAATAGTTTTTTGTATATTTGATCGATTTATATATGATGGTTCATTTATAGAGGAAGATAAATCACCTAAGTAATATTCCACCATTGATGGTGCAATAGTTTGAAGCTCTTGTTCTAATTGTTCAAAACAAGAGACTTTAAATGTTTGGAATAATGAATTATTATCTAATTGTATTGTCAATTAGTTACTAAATCCATTTAATAATGATTGCATTCTACCTAAATCAATCTCTTTGTTATCTTCTTGATTTGGGTATAAACTATTTTCTTTTGTTTCTTCTTTTGGGTCTTCAACAATAGTTTCAACTTCTTCAATAACTTCTTCTTCAATCTCTTCTACTGTTGGTCCTAAAATAGTTTCTATTCTACCAAGCATAGTATCCATCTCATTAGAATTATGTTTTGTTGTATCATTTAAAGCACATAGCCGACTATCAAGTCCTCTATTTCTCAACTCAAGATCATCAATCTCTTCTTTTAAAGTAGTGTTCTCTTCTTTTAAGTTTTTTGCTTCTTCTTGTAAAATTTCATAAGCATCTAAAAGTTGATTAAGTGCTTTACTTAATTGTGCTACAGTACCATTGTCTTGCATTATAAATCCTTGCTCTTATATTAGTAGAATAATATCAAAAATTAACTGATAATACCATCAATCTTAAGTAAAGATTTGATATCTGGTTCTTTACCTGCAAACTTTAGGTATAAGCTATTCATATCAGCACTTCCACCCTGCCCTAATATGATCTCTTTATATCTAGATGCTAGTTCTTTATTGAAAACTCCACCTTCTATAAATAGATAAAAAGCATCTGCACTTAAAACTTCTGCCCATTTGTAACTATAATATCCTGCTGCATATCCACCAGCAAAAATATGACTAAATCCATTTTGGAATTTATTATAAACAGGAGGTCTAATAACAGAAATTTCATCACGAATAGAATCAAGTAGATCTTGAACTTCTGTTTCATTATATAGTTTTTGGTGTAATTTAAAATCAAATAAAGCAAATTCTAATTGTCTAATAGTTGATAATGAAGATTGGAAATTTTTCGCTTTTATTAGTTTATTTATAGCATCATCATCCAAAATATCACCAGTTTCATGATGTTTTGCAAATAGTTTTAAAACATCTTTATCGTATGCAAAATATTCTAAAAACTGTGATGGAAACTCAACAGTATCCCATGCTACTCCATTGATACCACTTACTAATGATTCCTTAACTGTACTTAACATATGGTGTAAAGCATGACCCATTTCATGAAATAAAGTAACTACATCACTATGTCTGAGTAATGAAGGTGTATTTTCTGTTGAAACAGGAAAGTTACATACTATATATGCAGTTGCCAACGTTTCTTCACCGTCTACGATACTATGTGTGTGCCAGTTGTTCATCCAAGCTCCACCTCGTTTATCATCTCTTGCTTCTAAATCTATATATAATCTAGCAATTTTTTTATGTGTTTTAGCATCACTTAATTCATATGTAACAGCTTTATCATCCCATGATGGAGTATCAACCTTAGTAAATGCGATACCAAATATTTTGTTTAAGAAATCAAATAAACCATTTAAAACACTCGTTTTTTCGAAATATGGTCTATAGTACTCTTCATCTATATCATATTTTTCTTCTTTAAGTTTTTGTCCATAGTATCCTAAGTCATAACTTTGTATATCGTCACAACCATCTTTTGAGCTAAACTCTTTAAGTTCTTCAACCTCTTCTTTTGCTTTATCTTGAGAGTATTTACCTAATTCAGATAAAAAGCTTAATACATCATCTTCAGATTTTGCCATTTTTGTAGCAAGAGAAAGTTGTGCATAGTTTTCAAAACCTAAAAGGTTCGCTTCTTTTTGTTTTAACTCTAATATTTGTTCAATGAGTTTTCCATTTTGAGGAGCTCTTGTACAATAGGCTTTGTATATCTCCTCTCTTTTTTCTCTATTTGATCCATAGGTAATATATGCAATATATGATGGCATTTGTAATGTAAATTTGTATTTAGTTTTACCATCTTTTTCATCTACAAATGTAGCTATTTCTAAATCACTTTCAGGTATCTCTTTTACATCTTCAAAATCTTGAAGAATCATTTCCCAATCATTTGTAGCGTCTAAAAGATTTTGAGAAAAGTCTTTTCCTAGTTCGCTTAACTTTAAATTTAAGTCTTCAAGTATTTGTTTATCTTCATCGCAAAGTCCACAACCACCAAGTTTAAAATCTCTTACTTCATTTTCTAAAGCTTTTTGTTGTTCAAGTGTTAAAGAACTATTATACTTAGACTGTATATCTTTTATAGCACTATAAACATCTTCATTTGATGCTAACTGTGAACTATAAATAGAGATTAAAGGTAAACACTCATTATATATTTTTTGAGTATTTTCACTATTTTTAACGCTATCTATATGAAAAATAGGAGTACAAAACTGCTCTAGTTCTTCACCCATTTTAGTAAATGGATGTAGAAAGTTTTCATATGTTTTTTCTTCTATTCTTAATAATTCTTCTAATTCTTGTTTATTTTTTTCTATTAATTTTTCTAATGTTTTTGCACTATTTTCAAAATCTTTTAAATCAAATTCTTTAAACATTTTTTGCCTTTGGAAATATTTTTTGTTAGTATACTCAAACTACCTTTTATAAAGTTTTATTTAGAATTAATACTCTTTGAGTTATAAGCTCAAAGAGTTTTTTATAGATGATATTAGATTTATGAATAGTGATTTAAATATTTTGTATTCTCACCATTAAGTGTGACAATTTTATCTAATCTGATTCTTGTTCCCATATTTGTATCGATATATTCAGAACCATTAATATTTAAAAATCTTGAAATTTTTGATTTAATACTTACTTTATCATCATTATTTAAAAAAGTTAACTGACACTCTTCTTTTCTTTTAAATATTTTTTCAAACTCACTATATAGTTCATTAGAAATTCTTACGTAGCCATTTATTTTTTCATAGTATTCCATTTTCGATCCTTTGTTTATTAGTATATTTGTTGTATATGCAACTATTAAAGAAAAAAATATTAGAGCTCTAGTTTATCAATAATTTTGAAAAATGCATCATGCTCTTCATTTGTTAACTTGTCACTAAGGTGTTTTCTAAAAGAAGTAATCTCTTTGATTGTGTTTTCTAATATAATCTCACCCTGTTGCGTTAACTCTATTTTATTACTTCGTTTATCTCCAAGAATTTCAGATTTTTTAATCAACCCTTTTTTTTCCAAAGAATTTAAAGAACGACTTATTGTAGTTTTGTCTTTTCCTAATAAATTAGCAATTGTTGTTTGATTAACATTTGACTCAAACTTAATAATTTCTAATGTTGCTCTTTGTTCTATCGCTATATCATATGGGTTTAATTTTTTGTTAAGTATCTTATTAACATTATTTGCCCCTTTGATTAATCTATAAGCCATAGAATGTTTTAAAGCGTAATTCATGTTGTCCCTTTAGTTGCATATGCAATTATTGCATATGCAACCTTTTGTATATATTAAAAAATCTGTGATTATAAATGAAAAATGTCATTCTCTCTAAAATATAGATGAAAATGACATTTTATAATATTAAATATAGTTGACTTATAATTGTTTTTCTAAATAATATCCAGTATAACTTTTTGTTTCTTTATGAGTTTCAGCCACTTGTTCTGGTGTACCTTCTGCGATGATTTGTCCACCTTTAGCTCCACCTTCATACCCCATGTCTATAACCCAGTCAGCATTTCTTACTACATCAAGGTTATGTTCGATTACGATTACACTATTTCCTAAGTCTACAAGATGGTGTAATACTTGTGTAAGTCTATCTACATCTGCAAAATGAAGTCCAGTTGTAGGCTCATCTAAGATGTATAGAGTGTTTCCTGTATCTTTTTTAGATAACTCTTTACTTAGTTTGATTCTTTGGGCTTCTCCACCACTTAAAGTTACGGCATTTTGTCCTAAAGTTATGTACCCTAGTCCCACATCAAGCAATGTTTTAAGTTTGGCATGTAGCTTTGGAACTTTTACAAAAAATTCAAATGCTTCATCTACTGCCATATTTAAAATATCGGCTATAGATTTACCTTTATAAAGTATCTCTAATGTTTGAGGATTGTATCTAGCACCATCACAATCTTCACATTTCACCATAATATCTGGTAAAAAGTGCATCTCTATTTTGATTTCACCTTCACCTTGACATTTTTCACATCGTCCACCTTTTACATTAAAACTATATCTCCCAATTGCATACCCTCTAAGTTTTGATTCTTTAGTTTCTGCAAATAGTTTTCTAAGGTCATCCATTAGTCCAGTATATGTAGCAGGATTTGATCTAGGAGTTCTTCCTATTGGGCTTTGGTCTAGATAGATAACTTTGTCAAGCTTTTCTAATCCATGAATACTTACACCATCAACTTTTGTAACTTTTCTAGCATGATTTAAAAGCTCTTTTGCAACAGGTAAAAGAGTATGTAAAATCAATGAAGATTTCCCACTTCCACTTACTCCTGTAATAGCACAAAGATTTTTTAAAGGGATTTTAACATCAAGATTTACGATGTTGTTTAAGTTTACATTTTGAATCTCAATATACTCTTCTTGTGGTCTTCTTTTGTAATATTTAATCTGTTTTTTACCATTTAAATATTGTGCTGTTAGTGTATCGCTTTTAAGTAGCTGTTTCATATCACCAGAAAAAACTACTTCTCCGCCGTATTTTCCTGCATTTGGACCAATATCAACAATAAAATCTGCTGCTTCCATCGTCTCTTGATCGTGTTCTACAACGATTACAGTGTTCCCTTTTTGTTGTAAGGCTTTAAGGGTCTTTATAAGTTTAGCAGTGTCTCTTTCATGGAGTCCAATACTTGGCTCATCCAATACATACATAACCCCAGTTAAACCACTTCCAATTTGAGAAGCAACTCTAATTCTTTGAGCTTCTCCACCTGATATAGTTCTCGCATCTCTACCTAAAGTTATATAACTTAATCCAACATCAAATAAGAAATAAATTCTATCTCTTACCTCTTTTAAAATTGGTGCAGAGATCATTCTTTCTTGTTCATTGAAGTACTCAAAGTTTTTTTCATCTTGGAAAAAAGCGTGAGATTTTTCTATTGGCATATCCAAGATATTTGCTATGCCTGAGTTGGCTACTTTTACAGATAATGATGGAGCTTTTAATCTATGCCCATTACACGAGTCACATACTTTTTCAGTCATGTAAGCATCCATCTCTTTTTCATCTTTGATCATGTCATAGGCAATTTTAATGATACCTTCCCATTTTCTTGTTAACTTATGTCTTTTCCATGTAAATACAGCATCTTCTATACCACCATTAAGTACTTTTCCTCTTTCGTGAGGTTCAAGCTCTCCAAATGGCACAGTAATATCAATATCAGCTGCTTCACAGTATGCTTGAAGCATTTTAAAATAGTATCCTTTATTAAAACCATAGATCACTTTTATAGCGCCTTCTTCAATACTAATGTCATTATTGATA
>PJEL010005051.1_pt1 | contig 10704 bp, 9 predicted proteins | sample 1853271 | NCBI WGS metagenome assembly PJEL01 (sample SAMN08108733, study PRJNA415343) | Invertebrate metagenome, whole genome shotgun sequencing project. | host: Globobulimina | place: Sweden: Gullmar Fjord | collected 2015-08 | reverse complement strand
TAAGAGTTTTTCAATAACTGGCAAAGAAAAGCTAAACCGCTATCAATCATCTCCTGGAAAGACTCGTTGCTTTTGTTCAAATTGCGGTAGTCAAATCTATGCGAAACGAGATAATACTGATTTTATTATATTGCGCTTAGGCACTTTAAATGACGAGTCGATGATTGGCAGCAAGTATCAAGAAGCAAAACATATATGGCTAGCGGAGAAAGCCTGCTGGTATGAGCTGCATACGAAGCTAGAAGAGCAGAAGGGTTTTAAATGATTATTCGTCTTATGAAAATTTCAATATTACTGCTAATTATTCCACTTATTGCATATGCACAAGATAGTACGTGTTATGGCACGACTTCAAATGGACATTTAGAACACGGTGTTCAACTTCCATCAGAAGGCACTAATTTCGTAGGCTATAGCGCAGTAGCTCGACTAGCAGGCAGGACCTATGTTCATTCATCGGTTAAAGACATTATGCTAGCAGCGTATAAAGATCTTGAAAAAGATCAGCCTAATAAAGTTTATAAATATGCCGAAACAGGTTTTGAGGAGGGTGGGCAGTTTAAACCGCATAAAACCCATCGCAATGGACTATCAGTCGATTTCATGACCCCCGTTATTGATGAGAACAATGTATCAGTTCATTTACCGACCCATCCATTAAATAAATTTGGTTATGATATCGAATTTGATAAAGATGATGAGTATGAAGGTATGAGTATTGATTACGAGGCGATTGCTGCTCATATCGTTGCTTTGCATAAGCAAGCAAAAGCCGCTGGTTATGATTTATGGCGAGTAATTTTTGCACCAGAGTTACAGCCCAATTTATATACAACAACGTATGGGCCGTATTTAAAGGAACATATTATGTTTTCCACGAAACGCTCATGGGTTAGGCATGACGAGCACTATCATGTTGATTTTGCTATTCCGTGTTCTGAATAGTTAAACGTAGCTTACTGGTGAGCCCTTATGGCAATTCTCTACTATGTAATCATTTAGCCCTGTACATCCTGCAGTACGTAAGGCTTGCAACATTTTAAGTGACATGAATACGGTTTCTCGTTCAATTGGTAATTTCCATATGGGAAGATTAACAAGTTCATTTCTTATCTCATTATTATTAATTAAAGCGGATCGCATTTTTCGCTCTAATGTGCTCATTTGAGAAATTAATTTATCATTAGGCATTTCCGGATAATTACCCGAGAGTTCCACAAAGCGTCTAACCGACATTAAATGATATCGAATATCTGTTATTGAGTTACCTTTTTTATCAATTAAATCAATGGCTTCATATTGATGAAGCATGTCATCATTTTTGTCAAAGGTACTTTTAGCCTTTTCAGAAATAATAATAAGGTCACCAAATTGATAAAAATCAAATAATGAAGGATTGTTTTTATTAATTATTAAGGCTTTTTTCATTTACCAATCTCCAAGAATTGGAGCTAACATAATTTTTACTGTTTCTATCGAAACTACATCTGGGATTTCATGAAATTGCGCTTCTAACTCATAAGGCTCTATACCAAGTAGCCCCATGTCTGGATTTTCTACTAAATGAATTTCTTCATAATTCCATTCCTTGTATAGATCAGGAGATTGTAAGCGAGCAATTCTTTGATCTCGTTCCATTATTAGCTTCCTGTTTTTAGATATGTAAGTTTAATGTTCTGCATTAGGTGTATTCAAATAAATGCATATAAGAAAGATCCGCATGTGATTTATCTGAATTTTCAGACATAAATAACGGACGCTCCTTGCGTATCATCTTTTTTAGAATCCTCTTCGTCCAAACCACTACAATCTTGAACACGTAACGATGCTAAAAATTCATTACTTAAATAAAATGCGCCACCTGCAAGTGGCTGATTCCAAATACACATAGAGTGTAAGAATCCCCTGTACTCAGGCCGTTTTTTCAAAGCCGAATAGTATTCGTTTTGCGCACTATATGTGGCCCTGTGTGGTTGAAACTTTGGATCAACATTCTCCCCTCCCTCCAAAGAAATGAATCGACGAATAAACATAAAGTAGTAATTTTCTTCATGTCTGCGTTTACCATGCCGATCAAGTAATTCAATGGGGTAATACTGATGCGATAAAGAATCTTCTTTTTCAATAATAGCTTTAGCTTTCTCTGAAACGATAGCGTTACCATTAAAATCATATACATCATATAAATTAATTTCCTTACGCTTAATAGTTATTTTCATAGCCAGATAAAATTCAGGTATGAAAGGCGCTTCATATATTTTCAAGCCAGCAGGAGCAGTTTCTGGTGTAATATCAATAAATTCATTTTCGACTACATTAGGTGTTAATGAATAGGTTTTGTAATAATTAGTACTTGGTAGTAAACGCTCAACAGAATATTCCCAATATAAACTCAAGAAGGGATTAGAAACCCGCGCAATTCGTAAATTAGTTACCATTATCAAACTCCTTTTATTTTATGGAAATATTAATGCAAAAAACCCAGCTCATGGCTGGGTTTTTTATTGCTTGAAAACTAAAAGCCTAAATTCAATTGAATTTAATCTTCATAATTCTCAATAGCAGGGCAAGAACAAATCAAGTTACGGTCGCCGTACACGTCATCAATACGGCCAACGGAAGGCCAGAATTTGTGAGCGCCTAGGTTCTTAGTTGGGAATGCCGCTAACTGTCGAGAGTAAGGACGATCCCAATCACCAGTAACAACATCAGCCGTATGCGGTGCGTTCTTTAACGGGTTGTTTTCCGCGTCTAAATCGCCGTTATGAATCGCCATGATTTCGCCTTTAATCGAGATCATTGCATTAGCGAAGCGATCGATTTCTGCTTTGCTTTCAGATTCTGTTGGCTCAATCATGAACGTGCCCGCAACAGGGAACGACATGGTGGGTGCGTGGAAACCATAATCCATTAAGCGCTTAGCGATATCTACTTCTGTAATACCGGTTTGCTCTTTTAATGGACGCAAATCAATAATACATTCGTGTGCTACTAAGCCTTTATTGCCCGAGTACAAAATTGGGTAATGTTCGCCTAAACGTTTAGCTAGGTAGTTCGCTTTTAATAGAGCGTTCTGAGTTGCTTTACGCAAGCCTTTGCCGCCCATTAACGTAATGTACATCCAAGAAATCGTTAAGATGCTTGCAGAACCGTAAGGAGCAGAAGATACCGCGCCTTGGCCTTTACTTTCGTTATCAATTGGACGAACTGCGTGGTTAGCTACAAACGGTGCAAGGTGTGCTGCTACGCCGATTGGCCCCATACCTGGACCACCGCCACCGTGTGGGATAGCGAAAGTTTTGTGCAAGTTCATGTGCGATACGTCAGCGCCTAAGTACGCAGGTTGAGTAATACCCACCTGTGCGTTTAGGTTGGCGCCATCCATGTAAACCTGGCCGCCAAGGCTATGAACAAGTTCGCAAATTTCTTTGATCCCTTCTTCGTATACGCCGTGCGTTGATGGGTAGGTGATCATCAAGCAAGAAAGGTTATCGCCAATTTCTTCGGCTTTCGCTTTCAAGTCTGCGAAGTCTACGTTGCCTTCGTCATCACAGTTAGTCACGACAACTTTCATTGACGCCATTTGTGCAGAGGCAGGGTTAGTACCGTGTGCAGAACGTGGAATCAAACACACGTTACGGTGACCTTCGCCACGGCTTTCGTGATATTTTTTAATCGCGATTAAGCCCGCGTATTCGCCTTGTGCACCTGAGTTAGGCTGCATGCAAATAGCAGAGAAACCGGTGATGTCTTTTAAGTAGTCATCTAACTCATCAATCATTGCCTCGTAACCAATGGTTTGGTCTTTAGGCGCGAATGGGTGAATGGTCGAGAACTCAGGCCAAGACAGAGGAATCATCTGAGTCGTGGCGTTCAATTTCATGGTGCAAGAACCCAGCGTAATCATTGAATGGTTCATCGCTAGATCTTTTACTTCCAAGCTCTTCATGTAGCGCAGCATTTCGTGTTCGCTGTGGTACGAGTTGAAGGTTGGGTGGGTTAGGAATTCGGTAGTACGCACTAATTCAGCAGGAATTGAACTTGAACCTGCTGCTACGATTTCTGCATCTAATTCATAAACGTCTAGGCTATTGTCGCCTAAGAAGATGTTGAACAATTCTTGAATGTCAGCAGCGGATGTTTTTTCACAGATGGATACGCCAACAGTCACAGCGCTATCAATACGTAAATTAACTTCAGCGGCTAGAGCACGTTGGATAACGGCATCACGATCGTCAGCATTAATCGTTAGGGTATCGAACCAAGTTTCGTTAACGATTTTAGTGCCAGATTTTTTCAAACCTAGCGCTAGGATATCGGTCAAGCGGTGAATGCGACCCGCAATGGTTTTTAAACCTTGTGGACCGTGATAAACCGCGTAGAAAGAAGATAGGTTGGCCAATAATGCCTGTGCCGTACAGATATTAGAGTTCGCCTTCTCACGACGGATATGTTGCTCACGAGTCTGCAACGCCATGCGTAATGCTGGGTTGCCTTGAGCATCGATAGAAACACCGATGATACGGCCAGGGATCGAACGCTTGTATTTATCTTTTGTGGCGAAGAACGCCGCGTGTGGACCACCAAAACCCATGGGCACACCAAAGTGTTGAGCGTTACCCAATACAATGTCGGCGCCCATGTCGGCTGGAGTCTTAAGTGCAACCAAAGCCATAAGGTCGGTTGCGACTGTCGCTAGTGCATCTTTTGCATGAAGGGCTGTGATAACGTTGGTGAAATCTTCAACGTTTCCGCCTTTACCTGGGTACTGAAAAATAGCCCCAAAAACATCGCTATCAGCAGCTTCTGAAGCAGGTGCAACGATGACTTCCCAACCGAATGCTTCGGCGCGGGTTTTAATGACGTCGATAGTCTGCGGCAGGCAGTTTTCATCAACGAAGAAAGTATTCGATTTATTTTTACGAACGGTACGTTTGGTCATCGCCATGGCTTCAGCAGCCGCGGTACCTTCATCCAGTAAGGATGCGTTCGCTAATTCCATTCCCGTCATGTCGCAAACAAGTTGTTGGAAGTTTAATAGCGCTTCCAAACGACCTTGTGCAATTTCTGGCTGGTAAGGCGTATACGCCGTGTACCAACCTGGATTTTCCAATACGTTGCGCATGATAACAGGCGGAACAATCGTATCGTTGTAACCCATACCAATGTAGCTTTTGAAAACCTTGTTCTGGTCAGCGAGAGTACGCAAGTAGTTGATCGCTTCAAATTCAGTGCGGCCATCTTGGATCTCCAAGAATTCTTCACGCAAAATATCAGCAGGAACGATCTGCTTAGAAAGGTCTTCTAAGCTAGTAGCACCAACGGCGGCTAGTAGGGCGTTTTCTTCAGCGTCATCAGGACCAATGTGGCGACCAATAAAGTTGTCGCGTTGTTCCAGTTGTACCAGGGTTTCTATGCTCATGTGCTTGCTCATATTGTTCTAATTTAGCAACTTTAAACGTGCTAAACAGTTTACGAAAGTTAGGGAATGAACGAAAAATAAAAAAGCCCTGATGTTTACATTATAAAAACAACAGGGCTTTTTTTGCTAATTAGTCACACTTTGCAGCGTATTCGTCAGCAGATAACAATGTATCAAGAACGTCTGCATCAGCAGGTTCCATACGGAAGAACCAAGCATCGCCATAGGGGTCTTCGTTAGCTTTTTCAGGAGCGTCTATTAGCTCTTCGTTAATCGCAATAATTTTACCTGCGATTGGTGCGTATACGTCGGAAGCGGCTTTAACAGATTCAACAACGGCGATGTCGTCGTCAGCTTCTACTTCAGTACCAACTTCTGGCAATTCGATGAATACTACGTCACCGAGTGCTGCTTGTGCGAAGTCAGTAATGCCGACAGTGATCGTGCCGTCAGCTTCTTTACGCAACCATTCGTGAGATTCAACGTATTTTAATTCAGCAGGGATGTTGCTCATGATTTTTCTCCATTCGATCTAGCTAACGATCTTTATTTTATATGATTATAATTAATAATAATTTAATGCAATTATTCGAAAACTTTTTTGCCATTACGTACGAACGGCATTTTTACAACGCGGGCTGGAATTAACTTGCCACGCATTTCGATATTACATTCGCTGCCTGTGTCATAAGGAACACGAGCCATAGCGATTGAATGCTGCAGTGTTGGAGAGAAAGTACCTGAAGTAATCTCGCCTTCGCCTTGAACACCATCGCCAAGATCAACAACCACTTTTTGGTGAGAACGCATTACACCGCGAGTCTCAAGCACGATACCGACTAGCTTACTGGGTATCCCCGCGGCTTTTTGTGCTTCTAACGCTTTACGGCCAATGAAGTCACGATCAGAAGGTTCCCATGCAATCGTCCAGCCCATGCCAGCTTGTAGTGGCGAGATGGAATCGTCCATGTCGTTACCGTACAAATTCATGCCCGCTTCTAAACGCAGGGTATCACGTGCGCCTAAACCTGCTGGTGCTACGCCAGCGGCTAGTAATGCTTCCCAAAACTGCGCAACTTCTGCGGCAGGAATCATGATTTCTAAGCCGTCTTCACCGGTATAACCTGTGCGTGCGTAGAACCATTCGTCAACTGGCAAACCTTGGAATACTTTTAATTCGCTAATCAAAGCAGCTTGTTCAGTGCGAACCTGCTTCACTTTTTCGATAGCGTTAGGGCCTTGAACGGCAACCATGGCCAGTTCAGGGCGCTCTGTTAATGTTGCATCAAAACTTTCGATTTGCTTGTTCATCCAAGCCAAATCTTTTTCGCGTGTACCGCAGTTAACAACCGTGCGGTACCAGCCATCCATTTTATAAACGATAAGGTCGTCGATCACGCCGCCTTCTTCGTTCAACATGCCTGTGTACAATGCTTTACCGGTGAAACCCAGTTTAGATACGTCGTTCGCAAGAATTTTTTGTAGGTAAGCCAGCGCTTCTGGACCCGCTATATCAACGATGGTCATGTGCGATACATCGAACATGCCTGCGTCTTCACGCACTATATTATGCTCTTGTAGTTGAGAACCGTAATGAATCGGCATATCCCAGCCACCAAAATCGACAATCTTGCCATTAGCATCTAGGTGTTGTTGGTACAGAGGTGTTTGCTTACCCATATTTTTATGATCCGTAAAAGTCGCTTAATTTAAAAAGTAGCGCTAAAAAAGGCCCGCAAGTATACCGATAAAGTGTTGGTTTGGCATCTTGCAGATTAATTATGAGCGTGAAAAAGCGCGTTATTGGTACGAAAGTACCTCAAATGTTACCTAAATTCTAGTTTGTCACTTATCTGAGGATAAAAAAGTCCTTAAATACTGATGGTTCCTGACTTCTTGGTCAGTTTTTATTAGGCCGTATTCTGTTTTTACAGAGCTTATTCTTTAAAAATAGGTGTTGGATTAATTAATAGTGCCCGAGTAATTATGTGAATTTGTGCTTTTAAGAACGCCTCAAACGACATCGGCAATTCTCTATTTTGATAAAAACCATCAAGAATAAGAGAGGCTGCGCCGTGCACATGGGTCCAGAGTGTATTGGCTAATAGAAGCGAACAGTTAGGGATAAAATCTCCCGCTTCAATGCCGCGCTCAACTTGATCGATGAGAATTTGGAAAGATTGCTCTCCTGCTTCAACCATGCTGCTATAGCTGCGACGATTTTGAATGGTGCTACCAAACAATAGGCGATATTTTTCTGGATTCTCGATGGCGTATTGAAAATAGGCCATTCCTGCCGCTTGGATATTTTCAATAGGGCTACCGTCAGGATCAATTAAAGCATTGCTGGATTCATACAGTTCGGTAAAGGCTTGTGCGGCGACGTCAGCGAGCAGTTGGTTTTTATCTTTAAAGTGACGATAAGGTGCCGTTTGTGAAACGCCGACTGTTCGAGCAATACCCCGCAGACTGAGTTTTTCAATCCCGACTTCTTTAATTTGTGCAATTGCAGCATCAAGTAGGGCAAGTTTTAGATTGCCATGATGGTAGCGGTCATTTTCTGTCGTCATTCCGTTGCCTTAATTAACTGCTGTTCTTCTTCAGTGTTGACGGTGAACACATAGCATGAGTAGAATGTAATCTCATATGTATACAGTGTCAACATGGGTTATCCATACAGACTCCTAGATAGGTCTTTTTTATGAATCCTTTAATTACTACGATTAAAGTACGTACTAATGCATTTTTTCGCTATATCGCGGCTTCCTTTTTATTAGTTTCTTTGACTGTGATTGCAGAGACGTCTTCTTCATTGCCTGTCGAAGTTGTGAGTGCTCACTATAGCGAATACGCGAAGGCTGTCCGCATTAGTGGTTTGTTAGAGAACAAGTCAGAGCAATCCCTTGGTTTCAAAATTCCTGGTTTGGTTAGCAAAATATATGTGGATGAAGGTGAGTTTGTTGAAAAAGGTCAGCTGCTAGCTGCGCTTGATTTAGAGGAAATTGATGCCGAGGTAGCGAAAGCAAAATCAGTCTTAGCCAACGCATCGCATAATTTACAGCGCTTTGTTTCTTTGCAAGGGCGTAATGCTTTATCGATAGATCAATTACAAGCAGCGCAAACTCGTATGGATGTTGCAAAGTCAGATTTGACGGTTGCTGAATTTAATCGTCGTTATGCGGTTATTAGAGCACCTGAATCAGGGCGTATTTTAGATCGTAGCCTAGAGCCTAATGAGTGGGTTAACGCAGGGCAGCCGGTATTTGTTTTTGCGGCCAAAAAAACGGGGTGGGTATTAAGTACTGGGATTACCGATAAAGACATTGTGCGTACGCAATTGGGTGATACCGCCGAATTGTATTTTGATGCCTATCCTAATCAGCAATTTCAAGCGGTCGTTTCTGAAGTTGCTGGGCGTGCGGATGCCAGTACGCAAACTTTTGAAATTGAATTACGACTTACAGGTATTTCAAAAGCTAAGGGTTCACAAAAGACTGAAGCGCGTAATTTATTAGCGGGTTTTGTTGGGCATGGTCGAGTTTATCCTACGCAAAAAGAAAATTTAGCGTTATTGCCGCTAACGGCGCTATTGCGCGCTGATGGCAAGCAAGCTGAGGTGTATGTATTGGATGAGAATAATCAGGCCCATTTGCGATTAATTGATGTGGCCTTTATTGAAGGCAGCCGTATGGCTGTGCGGAGTGGCCTTCAAGAAGGTGAGCGTGTGGTTACTCAAGGTGCACCGTATTTATCGGAAGGACGAATGGTCGTTATCCATTAATTGTTATAAACCCGTCATCGATAAATAGCGTTTATTTTTAAAGGTCATAAATATGCAATTACCTGCATTAGCGATTCGTAATCACCAATTTACAACCGTATTATTTTTACTGTTAGTGATGTTGGGGGTGGTGTCTTTTTTTACCATGCCTCGCTCTGAAGATCCTCAATTTGATTTTTCTGCCGCGGTTATTAAGGTGGTTAGTCCAGGCACCATTCCGATGGATATGGAAAAACTGGTCGTCGATCCAATTGAAGAAGCATTGAATGAATTAGAAGATATTAAGAATATAAAAACCAATGTCGAAGATGGTTTAACGGTTATTCGTATTGAGTTTTTATACGGCACCGATCCAGATGACAAATACGATGAAGTTGTGGCCAGTATTGCGCGTATTCGTGGAGATTTACCCGCCAGTATAGTGGCGTTGAAAATTGATAAAATTTCTCCTGCCGATGTGAGTATTTTGCAGTTGGCACTGGTATCAGAGCAAGCCAGTTATGCCGAGTTAAAACGCCATGCAGAAGCCCTTGAGCAACGCTTAGAGCGGGCTTCAGGGGTGAAGCGTGTCGATGTCGAAGCTTTGCCAGAATTAGAGGTACAAATTAAAGTCGATCAGCGTCAGGTGAATGCGTTAGGCATTAGTTTGGATGAAGTCTTTAGTGCCGTGCAAAACGCCGCGCAAAATTTACCCGGTGGTCATGCTAATGGCGGTGATCGTCGCTTTACCGTTAGAACCTCGGGTGATTATCAATCATTGCAGCAAATTGAAGATACCGTCATTCGAGGCTCGCAAGGTAAGTTCATTTATTTACGGGATATTGCACAGATCAGTCTTGGTGAAACGATACCGACTTACCGCGCTAAATTAAATGGAGAGAAGGCGGTATTTGTTTCTGTTGTGCAGCGTAAAGGCAGCCAAATTTTTAATGTGATGGAAGGCATACAGGCGCAGATTGATAAGTATCAGTCACGAATTCCAAGTGAGATAAAACTGCTGACGGTGATGGATCAATCAAGCAGCGTTGAACGCCAGATCAGCGGCTTCTTTGATAGCTTAAATCAAGGGCTTATTCTGGTCGCAATTTTAAGCATTATCGTTTTAGGCTTTAAACCCAGTCTTGTGGTTGTGTCAGCGGTGCCGTTATCCATTTTTATTGCCATTGGCTGGGTTGATTTGGCGGGCTTTGGTTTGCAGCAAATGTCGATTGTCGGTTTGGTGATTGCGCTAGGTTTATTGGTCGATAACGCGATTGTGGTTGTGGAAAATGTATCGCGTCATTTACGGGATGGTGATACGCCGACGGAAGCGGCAGTGAAAGGCAGTTCGCAAGTTGCTTGGGCGGTGGCGAGTGGCACATTAACTACGGTCTTATCCTTCTTGCCGATGCTGATTATGCAAAATGGCTCGGGTACGTTTATGCGTGCGATGCCTGTCACTGTGGTAGTAACTTTATTTGCATCGCTATTAATTGCGCTAACGTTAACGCCTTTATTGGCG
>PJEL010005050.1_pt1 | contig 10705 bp, 5 predicted proteins | sample 1853271 | NCBI WGS metagenome assembly PJEL01 (sample SAMN08108733, study PRJNA415343) | Invertebrate metagenome, whole genome shotgun sequencing project. | host: Globobulimina | place: Sweden: Gullmar Fjord | collected 2015-08 | reverse complement strand
TAGAACCCGATCAGCAGACAGGTACAACCGCTATGTTTCATCAAGTCGAACAACTGCGGGTCACGTGTTAGGTTGAGGCTCGCTTGGCCGACCCAGCGGATGTTGAGATTTTGCAGTGCTCGAAACAGCTCTCGGGCTCGCTCAGGATCGTCGACGATGTTGTCGTCGACAAGGAAGAGTTCTTTTTCATCGAGCTGACGGATCTCGTTGATCACGTCGCTGAGCGGCCGGTTCTTAGATTTCGCCTGATGAAAGGCAGTGATCGAGCAGAAAGAACAGGCGAAACCGCAACCTCGGCCGGTCTCGACGAGGGCAAGCTTGAAGTATGGTTTGCCAGAGAATATCGTGCGGTCAAATCCGCAAAAGCTCTCGGCCCCGGCAGTCGTCGCGGCGTAGATCCCGTCCAAGAGGCCTTGCTCGGCATCGCTGAGCATCTTGGGCCAGATGGTTTCTGCCTCCCCGACCGCCACAGCGTCGGCATGCTCAAGCACCTCTTCCGGGCAGAAGGTGGCGTGATAGCCGCCCATAACGACAGGAATCCCCCGCCGCCGGTACTCGGCGGCGATCTGGTACCCGCGTCTGGCTGTGAATGTCTCGATCGAGATGGCAACCAGATCGGTGACATGGTCGAAGTCGATGCGCTCTACTCTGTCGTCAAAAAAGGATCTTCGCCACGATCTTGGCGTCAGCCATGAAAGAGCGGCTATCGCTAAGGGTTGCATCTGCCAGGAACGGACATAACCCGAGCCGGCAAACCGTCCGATAGCTGGATAGATGAAGGTTACGTGAGGCATTCTAGCCCTCGAGTCGTAGCCTCGTGGTGAATCCTCGCCGTGTCGTTTTTGAGACGGCGCACATAGATTCGATATGCAAGATTGCCAAAGAATGCTACCGGAAAGTATCTGGAATGCAGGGTCCGTCGGGTTATCGATGCTATGGAGAAGGCTTTTTGGTAGGTTTTGCGAAAGCCCAGGTCGAGTTCAGCGGGGCTCATCTGGGCTGGTTCAAAAACCACGTGCTGGGTGTCGTAGTGGGGCCAAAATTGGTGGAGGATCCTTCCCTCTTGTGACAAGCGGGCAAAGGCCCGGGTCTCAGGGTAAGGCGTGAAGATAGCCAGACGAGGTATGTCGATCTCGAGATCGTTGATCGCTTCCAGGGTGCGCTCAAAAACTGTTTTGTCGTCCTGGTCAAGCCCAAGAATGAAGCACCCCTGAACGATGATTCCGCGCTCGTGCAGCTTGTGCATCGCGAGCCGGTAGCTCACTGAGTTTGCCCCTGTTTTGTTGAGGGCGGCGAGGCCGTCTCCGGTCAAAGTTTCAAAACCCAGGAGCAGATAGATACAGCCGCTTTGTTGCATCAGATCCAGGAGTTCGTCGTCTTCGGTAACGCTAACGGTAGCGAGTCCTCCCCACTTTTTTTTGAGCGGAATCATGGCCTTAAAGAGTTCGCGGGCGTACTCCCTATCCTCGGTGAGACTGACGTCGTTGAATACGATCCGCCTGGCAGGGATCTTCCGGATCTCGTCAATGACCTCACCAACAGGCCTGGTCTGCCAGCCGAAAGGTAGCGCGGCAACTGTGCAGAATTCACACGATCGTTTGCATCCCCTGGATGCGAAAACAGTATTTGGGGACATGTAAGCGAAGCTCTTTTGGAGGTCTCTACGTGGGTGCGGAAGGCCCTCAAGGTTCTGCGTCCGACTGTGATACTCAGCACGCACGCCGCCGTTGGCCGCATCGTGCAGGAGTTCGGGCCACGTCGTCTCGGCAAAACCAATAACCACCGCATCGGCGTGCTCGTGTGCTTCACCGGGTCTCAGAGTTGCATGGATGCCGCCCAGGATGACCGTCGCTCCGAGAGCTCTGAAACGATCAGCGATCTCGTATCCCCGCAGGGCAGTGCCGGTCAGGCAGCTGATACCGACGAGGTCGAAGGGCTCTTCAAATGGAATCGTTTGAATACTCTCGTCGACGATCCGAATCTCGGCATTAAGCTCTGGAGGTACCAAAGCCGCCAGGGTCGTCAGGGTCAGGGGCGCCTCTCTGAACGAAATCTTGACAGGGCCGAGATTGAGCCGGTGGATCCCGGCATCCGGCATGATCAGCAAGATTTTCATCTTGTCTCACTCTCCGCTGACCATTTTGAATGCTGGATCATCAATGGAGAGTAGATTTCCTTTCCCGTGCAGCTCCACTCTACCAGTTCTAATACTATCGCGAAGAGGCAGCGGTTTTTGCCGGTTCTTCAACGCATCTTCCAGCGGGCTATGCTGCGCAGACCGCTGTCTTCGAATTGCATCTCGATGCTCAGGTTTTCGACATTCTTCATCAATCCGAAGTTGGCGTCACCCGGTGTGTGGGTGGGTTGTTCCTGGTTGATTGCTGTGCCATAACTCGTACTGATGATCGTTTGGCCGTCCCATGTCCAGCTGCCTCCTTCGGGATGCACAGGCTTAAACCCGAAGAGTTTCATGTGGGCCTCGGCCGCTTCGTCGATCGTCGCGAAACCGCTTTCGAGAAGGGGATAGAGCAATGCGCTTCCCGTAAGCGCGGCGCCTGCCCGGTATTCGGTATTGGCGGCGTACAGGCTCGGGAGCAGAAGGTCTGGGGCCAGCGAGTTGATATCGATTCGAGCGCCGTTGAGGGTCGCCATGGTAGCGCCGACAACGTTGCCTTTATCAGACCATGGGATGTTGCGGATGATGAGAAAACCATCCTTGACCTCGAGCCCATAGCGGAGTTTGATGAGACCCATGATATCGATGGAGTATACCCAGGAGTCTTTGCCGCTGATCTTCGAAAAGCTGACGCCGAACTCATCTCTTTGGCGTTGATTGTTGAGGAACCCCATCGATGCAACCTGGCGCAGGTGAGATAGGGTTTTCTCGGCGTCACTGGTTTCAACAGCAATCGTGCACGGCCGCGTTAGAATCGATAATGCGAGGGGAATCATCATCATTTCACTGGCCCGGCCCATTCGCATGAGATTACCGCCAAAAGCGCCAACGATGTCGCCGCTTCCGAGCGCGATGACCGGCTCGGAGTCGTTGATCGCCAGATGAAGCCCCGGGCCAAGGTCGTCGAAAATTGCAGGAGAGATCCGCGTAAAGCGCGAAGTCATCTCGGAGACGTTTTTGGTGATCGCTTGCCATGAAGATTCTCGAAGGTTGAGTGAGAGGCTGAGAACTGAACCATTGGACAAACGGGGTACCTTGAGATCTGTTCCGTTTTCGCGCGACATGACGATTTCGCGAACGCCGTTATAAATCGAATTATCGATGAGTGGCAGGATGAAGGTTGTTGCTTCGAGAGAACCATCAGCAACGTCGTCAAGACGAATTGCAATGGGGTCAAAAAATTGACGCCAGAAGCGTGAGTAGTTTTCGACATATGTCTGGTACACGTCGGCTTCGGATTCTGAGATACCCTCGATCGCGATTTCGCCTAAAGTTGTGAGATCGGTTAGGGTGCCGAAAATCGGAGAATAGACGCGTAGTTCAGGGTCGAGAGTGTATCGGTTCTTGAAGCTTTGGTCTCGCAGATAACCGCCTTCGGTCAAAGCTTCGATCGACGCCAATCGTTTGAAACCGTCGGCTTTTGCAAGCAAAGCTACCGCTGTGATCTGCTCCATCTCAGCTTTAGCTTGCAGACGTCGAAGTTGGGCAATTTTGGTCCGCGGACCGACGAGACGCCTGATGAAGGGGTCGGAGAAATAGGCATAAGCTCGAGTGCGGATAGAATTTGGAAGCTGTTGCAGCATATAGCGGAACTCGGGACTTGAACCAAGGCTGCCTATGCCCTGATTCGCTTGTAGGTCGAGTATCAGTTCGAGTTCGTTTTCGCTTGTGCTGATGATGAGAACACCGCCGTGTAATGACCATAAAACCGCACGTCCATTTGAGGTTTCTCTCCTGACGGTTGCGCCTTCGATCAGACCAGGTACTCCCGCGAGTCCGAGCAACGTTGAAGTGAGGTTGGGATGTTTGAGAGTGGCAATGATCGTGAGATCGGTACCGTCGGTAAAAAAGAGGTCCGGTGTTATCAGGGCGCACTCGTTGAGTACTTTCGATTGCAGCACGAGGTCAAGCCACTGTTCACTGAGACCGAGGCGTGTGAGGTAACGACCCTTGAGATCGTAGTCAATTGAACTTGCGGCGGTTGTATTACCGAGTGATGAAAAGAAACCGGTGCCCTTATCAAGAAAAGCGGGAATCGTCTCGGGTTTGTTGACGAAGACGACAAATCGATCGTAAGGGACAAGATCAGCGAGGCCGATCATATCTGCTTCACCGCCCTTGAGCATCTTATCGAAACGGTGGGATACGACTTCGACACCATCGATTGACGCGATATCGATTGTACGTTCGTCGTTTCCTTTTGACGGTCTGAGATCGTTCATCTGGAGAGTTTCACGAACTGCCGCGCGTCCGCCGAAAACACCGAGCACTGATGTAGATTGTGCATTGGCGCCACGGCGAGAGGTCCGGCCAGCGTTGCCGCTGGGCGCCAACCATGTATGGAGTACGGTTGAACCTGAGACCTGCCACCAGGGCCTCCACGCTATGAGCCGAGCCTTTTGCAGGTCGTCGCGAAGCGTCGCATCGCCTGGGTTCGCGGTCGATATCGACCATTCGACGTTGAGGTCCATATTGCTTTGCTTGTTGTGAAGGGTTATGGAAATCGGCTCTCGATTGTCTCTTTGGCGTAGCGCGACAAGTTGATAGGTGAATACCTCGGGCGGTTGAGCAGGCGCGATCTCTTTGGGAAAGATGGGCCGAATCGGCTGTTTGTATTGTGCGGGAAGACCAGGATTGATTTCGAGTCGTTCGCACGAGTGGTCGGTGAAACAGACCCAGTGTTTTCCGTCGTCGGTATACGGCCGAAGTTCAAAAGCGAGCGGCCGGCGTTTGTCTGGTGCGACCCAGCGCTGATCGTCATCGAAATCGAATGCAACATCTGGAATCAGGAAAACGAAGGGACCTTCGGCGATGTCGTCCTCAAGATCCCGCCACGCCGGCCTGTTGATCGTATCGTTGATATAAGAATAGCGTTCGTGGTCGAGATCTGTGATCGAGGGCGGACCAATCCCGTCATGCTCAAGAGCGTACTCGAGGGAGGGTTGTACCAGTACTTGCACTGAGTATTGACCCTGATTGATGCGTTTGTTCTCGGCGACTGAGGCCATGCGCCGTCCGGCGAATTGTTCCCGCACTCGCTCATCTGGGATCAGGTACAGCCGGCTTTGGGAATTGGCTTCGTCTTGTATTCCGAGTTGCCACAATCCTTCGGCGGGAAGGTCGACATCGCACCGGAAGATCTCGAGGGTAGTGCCCGGAGGGAGATATAGCTTCGAATTATAGATTTCGGCGGCGTCTGACAGTGTATAAGACGAACAAAGAGCAACAACGAGCAGGAACAGGTTCTTCATGCAAGCCTCCGGCGAGTTTTTCCTGGCGATCGCCAAAGCAATTCGCATTCCATGCCAATTTCGCCCCAATAATAGGGAAAAACATCAAATATTCGAGAATTAGGTGTACATCAGATGCATATGGGCGCGCATTGGCTGTCGTGTTTCGTGGTTTGCGAGCGCCGAATAATTGGATTATGAAGCCACTCCCGGATCGTGAGTTGCGGTTCGGCAGGATGGTCCTGGAAAGGAAACGACTATCGCTTATCTTAAAAAACGATGGCGCCGAAGGCCCCACTTGTGATTCAATGAACGCAGAATTGGGACTCGATGTACCGGTCCCGGAGGATGAACGCACGACATGAAACGCCCTGATAACATTTTGATTCTCGGCCTCGGTGGAGTTGGTTATTTCCTCGCCAAGAGGCTCAGCCACGAGGGTCACGCGATTACCGTCATCGAACAAGACAATGACCTGATCCGCCGCGCCGACGGCGAGATCGACGCTCGCTTGATCAAAGGCAACGCGATGAGTTTTGCGCCGTGGCTCGAAGTCGACGCCAAAGGGATGGACTATCTCATCGCCGTCACCGACAACGATGCGGTCAATATCGTCGGTGCGATGATCGGCGACCGCTGTGGTATCCGGCAGAGGATCGCACGTGTGCGTTCGCTCGAACTGTGGCGCCCGGACTCGATTCTCACCGCTAAGGACGTCAACATCGACCTCGTGATCCGTCCAGAGGAACTCACTGCGCGGGAGATCGCCCGGTTGCTCAAGATCCGTGCCGGAAACGTTGTCATCGACATTGCGGGCGGCGAGATGCAGGTGGTGGCAACCCATATCGCCGAGGACTCACCGCTCAACAGCATGAGCCTCGAAGAATTGTCAAAGCAACATGACGACTTCTACTTTCGCGTGGTATCGATCGCGCGCGGCGTTGAAACCATTATTCCTGCTGGCGACGAAGAACTGCGTGCCCGCGACAGAGCATTCATCCTGGCCCGCAAGGAGGACCTACCGCGGGTCATGGAACTGGCTAGCGTGTCGGTACGGCCGCGGCACGGCGTTTTGATTATCGGTGGAGGCCTGGTTGGCACCAGGGTCGCCGAAATGCTCGAAAGCAGATTTCCGGTTCGACTGATCGAAAAGGACCCGGTCCGGGCCGAAGAATTGTCATACCGTCTGAAAAAAACAGAAATCCTGCAAGGCGACGCCTCGGAGAGCGAGACCCTGCTGTACGCCGGCCTGCTCGACATGGATACCATCATTGCCGCGACCGGTAACAACGAAACGAATATCATGTCATGCGTGCTTGCGAAGAGCATGCTCGGAAGCTACGTTGGCGAAGAACGGGCGAACCAGAGCAAGACCATCTCCCTGGTCGACCGCGAACAATATCTGGTGCTCGCTTCGACCATGGGTTCGAATGTGGTACTCAGCAAGAAGATACTGGCCGCCAACCAGATTCTGAAATACATCCGCCGCGGCGAACTGCTTTCGGTCGCCCACCTGCACGGATTCGAGGCCGAAGTCGTTGAACTAGTGGTCGGTGACAAGGCGCCTGTAACCCAGATGCCGCTGTACCAGATTCAGGGTTTGAAGGGCCGCATCATCATCGGTGGTTTTTCGCGCCGCAAAAAGTGGCAAACAGCCGTCGGTTCAACACACCTGCAAGTCGGCGACAAAGTGATCGCGATCTGCAAATCGAACCATCTCCGCGATTTGCAACGCCTGGTTCTCGGCTGATGAACCTGCGCGCGATCGCCTTCGTCGCGGGCACCCTGCTGCTCGTCACCGGATGCGCCCAGCTGCTGCCGGCGCTGTGCGCCCTGATCTACGGCGAGGGCGATTTTGTGCCACTGGTGATTTCGGCCGCCTGTGCGATCATGGCAGGTTTGCCGCTCCGTCTCTTTTTCGCTCGCAGCGGTGAACTGGGCACCCGAGAGGCGATCATCATCGCCGCGTTCGGCTGGATAGTCATCTCGGCGGTCTCGGCCCTGCCGTTCATAATCCACGGTTCAATTCCATCATTCACCGACGCCTTTTTCGAGATGATGTCCGGCTACACCACGACCGGAGCGACGATTCTCACTGATATCGAGGTCGTGCCCCATGGCTTGTTGTTCTGGCGCAGCGGAACCCACCTGCTCGGCGGAATGGGTTTTCTCTCCCTGACCATAATATTTCTGCCGCATGGGGTTGCGGGCATCCGCATCTTTCGTGCCGAGTCGAGCCCTGGACAGGTGATCACCAAAGAGCGCTTCACCGCCCGCAACCGCGATGCAATCGTTTATCTGTGGATTATCTACCTCGCGCTCAACCTCGCGCAGATCCTGCTCATGTGGCTCGGCGGCATGCCGTTTTTCGACTCCTGCTGCCACGCCTTCGGCACCGTGTCCACATCTGGATACTCGACCTACAATGCTAGCATCGGGCACTACAGTAGTGCCTATTTCGACTGGGTGATCATTCTCTTCATGTTTCTCGGCGGGGTCACCTTCATGCTCTTTTACCACGCTGCGTGCGGTCATTGGCGGGTGATCGCGATCAATTCCGAACTGCGATGGTACCTCGGATTCTTGACTACGGTCTGCCTTGGCGTCGCCCTAATTCTGTGGCGCGCCGGCACCTATGACTTTGTCGACGCCCTACGTTTCGGTTCGTTTCAGGTGACCTCGCTGCTCACCACCACCGGTTTCACTACGGCTGATTACGAACTCTGGCCGCAAGCCGCGCAGATGCTGCTCGTCGTGGTCTGTTTCGTCGGAGCATGCGCCGGTTCAACGACGTCGGGCATCAAGATCGTGCACTATCTATTGATCTGCAAGATGATGGTTGGCGCAATCAAAAAGATCTTCTTCAAGCCGTTGGCAGTGGTTTCAGTACGGATCAATGAACGTCCGGTGGATCAGTCAGTGATCAATCTTGCGGTGTGTTATTTCATCGTCAATATTTTCATGGTGCTCGGCGGCGGCTGTGTGATGGTGCTGACCGACGATATGGATGCCGTCACCGCCATGAGCGTGGTGATCGCCGCGTTGATGAATATCGGACCCGGCTTCGGCGACGTCGGTCCGTCAGAGAATTATGCCTTCATCTCCGATTTCGGCAAATGGTTCCTCGCTTGGAACATGCTCGTCGGCCGCCTCGAGATGTTCTCGGCGTTAGTGATCTTCTATCCCTCGTTCTGGAGGCGTTGATCAACGGACGGATCCGAACGCCTTCTTGGGGCAGTTCTCTTCGCTTCAGTAGTTTTGGGCGAGCAGGAACTCGGCAGCGTTGGAGGTCCGGTCTGTCCTCGACGCGCAGCTATGAAGGCCCGCTGCGCGAATTCGACGCGGAAAGGTTAAACAGCTCAAGCTGAACTTTCCGGTCGGCGTTCAAGAAAGCCACCAGTGCGCCATCAGAATAGAGTTTGGGTCGCGCGGTACATTAACCACAGAATGCGGATATTACACGTTGACGAAAGCCTGATCAAGATCGTCGATGAGATCCTGGACATCTTCGCAGCCGACTGCGAGGCGCACAAGACCGTCGGTGATACCAGCTTTGATGCGTTCTTCGCGGGGCATGCCTGCATGGGTCATACCTGCCGGATGCTGAATCAATGTTTCGATGCCGCCGAGCGAAACGGCGAGTGTCATCAAATGGAGGTTATCGAGCAAGCGTGCGCCGGCTTTGACGCCACCTTTGATTTCGAATGAGATCAGCGATCCTGGGCCGTCCATCTGGCTTTGAGCGAGTTCGTACTGCGGATGGCTTTTGAGGCCTGGGTACAGAATGCTTTCAACCTTGGGGTGGTTTTCGAGGAAGTCGGCGATGCTAATGGCGTTCTTCTGGGCATAATCAACGCGCATGGCTAATGAACGCATGCCACGGTGGACGAGCCAGGCTTGATGGGGATCCATGCAGGCGCCGAGATACCAGGCCGAGGGCTTGATTTGTTTCCACAATTCTTCGGTCTTCGGCACGACCATGCCGCCGACGATGTCGGTGTGGCCGTTGATGAACTTGGTAAGGCTGTGCATGACAACATCGGCGCCATATTCAAAAGGCCGCTGCAATATCGGCGACGCAAATGTATTGTCGACGAGGAGTAACGCGTCGTTTTCGTGCGCGATTTTGGCGACCTCTTTGATGTCGGTCAGCAACATTGTTGGATTAGCCGGCGTCTCAATGAATACGATTTTGGTGTTTGGCCGCATCGCCGCTTTGACCGCATCAAGGTCTGAAGTATCGACGAAGGTCGACTCAAGACCGAAACGGCTGAAGTGCTGTTCGATGACGAGGCGTGAAGGTCCGTAGACAGCGTTGGTTCCGACGATGTGATCACCACCCGAAGCAAGGCCGAAGAGAATTGTGCACAAGGCGGCCATTCCCGATCCCGTCGCAAAAGCGCCATAGCCGCCTTCGAGGGTTGCAACAGCCTCTTGAAGACGGGCGATAGTAGGATTGCCCATGCGCGTATAGATGTAGCCGTCTTCTTTTCCTGCGAAGCGGTTCGCGCCTTGCTCGCAGTTTTCAAAAGCGAAAGTTGAACTCTGATAAATCGGTACGGAGACGGCGCCGGTCGAAGGATCGACTTCTTGACCTGCGTGAACTGCTTTGGTGTTGGGGCGGCATTTGCTGAGATCGTGGCTCATATCTTCTCCTTGCTCAAGGGATATTCCTCGAGAATCTGACAGTACGATAGCAAGTCTTGTTCCACGGTCAAGGATTTGTCACGCAACATCATCTTTGTTTGAATCGTGGGAATAGCGAGTTGTTCTGCTTCTTGCCCTTTCGCGCTGAGAAAATATGAAGAAAGTCCAGAAAGCGCTTGACGCAAACTAGTTTGTGATGCAAACTAGTTGTGTGAGCAGACTGGGCCTTAGAAGGAGGTATTACAAATGAAAATTGATTCCACTTCGAACGACATGAGGTTGACGGCGGTGCGTGAGAGTTACCGTGACGGCTTAACGGAAATCGTCACCGGCGCCTTGCTTTTTATCGTCGCGCTGGCTACCGGACGGCCGGCGTTTTATTGGACCTACCTGGTGGCGATTTTATTGCTTGGTCCGGGTCTGAAAAGGATGAAAGCCCGAATCACATATCCGCGGATTGGGTACGCCAAAATACCTGATGAAGATCCCGGTCGCTTGCGAAGCGGTATCCTCACGTGGATGTTGGGGGTGTTTCTGATCGTAGCGGTTGTTCTCGGGATCATCGGGCAGCTTTCCAATAATCTGGCGTGGCGACGTGCCGCACCGGCGATTGGCGGGTTGCTACTTGGATGCGGTCTGCTCTACCTGGCTC
>PJEL010005049.1_pt1 | contig 10706 bp, 5 predicted proteins | sample 1853271 | NCBI WGS metagenome assembly PJEL01 (sample SAMN08108733, study PRJNA415343) | Invertebrate metagenome, whole genome shotgun sequencing project. | host: Globobulimina | place: Sweden: Gullmar Fjord | collected 2015-08 | reverse complement strand
GCATTTCTAAAAAAGCAAAATAAGGACTATTTAGAAAAACATACCATAGATAGAGGGGGGGGGGAGTAAAAGTACCTGTTCACTGTTCTGAGAATAAAGGTTTTTTTGATTTTACAAAGGAAGAAAAAAAATAAAACTATTTTAGAAAGCCTCCTCAGGCGGTTTCAAAAAAAACTTTCAAGGCAGAAGAAAGGAAGTAATAGAAGGTATAAAACAAAAATTAGACTTTCTTCACCAACGTGGAAGCATAGCAAATATCAGGAAAAACTTTTGTCATCAAACTAGTCATAAGTTAGTTAATAGAGAAGAAACAAAGGTTATTATTTTCCAATACCTTAAAACAAGCCAAATGACCAAAAAACCTAAAGCAAAGAAAGGCAAAAAAGGGAATTGGTTAAAAAATAACGCTATCCCAAAAGCAGGTTTAAACAAATCTATCTTAGATAAAAATTGGCATTTATTAGAAACCTTTACTAACTATAAAGCGAAGAAAGTAAATGCTCATTATACATCCTGGTAATGTGCTAACTCTTCACTCTGAGCTCAAAAACTCTAAGAGTCAACCTATGTTTTTATCTATTGCTTACCGACAAACCGACAAACCGATAATGCGGATAAAAATGCTTCTAATGTTATTAAGCAAGGGCAATAAAATTAATACTAAACCCTATGTAAGGGAGTTATCCAAAAAGAGGTGTCTTATCTGTTTTTGAATAGTGGAGGTGGAGCCAAAATAAGACGCAATAAACCTTCTGGGCACTTGTGCAATGGCAGCAATAGTTAAAAAAGAAAGGGGCTTTAGCTCCTAGAAGCTCTATGCTAAAGCTATAGAGTAGTTCACAGATAATATTGTGCTCTCGATGTAAAGTCGTACTTGTCGGCAAACTGAATTTCTATTATGCATTGTACTCCCAATTCATCCACGCAAAAAACATCTAAGATTGATGGTTTTTTGCTTATTACCTCAGGCTGCTGAAAGCTTACATCTTTAATAGGATTATCTAATTGGCTCTTTAGAACCTCATTTAGAAGAGATAAGTATGTCTTTGTTTTATTCTCAACCAAATAGCCGCTTAAAGGCTATGTCGTTTTGGGGGTTTTAAGTATTTTTAGGGCACATCCAAAGTTCAACTAAACATACATCTTTTTAATGAGAAACTTTCGGGGAATTTTTATTTTTGAAGGGGGAGTAGTTCCCTTTTTTTAGTTGATGCAGAAGCTTGTGTTATGTAGAAAATACCAAAATATAATCACATAGTGTTAGCCAATTTAAACTAATATGACATAGGTAAGAGTGTGGTGGTTTACAGTTGACACTTAAGTTTTTGTGGTTTTGGCAATGGCGTCCCAAGTGCATTTAAGGTTAATATGTGCTAAAATGAAACTAGATATTAGGTACTACTGCTTTTTTTATAGCGCTTTCATTAAGTGCTTTCCCTAATCGATAAACAGCTGTTTCAAATGCTTCTTGTTTAACTTCTGTTTCGGTATTTTCTACTTTAGTTGTTTGCTTCTCTTTTAATAATGCCTCTTCTATGCCTTCGTAGTTTTTATTTACTGTTTCATTATTTGCTCTTACTTCTTTGATCTCTGCTCTTGCTTGTTTAAGCTTGTATGCGACTAGTATATAGTTCCTTTCTTTTTCCTCTATACTTCTTGCTACAACTTTTGTTTCTATTTCCAAGTCCGATATAAATGAATCTAACTCATGCTGTGTGCTTTTTATATATTCATTAAGGACATAAAGAAAAGCAGGGGCACTGAAAAAGAAGCCAATTTCAAAGGTAGTTTGTTTTATTGGGTTTTTTGCTGCTCTATATGATACCACTATTGTTGAAAGATAGAATAATGCTGATGATGTTTTTTTTAATAGCGAAACTGTTGTTTCTGAGCATCTTTTTACAAATCCTTTGTTAGCCTTTAGGTGAGATAAAATATTCTTTTTAGGATTATTGATGAGGTCACCTAACTTATTTTCAATAAGTTCTTGGTTCTTTTGGGTGTTGTAATTATCTGTAGTATACTTCATGACGTCATTTCTATGTAGCCATATAGCTTCTTCTAACTCAGGGCTATATTTATACCTATCTCTCAGTCTTCTTATAGCTATGCCTGTATGAATTCCATTAGATTTTAACTCTGATGATGTTGAGTATATGTTGCTACCTCCAGTAAATAGAGAAAGAAGTATTGACAACTTTGTTATTTGATTTATTCTCATAATGTAAATGTAGGTGATTAGTATCAGGCGTCAAAAATAACACATTTTTTTTAGAATGTAGAGTAAATCACATAAATATTTGTAAAATACGGGTAATATGATGTTGCTGCTTCATTGCACATATTTCTAAACTTAGGACTAAGGTTCGTAATTTGGGGTGGTAAGAAATTAAAGTAGTGAAAGATTTGTGCTGCGGGAAAGCTCCCCTTTAATCCTATTAATTACATCAGTATAAGAAAAAAAAATCAAGTAGCACAAAAATAACTAAAGCACAAATCAGAACCATCTAATAAAGTGCATTACCCATTATTAGGTTGTTTGTAGTGATGGTTATTTATGTTAGATTTTTATATTCAGAGGAGAGATTAGAAGGTGAAAATCAAGATAATTTAAAAAAGTAACCTAAAAACAACTTATTATTCTGCTTTGTGCAGAGTTACTTGCCTACTAGCGTTATATGATATAAGTTTGCTATTACAAATTAAATAACTAATGAAAAATCCATTAAGAGTACCAAGTGATAAGCAAAACCACATAATAACAAACATAGATGGAGTAACAATGGTATTAGCTGGCCCAGGAGCGGGGAAAACATTTGCTCTCACACAGCGAATAGCTCATATTATCAAACTTGGAGAAGTAGATCATCAGCAAATATTAGCACTTACATTTACCAATAAGGCAGCAAAAGAAATGAGAAAGCGAATAGAAAAAGAGCTTAAACAAAGCTGTCACTCACTTTGGATAGGAACATTTCATAGCTTATTTTCTCGTATTCTTAGAATTGAATCAGCTTACCTAGGATATACCTCTGAATTTAGTATATATGATCGTGATGAAAGTCTAAAGCTAATAAAAAAAATAATACTAGAGCTAAAAATTGAGCAAAAAGAATATAACTCTAGTTTCTTTTTGGAAAAGATTAGCAAAGCAAAAAGAAACTTAATGGATGCTAGCGACTTTTATAAATTTGGATTTTCCAAAAGTGAAGATGAAAGAGATGTTATATCACAAGTATATAAACACTATGAGGCTCGCTGCAAAAAGCAAAATATAATGGACTTTGATGACCTTATTTTTAAAACATATAAGCTACTTATAACGAACTCAGAATTAGCATCTAAATATAAAAAAAGATTCCGATATGTATTAGTAGATGAGTTTCAGGATACAAATCAGATACAATATCAAGTTATTAAAATATTATCAAAAGGTCACGGTAACTTGTGCGTCATCGGAGATGACGCACAAGCAATTTATGGATTTAGAGGAAGTGATATTAAAATAATGCTTAAAGAGCTAAAAAATGATTTTCCTTCAGTAGAGGTAGTTAAACTAACTCAAAATTACAGATCTACCAAATCCATTGTAGATGCTGCGAATCAACTTATAAAAAAAAATCAAAGTCAGTATCAAAAAAATCTTTTCACTAAAAATGAAGAGGGTTCACCAGTAAATTTTATTTCATATCCTAATAAAGATGAGGAGGCTCTAGGTGTAGTTAAAAATATTTTACTAACTATTTCCAAATATGGTGTAAATTATTCACAATTTGCAGTTCTTTACAGAACCAACAGGCAGTCAAAATCAATAGAGCAAGCACTACGTCTATACTCCATACCTTATAAAATTAGAGGAGGAAATTCATTTTATAATCGCAAAGAAATAAAGGATATAATCGCATACTTAAACTTACTTATCAATACTGATAATGAGCAAGCAATAGAGAGGGTTATTAACCTACCAAGAAGAGGCATTGGAGCAAGAACATGGGATAAAATATCTAGTTGCTCTAAACAGGAGAATAGAAAGCTTTGGGATGTATTATGTGATGAGCAAACTCTTAGAAACTTACTAACCAATACAGTTGTATTAGCAATAAGTGAATTTACACAGTTGATAAAAAAGTATAAATCAATGCTGCTGGATAAAGATGCTTATAAAATAACAATGAGTCTTGTCCAAGAATCAGGGTTAGATAAGATGCTTTATGTGGGTAAGCAAGAAGAGGAGCTTGGTAGATATGAAATACAAGAGCAATTTCTAAATGATATAAAAAAATTTGTAGAAGAGGAGGAAAAAGAAAAAAAACTAGGAATAAAAATGGGAGTAGGAAATAGCAGTTTGTCAAGGTATCTTGAGCGCTCTTACCTACTAGAAGAAACAAACAATAGTAATGAAACAAGTAGTGGTAAAGTTGTTATAATGACAATTCATAGTTCAAAAGGACTTGAGTTTGACTATGTTTATTTAGTTGGTATGTCAGAAGGCTTAATGCCACTTGGTCCTTATAGCTATGGAAAAAACTTAGATGAAAATAGGAGTAAATTGGAAGAGGAAAGAAGGCTTTTTTATGTAGCACTTACACGTGGTGCAAAAAAAGTTATTCTCTCACATGCAAGCCTACAAGAGCGATTTGATCCTTTAACTAAAAAAATCATATTAAAGGAGACAAAGCCAAGTTTGTTTCTTAGTGATGTTTCTACACTCTCTGAATCCTCAAATAATTATAAGCAATCCCAAAATAATAATAAACCAAGAATCCCTTCATATGTAAGTAAATATTCTAATAAAGAAAATTGGGCAGGAAATAATAGTTGCATCTCAAAAAATTGGAATAGTAGAGAAACCAAGTACAGAAAAAAAAACAAACTCTATAATTCTACTAAATCAACAACATTTAGACATCCAAAATTTGGAATTGGTAAAATAATAGAAATAAGTAAAACAGTAAATGGGCAGCGCACAAGAGTTGACTTTGGAGTAGCAGGAATAAAAACATTTATTAAAAGAGCTTAACTTAATTGAAAGTACTTTTATGTACTTATTGCTCTATTTAACATAGTTATAATTTTGATTATCTATCTTGATGTAGAGGATGAGTAAAAATCGTAGGAAACCTCTCTTTATTTAGATACCACCTATACCTTGATCTATGGTTTTAAAAACAGGTGGTTTTTATTGCGATAATATGATATGTTACGTTAGTGGGTCTCATCACAGTAATTCGCTTAAATCTCAGCCAGATATACATTAAGTAAACTGATAGGCTTATTGTCTCATCTACTTGGAATACAAAAAACGTAGTAAACTAGAAAAACACAAATAATCTTTAGTTGGTTAAATATCCTTTACTACCTCAAACAAGCTCTCAAGCAAAAAATAAAAAGATTGGATTTTCGGAGCAGTAATCGTTTCACCAAAGTAATTTTACCTTCAATTGCTATAATATATACCAAAATTTTTGAAAAAATTTTGTTCTTGACTACGAAAGTAAAAGAAAAGATTCATCAAGTACAATTCATTTAATATTTAATATTTTAGGTTAATTAAAGGGTTGCTTGCTATGTGTAGTAAGACTAATAACTTATCCTATCTTAGGTTTAAAACCCACTACATAAAGAGTCCAAAACACTATTTACATAAAAAGGTAGTATTAATTAGACCAGCGACCTAAATAGCGATAAAACTGATATAGCAAGGCGAGTGGAAGATATTTTTAACATTACATTTTATTGTACTATAAATGCTATATGACACTTTTTTTGGTGCTTTGTGATTTTCAGGTATTCAAAATATGACCTAAGGTATTGTTAATATTTTGTGGTTTAAGAAAAAAAAGTTATCTTTGCGAAAACATTATGAAAAACAATTTTAAAAAACCATTTTCTTTACTATTAGTTGCCGCTTCCTATTTTTATGGAGCCAATGGCCTTTTAGCTACTAGTACTAGTAATGACAATGAACATTTAGCTACTATAAATAATAATCATAAAGAATGTTGTGATAAGATTGAAGAATTTAATGAATTAAAAACAAAACACGAAAAGACCTATTATCCTAGAGTAGATGGAAAAAAATGTTTAGAGTTGAGATACTCAAAAGAAGAGAAACAAATTCAAACTGAAAAGATAGAAGAAATAAAGAATTTTATTATAAATAAAGAATGTACTTATACTCCTGATAATATGGGAGCTATTCTACTTAAAGCATTGAATATAAAAGGGATAGAAATATCAAACTTTTTGTTGTCAAGAAAAAAAGTTAATATTAACTATTGTTGTCCAAAATCAGGAGAGACTATTTTAACTTATGCTGTCTTCAATGCGATGCACAGAAAACAATATTATGGAGAAGATGAATTTATGGATATAGTTGAAAAGATATTAAAAATCAATAGTATTGATGTAAGTGTAGAAAACGGAAAAGGAAAAACAGCTTTATTTATTGCCGTTTTAGAAAACGCAAAACAAGTAGATGGATGTAGTGGAAAAATTATAAACCTCCTCTTATCTAAAGAAGTTGACATTAGCCCTACTTTAAGTTCCATAGAAAAATATAAAAAAGGATACTACAAAGTATCTTACGATAAAAGAAAAACCCAACAGCTAAAAGAAATAAGAGAAAAAGAATGTGAAAGAGTCAATGAAACTTTAAATAGATGCATATCTAATTATAAAAAAGCCCAACCCAAAGCCCAAGCACAAGAAATAGCCGAAATAAAAAAAAGAAAAAGCAATCCTGCATACGTGCGTATAACTAACAGCTTAGATAATTTTTTTTCCTTATGCAGCGATGGGGGAGAAGAAGATGAATCTTCCTCAGGCAGCGATGAGGTAGAAGAAGATGAATCTTTATCAGACAGCAAGCAGCAAGAAGTAGACACGGAAAAAGCACAAAGTGCAGAAAGTAATATTAACATAGATATCTTCAACAATAATCAATTAGCAGAATATGCTTTATCAGAGAATGACAAAGTAAAAAAAAGAAGATCAAAATCAGGAAACGGTACTGTTTCATCACACACCCATCAATCAGCAGAACATGCTTTATCAGAGAATGACAAAGGAAAAAAAAGCAGCTTAAAATCAGGAAACGATACTGTTTCATCACAATTCGATGTAGGATATGATGCTTCCTCAGAGAATGAAAATATAAGCTTAAAAAATAAAAACAGCAGCAAAAAAAATAAAAAAAGTAGCTTAAAACCAAGAAACGATACTTTTTCATCATACACCCATCAATCAGCATACCATTCTTCCTCAGAGGAAGAAAATAGAAGATTAAAAAGGAGAGAAAGAAGAAAAAAAATGGAAAAAAGAAGATTCCAATCAAGAAACGGTACTTTTCCAGTAGACACCCATCAATCAGTAGGCAATGAATCTTCCTCAGACAGCAAGCAGCAAGAAGCAGCCCCGAAAAAAGCACACAGTACAGCAAATAATATTAACCTAGATAGCTTTAACAATAATAATCATACAGGATCAAGAAAAGGTACTTTTCCAGTAGACACCTATCAATCAGTAGGCAATGAATCTTCCTCAGACAGCAATGAGCAAGAAGCAGCCCATAAAAAAGTATTCAGTACAGCAAATAATATTAACCTAGATAGCTTGATCAATAATTCTGAATCAGAATCATTTTCTGATCCTGTTTTATCAGATCCAGCATTAGACGACAATGATGCTTCCTCAGAGCATGAAAATTTAAAACAAAATAGAAGTTTAAAAAATAATGCTCAAGAAAACACAATTTTAGAAATAGAAAGCCGTGCTTCTTCCTCAGATTCAGACAGCAATCAATCAGTAGGCCATGATTCTTCCTCAGATACAGACAGCAATCAATCAGCAGAACATGCTTCCTCAGATTCAGACAGAGATGAGAGAGAACAAGATGAACACAATCAAGAACAAAATGACAGACAGCTCAGAGAAACTCTAGAAGAACACTTTAAAGAAAGAGTATTAAAAATCAAGCTCGCAAAAGTATTAAAAATCAATCCCGATGTAGATAAAGCTAATGTTGAAAAACAGAAACTATTAAATGGCAAGAAAAATGCAGGATCCATTAGAAAAAGAACCCTTTTTTCGTGTCTTTTGGGAATAATTTCTATTGTTTGTACGGCTAGATGGGCTTATCAGATCACTGCTACAACTCAAAACACTCTAGAAAACAGCAAAACAAAGGGGCAAATAAGAAAACAAAGATTCAAAACAAATGAATTTATTATAAATTCACTAAACCCAAATCAATTTTGCAGTGAAGCCAACACCTTTCTTGTAGGTAATGAAGAAACAGAAGTTATTAACCAAACGGGTATATTATCTAACCAAAACTGTAAAAATAGAATAAATGAGTTAGAAGAAGCAGCTAACCAATATCCTTGTACTGAAAACTTTAAACTGATGGAAGAGCTAAGAACTACCAAAGAAAATCTAGAAGCTACCAAAGAAAATCTAGAAGCTACCCAAGAAAATCTAAAAGCTACCAAAGAAAATCTAGAAGCTACCAAAGAAAATCTAGAAGCTACCCAAGAAAATCTAAAAGCTACCAAAGAAAATCTAGAAGCTACCCAAGAAAAAAAAGATGGATTAGCAAAAGAGCTAAAAGTTACCCAAGAAGAAAAAGATGGATTAGCAAAAGTTCTAAAAGTTACCCAAGAAGAAAAAGATGGATTAGCAAAAGAGCTAAAAGTTACCCAAGAAGAAAAAGATGGATTAGCAAAAGTTCTAAAAGCTACTGAAAAAAAGCTAAATAATACCAATGGTGAACTTACTAAAGAAAAAAAACTCACCGAGGCTCTTAAAAGAGGCTTAGATGAAAAAAAACAAGGACTAAAAAGCCTACAAGCAGAAATAAAAGAAAAGATTAAAGAGTTAAAAACGTACCAATATATTCTAACTGCAATGACAATGGCGACTATGGCTCTTCTTGCAATATCACACTACAAAAAAGATAGAGTTTTAGCTTCATTAAACTCAGAAAAATCTAAGGAAACAATACTTGGATCAAAAAAAGAAGAATCAAATAATCAATCTACTGATAATAAATCTTTAACTATTGAGTTAGAAAAATCTAAACAAACAAACAAGAATCAAAAAAAAGAAATAAAAAAATTGAATTTACAGTTGACAAATATGCAAGATAGTATCTCTAATACTTCTTCTAAAGAAGTCGATAGCCTTAAAGCCCAAGCAGAATTAGATAAGAAAGAATTAATGGCTATTGCAAGAGTAAACGAAAAGATTAAAGCCCAAGCAGAATTATATGATAAAAAATTAATGACTATTGCTAGAGAAAAGGAAAAGATTAAAGCCCAAGCAGAATTATATAAGAAAAAAAATAGTGAATTAATAGCTGCTACTGTTAGTCATAAAGTCCAGCCTAAACAAAAAAATCAAGAAAATAATAACAGTCCTAATGAGCAAAAAAGTTACTTGTCTAACAACGTTTTCTTTATATTTGTAGGGTTTATATCAAGTATATTAATTTACTTGATAGTTGATTTAGATAAAGCTAGGCTTTTGAAAGGTGATTTATAATGAGCAGACAGTATAAGATAATTTAGACAAAATATAGGAAAGTGTATAGGGGGATCCTTATTTCGTATTCTTAATATATTGTTTATATTAGGCTTTTCTTTTTTTAAAAGAACCTATGGCCGATTTTTAGTGATAAAAATTGGTATGCTAGCGAAAATTTAATGTTTTTTGAAATATAAATAATACGTTTAAAAATTAACTAGGATTCTAATAGGTTAATCATTAATCGATATTAATAAAGTCTTGATGTAAATGGAAAGAATTATTTTTTATGCGTTTTTCGTATACTAGTTAATATTTTAAGATTCACGTAGTTTTTAAAAATAACCTCATAAAGAGGTTGATTGAAAAACGACATATATGTATTTAACATGCTTTTGGGGATTGCATGGTTAAAATTATCGCCTTAGCACTAAGCTGATCATATAAACCGACATGATTAGTAGTTCTTTTATTATACCTCCTCTATCTTAGAGAGAATACTTAGGTGTTTTTACAATACTTAGTTGACCTATTTGAGCTTCAAATCTTATTATAAACTCGATTTATAGTATTGGGCACACTACGGTTAGACTAAATACAAGTTAAACTGCATCCACAATAAAAATAATGTGTATAGGTGTAACTTTATTATAACACACTACTTTATAGTTGTTTCTGGATATTTTGTCATGTTGCGCCGAACACACCATGCACTAAAGAGACAAAAAGCACCAAACGTCGTAATTGTAGAAGTTTGGCTTAAATTCTGAAATTAACAATGTATAGCAAATCAGCTTGTCAGTAATGCTGAAGTTGGTTCTTCGCCCTTTAGGTCACAGAGATAGTCAATAGAGGGCGAAACCACCTGAGCAGAAAAAAAGAAATAGCTTATAAAAAAAACATAATTCCTTGAGCAAGATGCGTAGGCAACCTCTCGTACTTAAGCCCAGAGTCACCTACGCTATTTTTCCTGTACTTACTCTAGGATTACTTGTCATAGTGCAAAAGCTTGTTTTTATTGCAACTGTATGTTATACTGGTAATATACTCACAGTAATTAGCTTAAAAGCTCAACTCACCCTTGTCAAAAAAAGATATTAAGTCAACCGATGGGCTGTGTAGGTTATATTTGGAATGCAAAAAATATAGATGATAAAGAAGAGCTATATTATTTAAAGAAG
>PJEL010005048.1_pt1 | contig 10707 bp, 7 predicted proteins | sample 1853271 | NCBI WGS metagenome assembly PJEL01 (sample SAMN08108733, study PRJNA415343) | Invertebrate metagenome, whole genome shotgun sequencing project. | host: Globobulimina | place: Sweden: Gullmar Fjord | collected 2015-08 | reverse complement strand
TCCGATGCCGGCCTCGATGGCCGCCATGCCGATGTACATCGGATTTCGAGACCAGCGATAGATACCGGTGTCGATGATGCTGGGACTCGGCTTCCAGGGCTTCGGGTCTTGCCCGGTGCGACGAAAGCGGTCGCCGCTCAACAGGATGAACGCAAACCCGAGCACCGTGATCGCCCGCGAGGAGCACCACCACAGCCACTCCGGCAGACCGAAGGAAATGGGCAGAAACCTGCCGGCGGCCCAACTCAGCGCGAGGCCGACGAAAAATATCAGAGGAGGTGGCAGGCGAACGCTTGCCGCGTCGTCACTGTTCGTTGTCATGACACCAGTCTATCTCAGATCAACTCGGCAGAAAGGAAGCCGAGAAACAGAACCAAGAAGCCGCCGATCTCGGCCACGATCAGGGCGACCATGAATCCGGTGACGGCCGAGGTGCGCCCCTTGGGCCCCGCCAGCATGTTCTCGGTCTCGGCGAGCCTGCCCTGCACGATGTAGTTCGCGATCGCCGCCGCGAAGAACAGAAGCGGAAACGCCGTGGCCACCAGCTCGACACCGGATGAGAAGGTGGAAAGTTCCACGAAGCGTTCGAGTAGCAGGGCCGCGAACGAGTAGAGCAAGGACGCCCGGTGCGCGGTGTCCACGTATACGTGTGCACGTCCCGTGGGCGAGTCGCGCATCTGTAGGTACTTCCAGATACCGGTGATGAGGGCCGTCAGGAAGAAGACCCCCGCAGCCGTGACTGCCAGTTTTGCCGCTGGTTCCATTTACTTCGTGTTCTCCTCGCTACATTCCCATCAGCTCGCGCAGTTCGGTGCCGGTGTGGGAGGCTTCGCACTCGGCCACGTCCATCGGTGTGCCGGCCACGACGATTCGGCCGCCGCCGTCGCCGCCTTCGGGCCCCAAGTCGATCACGTGGTGCGCGTGCGAGATGAAGTCGGTGTGGTGCTCGACCACGACTACGCTGTGGCCGCGTGCGATCAGCCCGTCGAGCACATCGATCAGCGTATGCACGTCGTGTAGATGCAGTCCCGTGGTCGGTTCGTCGAAGATGAAGAGCTTGGCTTTCGCTCGTTTCTCGTCGACGAGAAAGCCGGCGAGCTTGAGCCGTTGAGCCTCGCCACCGGAAAGCGTGGATGTGGACTGGCCGAGCGACAGGTAGCCGAGCCCCACCGAGCCGAGCGATTTGAGCTTGCCGGCGATGGCCGCGCGATCGCCGAAAAACTCGGCGGCTTCGTCTACCGTAAGCGCGAGCACGTCGTTGATGTCTTTGTCTCGGTATCGGATATCGAGCACGCGCTTCTTGAAACGGCGGCCCTCGCACTCGTCGCACGTCACGTCGATGTCGGCCATGAAGTGCATCTCGAGCGTGACGGTGCCGGTGCCCTGGCAGCGTTCGCAACGGCCACCGGTCGTGTTGAACGAGAACATGCCCGGTTTGATCGCTTCGCGTTTGGCTGCGGTCGTCGATGCGAACAGCTTGCGGATGTCGTCGTAAAACTTGAGGTAGGTGGCGGGATTCGAGCGCAAGGAGCGGCCGATCGGCGCCTGGCTCATCATCAAGATCTCGTCGATGGCGTCGAGCCCGTCGATGCCTTCGCACTTACCGGCCTCGTGTCCGCCGAGCCCTCGCGCCTTCAGATAGTTTTCGTAGAGCACCTGCTCCACGAGCGTCGATTTGCCCGAGCCGGACACCCCGGTGATGCACACGAACCGCCCGAGCGGGATCTCCAGGCTATCGATGGCGAGGTTATTCTCTGCCGCGCCGCGGATCACGATCGAACCTTTGTCTACGCGCTCTTCGCGCGCCTTCTCGATCTTCCGCTGTCGGCTGAGCGTTCGGATCAGCAGCAACCGCCCGGTTTCGCTCACCTCCGAGGGGAGCCCCGAGGGCTTGCCTTGATAGAGAATTTCGCCGCCTCGCGCGCCGCCGCCCGGGCCCAAATCGATCACGTGGTCGGCGCCTGTGATGAGCGTCGGGTCGTGCTCTACCAGCACCACGGTGTTGCCCTTCTTTGTGAGGTGGCGCAGCACTTTGAGCAACCGCCGGCCGTCGCGCGGATGCAGCCCAACGGTAGGCTCGTCGAGCGCATAGAGCGTGTCGGTGAGCGCGCTACCGAGTGCGGCCGCGAGATGGATACGCTGCGCTTCACCGCCGGAGAGCGTTCGCGCCTGCCGATCGAGGGTAAGGTAGCCAAGACCCACTTCGTTCAAGTAGGCCAGCCGGTTCTTGATCTCGCGCATCACCGACACGGTTCGCTCGGCTTGCGACTTCCCGAGTTTGAGCCGGCCCATTGCACGGGTCAGTTCGTCGATACTCAGTGCGCAGAAGTCGGAGATGTTGCGCTTGCCGATCCGGGCGGCCAGCGCCCCGGGTTTCAATCGCCGTCCTCCGCACGACTCACAGGTGCGGTAGCTGCGGTAGCGCGCGAGCAGGATGCGGACGTGTGTCTTGTAGCGACGCTGCTCGAGCCAAGCGAAGAAGCCTTTGACGCCGGGACTGTTGCGGTCTCCTTCGAAAACCCATTGCTGCGCTTCTTCGGGGAGGCGCGAGAACGGAATCTGAGTGGAGTGACCCAAACGTTCGGCGGCTTGCAGGAAATCTTGCTGGAAGTCGGTGTAGGCGGGCGTGCTCCAAGGCGCCACGGCGCCGTCGCGTAGCGAGAGGCGCGGGTTGGGCACGACCTTTGCCGGATCGATGGCGACGACGCGGCCGAAGCCTTCGCACACCGGGCATGCACCGAGCGGGCTGTTGAAGCTGAACAAGTGCGGGGTCGGTCGCGAGACTTCCTTGTCGCATCCGACGCAGGCGAAGCGCTCGTCGAACGTTCTTTCGAGCGATCCGCCGGACTCGAGCACGGAGACTCGGCCGCTGCCGAGGTGGAACCCGCGTTGCAGGGCTTCGCTGATCCGTGTTCTACGATCGGGAGCGAGCGCGAACCGGTCGATCACGACGTCGGCGGCGCCGTCGGAGCCCGGTTCCGCAGCGCCGGGCTTGGTACCGTTGCGCTTGGCCGATTCGAGCAGCGCACCTTCGGGGAGTTCTTCGAGCGCCACCGTCTCGCCACCGACGACGACGCGCGTGTATCCCTGGCGGATCAGCGTCTCCACGGCTTCCGACTCCGCGATGCCGTGAAAGGCCACCCGCGTGTGGAACACCGCGCGGGTCTTCTCCGGCCAGGCGAGCAGCGCTTCGGTCGCCGAGGGGACATCGTCGCTTCGCACCTCGCCGCCGCAGTCGGGGCAGCCGACGGTCGCCGCGTGCGTCATCAGCAGGCGCAGATAGTCGTGAATCTCGGTGATGGTCCCCACCGTCGAGCGCGCGTTCTTGATCGCGTTCTTCTGCTCGAGCGCGATGGCGGGTGGGATGTCGGTGATCGAGTCGACGTCGGGCCGTTCCATCTGTTCCAGGAACAACCGAGCGTAGGTGGACAGCGATTGAACGTAGCGCCGCTGGCCTTCCGCGTAGAGCGTGTCGAAGACCAAGGACGATTTGCCGGAACCGGACACGCCGGTCACGGCCGTGATACGGCGCGAAGGGATCTTGCAGTCGATGCCCTTCAGGTTGTGGGTGCGGGCACCGACGATCTTGATTGCTTTCTTCAATCGAGCCTTGCAGCGCGCGATCTCGAGTGTCGCCACCTCGATCGCTCCGGCCGATAGGGACCGGGCAGCCGGGTGCGCATAGGCGACGGTTCGACCACGCTCAAACCGTGCACGCTAGCACAGCGCCCCCGGCTCGCAACCAGGGTGGCCGGGGATGACATCTCGGGCGTCTCGCAGCGACCGGGCCGTCATGCGATAAGCGCCCGATGGGAGAGAACGCGGCCGGATCTTCGCCGGCGGGAGAGAACGCCGGCGCGTTGGTGCCGCGTGGCTGGGAGTCGCTCGTCGGTGAACGCGGGCTCGTGTGCGGCTTCGGCGACCGTTTCGCTACGGCGCCCGCTCGCGCGACGTTCGTTCGCCAAGTACACGGCCGGGCCGTGCTGGCGGCCGATCTACTGGCAGAGGGGGCCAACACCGATATCGAAGCCGACGCGCTCACGGTTGTCCGGCGCGGGCGTACGGCGGCCATTCGCACGGCCGACTGCGTTCCGATTCTGATGGTGGCCGACGATCGAGACTGGGCGGCGGTCGTGCACGCCGGCTGGCGTGGGACGGTGGCCGGTATCGCGCCGGCCGCGGTTGAAGCGGCCCATGCCGTCGGCGTCGATGCCGGTCGGCTGCGTGTGGCGCTGGGCCCGTCGATCGGGCCGTGTTGCTACGAAGTCGGCGAGGATCTCGGCGAGCGCTTCGTGCACGCCGGTTTGTCCGAGGCGGTTGTCGCGAGCGACCACGCGAGCCCTCGGCTCGACCTGCGCGCCGCCAACCGTGCCCTGCTCCTCGGCGCGGGCGTCGTGGCCGAGCGCATCGAGGTCGCCGGGCCCTGCACCCGTTGCACGATCGACCGTTACTACTCCTATCGGGCAAACTCCGGCGAAGGCGGTCGCCAACATAGCTGGATCGGATGGCGCGCCGGCCGCGCCGGAGCGCCCGCGTGAGCACAGAACGTATCTGCCGTTATCTGGCTCTGGTATTGGCCGCTGCGGCCGTGTGGGTGCGCCTGCCGTCGGACCCGCCGGCGTTGCTGTGGCTCGATGAGACGTGGCGGGCGGCCGGCGCGCTCGGCTCGTCGCACAACATGCTGCTGCTTCCGTCGGAGTGGTTCTTCGCGAACGTCGGCGTGGCCATGCTGGGGCGCACCGAATGGGCGGTGCGCATCTGGCCTCTGCTGGCCTCAGTTGTGTCGATGGGTGCGGCTTGGTCGCTGCTCCGCCGCACGGCCTCGGCGCCGGCCGCGCTGCTCGGCGTGTTCTTGCTGGGTTTCGGCGGCGAGTTCGTACTGCACGCGCGCGAGTTCAAGCCGTACGCCCTCGACTTGGCGCTAGCGCTCTCGACGCTGCTCGCGGCGGTTCGCTATGGCGAGGCGGCGGATGCGGCTGCACGGCGTTCGGCGAGCGCGGTCTTGGCACTGGTTCTTTCGGTGTCTGCGCTGTCCTCGCTCACGTTCGTGTTCGTCTATCCCGCCGTGGCGCTCTACGTCGTCGTAGTGGATCGACCGCGCTCGGTGCGCGACGCTTTGCCGCTCGCCGTTCCGGGCGCGTTGTTCCTGTTCGTCTACTGGGTGGCGCTTCGGCCTCAGGTCGGCGCCGGAAGCTTGCCGGCGTACTGGCAGGACTTCTTCCCGACCTCGGCCAAGGGGCTTCAGACCCTGGCAGCGAGCGCGCGAGAGGCGGTCGGCAGCCACTTACTCACGGGTTGGCCGCTCTCTTGGGTAGCGTACTTGATCGCTCTACCCGTGTTGTCGCTCAGGCGCGGCGACCGCTTGTGGCTGTTGTTGCTGACCCCGCTCGCCGTTCAGACGGCGTTGGCCGCGCTGCACGTCTATCCGCTGTTCGACCGACCGTCTCATTATCTTTACGGGCTGATGGCGGTCGCGACGTGCTACGCGCTCGACGGCGTGGTTCGCGCGTTCGCCCCGCGGTCGGCGAGCCGAGCGGCGCTCGTGGCGGTCTTCGCGATCATCGGTGTCGTGACGGCCACGGGTCGGCTACGCGCGCAGTTGGAGCCGGCGATGGCTTGGCCGCCCGACCGTGGGCGCGAGGTGCTCAGGGAACTCGGCGAGAACTTTCGGCCCGGCGACAGCGTGCTTTCCGGATACGGCGCCGTGTTCCTATTGGACTACTACCGGCCGCGCTTGCACGCGGACAACCAGGCGCTGCTCGAGCAGCCGTTGGCCTGGAAGTTCGCGCTCGGCGACAGCGACCCGGGCCTGCTGTGTGCAACGCTCTCCCTTCACGCGCCGCGCTTCCGTGCCGGTCGGCGCATTTGGCTGATCTCCTCGCATACGGCCAACGCTTACGTTCTCTACCAGGACCTCCTCAGGCGTGTCGGCACCGTGAAGGTCCACGTGCGCGAGCCCTGGGAGAGCCTCGTCAGCGTCGATTTGAAGAAACCGCTGACGGCCCTGCCCTGCCTGAAGCGCTAGCCCTGAAATAGGCGCTTAGAAAAGCTGAGGCTCTTTCGACCCGTGATACTGTGGAGTTTCGACACAGTAGAAACACACGGAAAAAGAGCCTCAAGTGAACGAATCTTCCCACGTTCGAGCCGGTCACGTGCTCACCCACGCCTACAACCTGTTCCTGGGCGGCAACCACATCGAGGACATCGCCGACATGCAACACTGCGAGCCCGTGCGCCGCATGCTCGGAGCCAAGCGGATACCGGGCCGGACGACGGCCGGGAATTTCCTGCGTCGCTTTGATCAGAGCGATATCGACGCGCTCGATCGCGTTACCGACGAAATGCACCACAAGGAGACGGCACGAAACTGGCCAACCCCAAGGTCACCTTACGAGAGAAGAAGAGGATCCGGGCCGTGGCCGAGCACGGTGATTGGCTCGCGGAGGGCGTCGGTTGAAATCCCTACCAGCCGATCTACGACCAGGCCAACGTTCCCCACTATTTGGCCCTAAGTTACCGGCATTGGCGCTAAGCGCCCCCGGCTACCAATCGAAGCGGCCCTCTAGCATTCCGGCCAAAACGTCGCGGTGCATGATCGGCTCGTCGATGTCTTCGGGCCACTCGGCCTCGCCGAAGTGGACGCGGCGGGCATGCACGCGAGCCATCACGATCGCGTGACGAAGTGCCGCGTAGACTTCGAAGAAGCGGAGATTCTTCGGTGCCACGCCGGCAATTTCCGTGTAGGTCTTGGCGACATCTTCCGACCGCATGAAGTGCGGCATGCCCACCATCTCCATCTGCCGGGTGATGTCGTCGAAGAAAACGTGGATGAAAATCATCCACCCGATGTCTACCTCGCGCGGCGCCAGCGCGGCCATCTCCCAGTCGAGCACGCCCACCGGGTCGAAGCCGTCGTACAGGCAGTTGCCGATGCGGGCGTCGCCCCAGCTCACCACCGTCTCGCCTTCGTCGTCGGGCCAGTTGGCCTCCATCCACTCGAACGTCTGCTCGATGATCGGGTGGCGACGCCCTTGGCGCATCCAATCGTAGAAGCGCCTCTGGTTCTCCAGATGACGGCGAAGCGGAGTGTCGCCGGGCAGATCGAATTCCAAGAACGAAACGTCCTTGCCCGTGAGATCGATGTTGTGGAGCCTGGCCAGACACGAAACGGTTTCGTCTTGCAGGTGGCGCTGCTCCTCGCGCGAAGCGTCGAACAGCCAGCTTCCCATCGTGTAGGGCATCACGTCGGGCGGCACACGACCGTCGATACGATCCATCACGAAGAACTTGCCGCCCATATGCGCGCGGTCGAGTTCCAACCAGTGCAGTCCGGGCACCGGCACGTCGCTATTGTGCGCGACGAGGTCGATGACTTTGTACTGCAGCTCGAGATCGTAGACGGGAAACACCGGTACGTCCTCGGGCGAAGGCTCCACTCGCGCGACGAAACGCCCGCCTTGTTCGCTGCCACCTTCTTGCCAGAACGCGTCGAACAGCAAGGTCTCGCTCGACATGCCGTTGGTCGACGGGCTCGACACTTCCGTCACGCGAGGCGCCGCGCCCTCGCCGAGACGGCCGGAAAGCCATCGCTCCATGCGTTCCCGAAGCTCTTCGGGATCACGCGAGGACTTCGTCATTTGTTGCGTTTCGACTGGCTCGGACATCTCTTCTCCGTGCCGGACGCTGACGGTCCGGACTCCTGGGCTCCCCACTGCGCTCTTAGCCTGCGCACGCCGAGCGAGCCAAGCGGCCCGACCGGAGCGCCGGGTCAGTTGCCGAAGTCCCAGCCTTCGCCGTCGTGGTAGCGTTTGAGCACGTTCTTCGCGATGAGGATCCGATGGACCTCGTCGGGCCCGTCGGCGATGCGCAACGTTCGGGCCCCCTGGTACATCTCGGTCAGGGGCAAATCGCCCGAAACGCCCGCGGCGCCCCACACTTGGATGGCCCGATCGACCACGCGGTGGTAAGCGGCCGGCACCATCACTTTGATCGCCGAGATGTCGGTGCGCGCGTCCTCTTCGTTCTCCATCTTCTCGGCACAGTGAATCGTCATCAGTCGGGCCGACTGGAGGTCGATGTAGGAGTCGGCGATGAAGCCCTGCATGAACTGCTTGCTCTCGAGCAGTCCTCCGTGCACCTCGCGCGACATGATGCGCTCGACCATCAAATCGAACGCACGCCACATCTGCCCGATCGAGTTCATGCAGTGATAGACGCGGCCGGCGCCGAGGCGATCCTGAGCGGCCTGGTGTCCGGAGCCCGTACGGCCGAGTTGATTATCGGCGGGTACGCGCACGTCGTCGTAGAAGATCTCGCAGTGATGGGTCTCGCGTCCCCACACCGCGATGCCACGCGCAACGTTCACGCCGGGGGTGTCGGTCGGAACGATGATCTGCGTCATGCGGCCGTTGCGCTCAGAGGGTCCGTCGGGATCCTCGGTGCGGCACATCACGATGTAGAAGTCGGCGCGCTTGCCGTTGGACGTGAACCACTTATGGCCGTTGATCACCCACTCGTCGCCTTCGCGCCGCGCGACGGTCTTGATCGCACGCGGGTCTGACCCCGCCTGGTCGGGCTCTGTCATCGAGAAGCCCGATTCCATCCCTTCCTCGATGGTCGGCAACAGCCACTTCTTCTTCTGTTCGTCGGTCCCGTACTTGACCAGAATCTTCTGGTTGCCCGAGTTCGGCGCGACCACGCCGAACAGAGCCGCGGCGCCCATCGCGTAGGCGAGCACTTCGTTCATGTAGGCGTGCTCGAGAAAGCTGAGACCGGCGCCTCCGTATTCCGGCGGGAGGTGGGGCGCCCAAAGGCCGCTCTGCTTGACCTTCTCGGCGATCCCGGCGCGCAGCTCCTTGGCGCGCGCCTTTTGCGCTTCGGAAGGATTCCGCTCGTGCCGCCAACCGAACAGTTCGTTCTCGTGCGGCAGGATTTCCTTGTTGACGATACGTGCCGTCAACTCGCGGATCTCGTTGATCCTATCGCTGGCGGTCGGGATGGGTCGTACGTTCATGCGCATGCCGAAAACCTTGCCCACACGCGGCGAAGAGGAAAGCGCCGGTTCAGGCCGGATTGGACGCGGCTCGGCCGAGCCGCTCGAACAATCGGGTCTCCGTCTCGCGAATCGACCGGATCGCCGCGATCATCTCGCCCACGCCAGGCCCCTCGCCCGTGCCTTCGCCCTTGCCGGATGCGAACGCGCGTAGGAGTTCGGAAAGTGCGGTCCAGGTGCGCCCCGAGGCGAGGCAGTCCTCGACGTCGGCCGAGGTAACCCCGGCGAAGCCGCGCTCATCGGCCGAACCGAGAAATTCGGCGTAAAGAACGCGGAAGTTGCCTCCGCCCGTGCCGAAGCTCTCGATGCATGCGCCGGCATAGCGGGCCAACGTCGAGCCATTCGGCCGCGCGAGATACTCCGGCAGTCGCTCGGCCAAGACGTCCAGTGCCACGAGACCCGAGCGCATGCGTTCGGTGCCCGAGATGCTGACCTTTTCGCCGACCTCGGCCGCGCCGAGCATCCGCAGCGCGGCACGCCGAACGGCGATCGCAAAGGCATCGGGCAATTCGCGGCCAACGCGACCACCGGCGAATCGGCCCCACAAGTTCTCGGTAGACAAGAAGTCGGTCGGGTTGCGGCTGGCCGCCAGCGCGCGGTAGCTGCAACGCTGTTGCTCGACGTCGATGCGGTCGGCGACGACAGCCTCTTCGGCCTCGTCGTCGAAACCGAGCAACACGAAGCGATGGGCGGGGAAGTGCACCTTGAAGTCGCGGTAGTCGAGATACAGCGCGTCGCCGGAGAGCATCGTGGGCCGCCCGGCCAGCACTTCTTCGCGAACCACGCGCCAGGCTTCCGCATCGTCGGGCTCGGCCTGCTCTGTGTAATCGAGGTCGAGCGCGTCGGCGACGTCGGTCTCCATCGTCGAGGTGCGCCCGAACATCATGACGCCGGGCTCGTAGGTTTCCGACTCCAGAAGGGCGAAGTCGATTCCGGAACCGAGCCCGAACACTTCGGCTTCGGAAAGCTCCAGAGCGCAATAGTGGTGGACGAGATTTCGCATCGCGGTGCTGCCGCAGTGCTCGCCGGTGGTGTTTCGGTAATCCGAGATCAGGTGTCGTGCCATCGTGTGCGCCCTCGCCGCGGGCATCGTACGCGGCGTTCACGGCGAGGCCAACGACGGTCGTCCGGCCCTGAAACGACAACGCCGCACGACCGGCGGTGCGGTCGTGCGGCGCTCATCGTTGCCGCGATCGAGACGGAGTCCCGATCGTGGGTTCGTTTTCGCGTCAGATCACGATGTCGGTCTGCAGGGTGATCCTCTGGACATCGCCCGGATCGCCCTCGCCTCCGTCACCCCAGAAAAGCCCGACCTTCAGCGTCGCGCTGATGTACTTGTTGAAGGCCTTCTTGACCAGGATGTCGAGCTCGTCGCCGAGGTACAGCCTGTTGTTGTCGGTCTCGAAGCGGTGGTAGACAACCTTGCTCTTGATCCCCCACGGGAGCTTCGGCGCCACGTACACATAGAGGTCGCGCAGGCCGTCTGTCTCATGGTCCTTGGGGCCGTTGGCCAAGAACAAGTCGGCCCAGCCGTTGAAGGCGTGCGCCGTCGAGAGCGGGGTCACGAACCGCGCCGCGCCGTGGTCGCTGCCGAACATCTCGAAGCCCACGCCGACCGCACCGACCGCACTGTGAACCGCTTTCACATCGGCGAG
>PJEL010005047.1_pt1 | contig 10707 bp, 9 predicted proteins | sample 1853271 | NCBI WGS metagenome assembly PJEL01 (sample SAMN08108733, study PRJNA415343) | Invertebrate metagenome, whole genome shotgun sequencing project. | host: Globobulimina | place: Sweden: Gullmar Fjord | collected 2015-08 | reverse complement strand
GTCGTACATTGCCGCGTCGGCGCGCCGGAACAGGGAGTCGAGGCTTTCGCCGGTCTGCGGATTGAAGATGGCAACCCCCAGCGAGATGCCGAGCAGGTGGTCGGCGTCTCCGGAATAGCTGCGCAGCCGCTCGGCGACCTCCAGCAACAACTCGGCTTTGCGCTCGGCGGATTTGCGGTCCATGCCGTCGATGAACAGCGCGAATTCGTCACCGCCGAGGCGCGCGGCCAGGTCGACGGCGCGGACCTGTTCCTTCAACAAAGCGGCAACGTCGAGCAGTGCCTCGTCGCCGGCCTGATGGCCGTGGGTGTCATTGACCAGCTTGAAATTGTCGAGGTCGATATAGAACAAAGCCCCCGGCCCCTTCGGCGCCGCGTCATCTACGAGTCGCTGCTCCATGCCGGCGACGAAGCCGCGGCGATTGTTCAAGCCGGTCAGCGGGTCGGTAATGGAGAGCACCTCCATCTCGGTCTGACGGGCGAGTTGCTCGATGGCCAGACCGACCTGCCCGGCGATATTGTCGAGCAGGCTGCGGTCCTCCGCCGTCCAGGGCGCGCTGCCGCAGGCGCGCCGGGCGCAGAGCAGTCCGTTGGTCTCGTCGCGGTAGCGGGTGGCGCGCAGCAGCAGATCGCCGGAAGCGTCCTGCTGCTCGACGGCCTGGCGGTCATCCGAGACCTGCGCGACCAGAGATACCAGGCCTTCGGCGCCGGCCGCCTTGCCGGACTGTGCCAGCGCCTGACCCAAGGCCCCGCCCACCAGGGCGTGAATGGAAATTCCGGTCAGCGCCAAGGCCGGGACCAGCGCCTCGGCGGTCGCGCTCAGCATCCGCGCGGGCTCGAGCTCACGCCGGACCATATTGACGATGTAGGAGAACAAGCGCTCACGGTTGCGCGCCTCGGCGAGATCGGCCTCATGGCAGCGCAGGCTGGTGATGTCGCGGCAAACGCCGCGCGCGCCGATCCAGGCGCCGGTCTCCGAGGTCAGCGGCTGCGCTGTGGACAGCAAACAGAGATTGGCCGCATCAGCGCTGCGGACCCACAGCTCGGCTTCCTCGACCATGGATTTGGCGACGAAGGGGGAGGTTTCCAGACCGCCGTCGTCGAGCAACAGCTCGCCGGCGAGACTGCCGACCAGCTCCGTTGCCTGATAGCCCAAAGCACCGCGCGGCGAGACGAAGACGAAGCGCCCCTCGGTATCGGTTTCCCAAGCGAAGTCGTTGGAGATTTCGACCAGGTCCTTGTAGCGCTGGCGCGATTCCACGAGCGCGGCGCGCAGGCTGCGCTCCAGGGTGACATCGCGGCCGAGCAGCAGCGCCACGGTACCGTCGCTCCACGGCAGCACGATCACGTCGAAAGCGCGCTCGACGGACCGGTTCTCTTCCACGGCGGTAACGATCAAGGGACTGACCTGAGCGGCCGTCCCGGCGAGCGCAGCCATGACAGCGGCGCGCAGGTCTTCATGCGCGCCGGCCTGAAGGATCATTCCGATCGGTTCGGCCAGGTCGTTGGCGCTCAGCACGATTCCGTTGTGCCCGGCGATCAGGACCGCCCCCGGGAACTGTGCAAAGACGCCGCCCGCGGACAGGAGGTTACCGGGAGCAGCCTCCTCGATAAGCAACTTGTAACTGTCCGTCAGGTCGCTTTCACTGGTAGAGCCGCTGGCCGTCGGCACCCGCGTCATAAGACCCCTCTTCTCGATCGCACTGGCTACTCCCAAGGCTGCAAATCTGCGCCTTTTGCCGTTAAGATGCGCTTAAATGGGCGTGTCATTTTGCAGACGTGGCGCTTTGCGCAGCGCCGGTTTCCGCCCGCGTGGCGTCTTTACCGCGGCTTAACCTTACCGAGCCGCGGATTGCCCGCGAATCAGCGGCGACCGGAGAGCGGGACGAGACCAGGGGGCGATTGACAGCGCCGCGGCCCTCCCGCATCTTCCGCTGCGCGCTCGGCGCAAAACAAAGCCAGAACCAGCCTCACAGGACCCCATGCGAACAGAACAATTGAAGGGCATCATCGAAGGTGCCTGGGAAGCGCGCGAAAGCATCAACCTGGAAACCGGCGGCGAGACCCGCGAAGCCGTGAATACCGCTTTGGCCGGCCTCGACGACGGCAGCTACCGCGTCGCCGAGAAAGGGCCGGAAGGCTGGGTTGTCCACCAGTGGCTCAAAATGGCGGTTTTGCTGTCTTTCCGCCTGAACGACATGGAAGCGATTCCCGGCGGCCCGGGCGAAAACACCACCTGGTGGGACAAAGTTCCCTCCAAGTTCGCCGGCTGGGGCGACAGCCAGTTCCGCGCGGCCGGTTTCCGCGCCGTCCCCAACTGTATCGTGCGGCAGTCCGCCTACATCGCGCCGGGCGTCATCCTGATGCCGTCCTTTGTGAACCTGGGCGCCTATGTCGACAGCGGCACCATGGTCGACACCTGGGCAACCGTCGGGTCCTGTGCGCAGATCGGCAAGAACGTGCACCTCTCGGGCGGCGCCGGGATCGGCGGCGTGCTGGAGCCGCTGCAGGCCGGCCCGGTCATCATCGAGGACAACTGCTTCATCGGCGCCCGCTCCGAAGTGGTCGAGGGCGTCGTCGTCGAAGAAGGTTCGGTGCTTTCGATGGGCGTTTTCATCGGCGCGTCGACCAAGATCGTCGACCGCGAGACCGGCGAAGTGCACATGGGCCGCGTCCCGGCCTACTCCGTGGTGGTGCCCGGCAGCCTGCCCGGCAAGCCGCTGCCCGACGGCAGCCCGGGGCCGAACCTCTACTGCGCCGTGATCATCAAGCGCGTCGACGAGCGCACCCGCTCCAAGACCTCCGTCAACGAACTACTGCGCACCTGAGGCGCCGGCGGACATGGCGATTGCGAAGATCGATACGCTGGAACTGGCGCAGCAGCTGATTCGCTGCCCCAGCGTCACCCCGCTGGAGGCCGGCGCCCTCGATCTGCTGCAGGCGGCGCTGAGCGACCTCGGTTTCACCTGCCACCGCCTGCCCTTCGCCGAAGAGGACAGCCCGGAGGTGGACAACCTCTATGCGCGCCTCGGCAGCAGTGGACCCAATCTCTGCTATGCCGGCCACACCGACGTGGTGCCGGTCGGCGACCCGGCCGATTGGAGCGTCGACCCCTTCGCCGGTGAGGTACGCGACGGCATCCTCTACGGCCGTGGCGCGGTCGATATGAAGGGCTCCATCGCCGCCTTCGTCGGCGCCGTCAGCGGCTTCCTCGCCGAGGGTGGCCAGCCCCGGGGATCGATCTCGCTGCTGATTACCGGCGACGAGGAAGACGTGGCCATCAACGGCACCCGCAAGGTGCTGCGCTGGCTGTCGGAACGGGACGAGACCCTGGACTGCTGTCTGGTGGGCGAGCCGACCAGCAACGAAAGCCTGGCCGACATGGTCAAGATCGGCCGCCGCGGCAGCCTCAACGCGCAGCTCACGGTCTACGGCACCCAGGGCCACACCGCCTATCCGCAACTCGCCGACAATCCCGTGCATCACCTGGCGCGGATGCTGGACGCGCTGGCCTCCGAACCGCTGGACGAGGGCAATGCGCACTTCCCGCCCTCGGGCCTGCAGATCACCTCCGTCGACGTCGGCAACCCGGTGACCAACGTCATCCCGGCCAAGGCGACCGCCCAGTTCAACGTGCGCTTCAACGACATCCATTCGAGCGCTTCGGTCGAGGCCTGGCTGCGCAAGCGGCTCGACAGCAACATCGATGGCAGCCGCGGCGCACGCTATGAAATGACGATCCGCGTTTCCGGCGAGTCCTTCCTCTGCCCACCGGGGCCCTGGAGCGGCCTGATTTCCGCCGCGGTGGCCTCGGTCACCGGCCGCCCGCCGGAACTGGGCACCACCGGCGGCACCTCCGATGCGCGTTTCATCAAGGATCACTGCGCGGTCGCCGAACTGGGCCTGCTGAACGCCACCGCCCACAAGGTCGACGAGCATGTCTCGCTGGCTGACCTGGACCAGTTGACCGCCATCTACCGCGCCGTGCTGGAGGGCTATCAAGCGCAATGATCCCGAGCCGCCAGGAAATCCTCAACTGTGTTTATGGCTCCTGGCGGTTGGCGCGCTTCGATGCGGCGGGCGTTCAGTTTTTCGACGGCTCACCGGCAGCCGCACTGCGTTCCTTCTTCGCCGCCGTGCTGGTGGCGCCGGCCTTCATTATTGCGCTGCTATTCAGCGACAATAGTCCACCCGCCATCGATCCCCTGGCCGTATTCCTTGTCGTTCTGCTGAGCTATTGCCTGGCCTGGACCGCTTTTCCATTGATCGCCTTCCGCGTCTGTCAGTTGATCGACCGGGAAAAGGCCTTCTTCCGCTTCCTCTCGGCCACCAACTGGGCCAGCGTCATAACCGCCCACTTAGCGCTAGTAGTGGCGGTTCTGAAAGGGGGCGGAATCGCCCCGGAAGCTTTGGCGCCCCTGTTGGAGATCGCTCTGTTCGGCTACCTGATCGCCTATCAGTGGTTCATCATCCGCCACTGCCTCGACGTCAGCGTCCCCGCCGCAATCGGCTTCGTCGCGCTGGCGATTCTCATCGACTTCCTGATTATCAGTATCGTCGCCGGCATTCTCTATCCCTCCGGCGGATAGCCCACTTCGGTGAGGAAGAGCCCGGAGGCCGGCGCCGTCGGCCCGGCCGCCGCACGGCAGTGGGCCTCCAGCGCGTTGCGCAGATCCTCCGCCGACCAGCGGCCTTCGCCGACCAGCTTCAGGCTGCCGGCGAAATTGCGGATCTGGTGATAAAGAAAAGAGCGGGCCTCGGCGCGGACCTCGATAACCGTTCCGTTCCGCGTCACCGAAAGAACGTCGAGGGTCTTCATCGGCGACTGGGCCTGGCAGGCGCTGGCGCGAAAAGACGTGAAGTCGTGGTGGCCGACCAGCACCTGGGCGGCGGCGTGCATCGCCTCGGCATCCAGCGGCTGGGGCACGAACCAGGCGCGCCCGCGATCCAGCGCCAGCGGCGCCCGGCGGTTGACGATGCGGTAGAGATAGGCCCGCCGGATGGCGGAGAAGCGCGCGTGGAAGTCCTCCGTCACCTCTTCGACCGAGAGCACCGCGATGGCTTCCGGCTTGAGGTGAAAGTTCAAGGCCGCGGCCAGGGTGTCCGCCGTAGTTGCCTTTTCCAGGTCGAAGTGCGCGGCCTGGCCCAAGGCATGCACGCCGGCGTCGGTGCGCCCGGCGCCTTCGACCAGCACCGTCTCGCCGCAGAAGCGTCTGACCGCCTCCTCCAGCGCGGCCTGCACCGAGTGGCCGTTGGCCTGGCGCTGCCAGCCGACGAAGCCACTGCCGTCGTATTCCACCACGATCTTATAGCGGGTCATGGCAGCCTGGTCCCGGCGGTCAGGGGAAATCCACGCAGGAAGGCCTGCGCATCCATCGGCGCCTTGCCCGCGCGCTGCAGCTTCAGCAGGCGCAGCGACCCGGCGGCGCAGGCGACCGTCGCCCGATCGTCCAGCAGGCTGCCCGGCTCCCCGCCCTGCGGCAGCGGCTCGGCGGCCAGCACCTTGATGCGCTCCTTGCCCTTGTCGCTCTGCGCTTCGAAAAAGGCGCCGGGCCAGGGGGTGAAGGCGCGGACCCGGCGATCCAGCACCGCGGCGCTTTCGTTCCAGTCCAGCCGGCCTTCAGCCTTGCCCAGTTTCTCGGCGTAGGTGACGCCTTCCTGCTCCTGAGGCTGTGCCTGCAAGCGCCCGCTGTCGAGGCCTTCCAGCACCTCGTTGATCATCCCGGCGCCGAGCGCCGCCAGTTGGTCGTGCAGAAGCTGCGCGGTCATTTCGGCGGTGATCGGCAGGCTCTGCCGCAGAAGGACGTCGCCGGTGTCGAGGCCGGCATCCATCTGCATGATGGAGATGCCGCTCTCGCGATCACCGGCCAGGATGGCGCGCTGGATCGGCGCCGCCCCGCGCCAGCGCGGCAGCAGCGAAGCGTGGACGTTCACGCAGCCGAGGCGCGGCGCATCCAGAATGGCCTGCGGCAGGATCAGGCCATAGGCCACCACCACGGCGGCGTCGAGCTGCAGCGCCGCGAAGTCGGCCACCGCTTCGGGTTTCTTCAGGGACGTCGGGGTGCGAACCGGCCAGCCCCGTGTCTCGGCGAAGGCCTGCACCGGAGAGGGACGGTCCTGCTGGCCCCGCCCGGCCGGGCGCGGCGGCTGGGAATAGACCGCGGCGATATCGTGCCCGGCCTCGGCCAGGGCGGCCAGGGTCGGCACAGCGAAATCGGGGGTCCCCAAGAAGGCGATGCGCAGGGGCGTGGCGGCCCGGGAGGTCACCGGCCGGTCCTCAGACCGTCGCGTAGCTCGCCAAGGGCTTGTCGGCCTTCTTGGCCTTGAGCAGCTTGCGCAAGATCATGTTGCGTTTCAGGGCGGTCAAATGGTCGACGAAGAGGATGCCGTCGAGGTGGTCCATTTCGTGCTGAATGCAGGTGGCCAGCAGACCTTCGGCATCCAGCTCGCGGATCTCGTTTTCGTGGTCGAGAAAACGGACCTTGATTTTGGCGGGGCGGACGACGTCGCCGTAGTGCTCCGGCAGAGAGAGGCAGCCCTCCTCGTAGGAGGCATCGTCGTCGGAGACTTCCAGCAGCTCCGGGTTGGCCATGCGGAGCGGCGTCTTCTCCTCGTTCTCGTCGGCGAGGTCGACCACGATGACGTTTTTCAGGACGCCGACCTGCGGCGCCGCCAGGCCGATGCCGGGCGCGTTGTACATGGTCTCCAGCATGTCATCCATGAGCTGCCGGATCTCGGCGTCGACAGCCTCGACGGGCGCGCAGAGCTGCTTGAGGCGCGGATCGGGGGCGGTGATGATCGGTAACAGAGCCATGGCCTTTGCCCATAGGAACAGGAATAACGGATGGGCCCCGGCGGCCTAGACGCCGCCGGAAGATCCCAATGGGCATGTTAGGTATGGCCTGATCCGGTTCGGGTCAAGCGGTTCAGGCCGCTGCTGGCCGTGTTGTCTGGCTGTCGCGGGCCTTGGCTGCTAGCCTCCGGCGCCCAGCCCCCCGGCAAGATTGAGGAAATTACCCGTGCTGGCCGTTATCCGATTGCTCCGTCACGCCGGCGGGCTCATCTCGACGATGCTGCTGCTGTTTTGTGCGCTTCTGGCGGTCTCCACCCTGGATTCCAGGGCCCTGATCGAACAGACCATAGAGGGCAACCGCCAAGTCGAGGCTAAGTTCCTGGCGGTGGCGGAGTTCGTCGAAGAGCTGCACCGGCGCCACCAGCGCCTGCCAACCGCCGAGGAACTGGAGGACCGGACGCCGCCGGGGCCCTTGCGGGACGTGGACCTCCTCGTCTCCGGCGTCACCGATAAGATCACTTTTTACGACGAGGCCGTGGCGCAGTTGGGCACGCCCGCCGAAGGGTCCTATTTCCTGGGCCTGTGGCGCGGCGAGTGGATGGATTACTACGCCGCTTGGTCGGGCGAAACGACCCTGACCTTCGAAGGCGCCGACCATTACCTCACCGGCAGCCGCTTTGCCGATTTCATGCTTTACGCCATCGCCACGGCGTTTTTCGGTTATGTAGGCTGGCGATTTTGGGCCTAGAGCAGATTAACCTAGTCGATGTATCGCCTCCGGCAATTCAATCTGATCAGGATCTGCTTTAGGCGGCGATAGGCCGACCAGATCGGCTGTGGTAGCCTTGGATTCGCGTTCTGTTCCCCTTTTGGAGTCGGTCCATGGACCTGCTGATCATCCTCGCCGTCGCCGTCGCGCTCGCCATTGGCGCCCTGCTGGGCCTGCTGTTGCGGCCCCGGCCGGCGCCACCGCAGGAAAATCAAGAGCTTGCCATGCTCAGCGGGCGGCTGGCCCAGATGGCCGAGAGCCAGAACGCGGTGCAGAGCACCATCGTCGAGCGCCTGCAGGCCCAGGAGCGGGTGGTGATCAAGGCGGTGGACGAGCGTCTGCAGGGCTTCTCCAAGCGGGTCGGCGACCACCTGAACGAGTCGTCCACCAAGAGCCAGGCGGCGCTGGGCGACCTGCGCGAACGCCTGGCGGTGATCGACAAGGCCCAGCAGAACCTCAACGAGCTGTCGACCCAGATGGTCGGCTTGCAGGATATTCTATCCAACAAGCAGGCGCGCGGCGCCTTCGGCGAGATCCAGCTGCGCGACCTGGTGGAGGCGACCCTGCCGCCCTCGGCCTATGCCTTCCAGGCCACCCTGGGCAACGGACGGCGCGCCGACTGCCTGCTGAAGCTGCCCAACCCGCCGGGTTCCATCGCCATCGATTCGAAATTCCCGCTGGAAAGCTATGAGGCGCTGCGCGCCGCGGGCAGCGACGAGACCTTGGCTGTCCCCGCCCGCCGCGCCTTTGCCGTCGATGTGCGCCGCCATGTGAAGGATATTGCCGATAAGTACATCATTCCCGGCGAGACGGCGGAATCGGCGCTGCTGTTCCTGCCCAGCGAAGCGGTCTACGCGGAGCTGCACGCCAACTACCGCGGCGTGGTGGAGGAGTCCTATAAGGCGCGGGTGTGGATCGTCTCGCCGACCACCCTGATGGCCACCCTCAACACCGTGCGCGCGGTCCTCAAAGACGTGCGCATGCGCGAGCAGGCCGGCATCATCCAGGGCGAGGTCGGCAAGATGATGGAAGACGTGCTGCGCCTTGAAAAGCGGGTGAGCAACCTGGACAGCCACTTCGACCAGGCACGCCGCGACATTCAGGATATCCGCACCTCCTCCGGCAAGATCCTGCGCCGCGGCGAGAAGATCGGCGAACTGGAACTGGAAGAAGCCGAACGCGAGGCCGAGCAAGTCGCCCCGCCGCCGCCCCAGGTCGGCGCCCCGACCACGCACTAGGACTGGCTCCGGTAAAGCTAGTGGCTGAAACGGATGAAACGTCCATCGCGATATACGAATAGCTGGTCCGTAATCGTATAGGTCGCGTTGGCGATCACGTCGGAGACTATTCGGCCCATAATCTCCAGTCCCGCAGGATCGTCGCTTCCCGTAATCACCAGAATATCTCGGGCAGGAACCGCGACCACCAGTTCCCCCTTCACGGGGAGCTGCCCGCTCTGCCAGATGTCGTCGAAAAGCAAAAGACTTGCTTCATAGTATCCGCCAGCCGAGAGCATGTAGGTACCGTCTGCGCCCTGAGCTTCGATTTTCGGAAGCAGCGCTTTCAGGTTCTTGATGGATTTGGCCCGGCGGTCGGCGGTCGGGAAGTCGATTTCCTTGAGGTGCTCCTGATTTAGATAGCGCACGCTCACATCGGTATCTTCGGCGAAGAGAATGAGCAGGTCTGCGTTGTAGGGTTCATGCGCCGGGGGCTGCCATTCCTCCTCGCTGCCTCCGCTCGCCGGGGCCGTTTCCCGCATCTCCCGAACAAAGCTCACGTCCTTGATCACCGGGACGATTCTGGAGAGGTTCACAGGCTCATTCAGAGCTGATTGTGATTCGAGAAGTGCCGCGATATGGCTGACCAGGATGTCTTTTTGGGAATGGGGATCTGCGTTGTAGTTCCTGTATGCGTTGTCGAGGAATATCTGGAACGCCTCTCCCTCCGGGCCCTCGGCCTCCAGATGCAACGTGTCGACCTTGCGGACATCTAAATCCGGAGCCTGGACATGAAGCTCCGCGATGAAGGCGTCTGCAAAGGCGTCATGGGAGAGCAAGTCCTGCGCGCCGGCTGGAAAAGCTGCAGCGAGGACCACGATGAGCCAAGCCGTCCGCAATACAGTTTTCATTTCGCGATTCCGGCGCTTTGTACACAAGCAAAAGTGGTGTGCGGATCCAGGGTCGCCTTCGGATCGATTGAAGTCAACCGAGGTAAGTCCGCTATGGCGAGAGTGGTACGGATGCCGCCCTTCCTTCGCGCTTCAGACCCAAATCGGATAAACTTAAACTGATAATCAGTTAATTACGTAATCCGGTAGTTTTTCTAGAGCCCAATTCTCTATTTAACTGATTATCAGTTCAATTTAGCTAATTCGACACCCGGATGCGGTAGGTGAGTTCGGTTTCGCCGCCCGCCGGGACGGTGATCCGCCAGGAAATCCGGTTGGCGCTGTCCTGCACGCCAGGAGCGCTTTCCTCCTGCAGGGTCCAGCCCCGGGGCATCTGCCCGGCCAGCACCACCTCGACCGCCTCGTCCTTGGCGTTCTTCACCACCACGCGCTGGCCGCTTTCATAGATGCGGTTGGAGAGCCGCTCGTAGACCGTACGGGTCGCCCGCGCCGTCACGTCGAAAGCCTGGCCCAGGTTGAGCCGCGCTTTCTCGCCCTCGGGCGTGTGGTCAAGGCGGTCGGCGCCGAGGAACAGCGTCGCGTTCGCCCCGGCTTCCGCCGGACCATAGACCCGCAGGGTGCCGGCCGGCAGCGGCGCGCCGAGGCCGAGCGCCGGATCGTTTTCGAGTTCCAGAATAATGCCGGCATTGACCGGGCCGATCTCCTCCAGCCCCGGATGGCCGTTCACCAGCCCCTCGAAGCGGTATTCGCGGACCACCTTCACGTTCTGGGCGCTCATCAGCGGGATCTGCTTGGTTTCCTGCCGTTTCAGGGTCACCGGGCGCGCCAGGCTGTAGACGTAGCGGTCGGCGGCGGCCACGGCCTCCGACATTTCGGGGGCCGGAGCCCTGTCCGCCATCGAAGCCTGGCGCGCCATCAAGACCGGCCGCGGCGGCTGGGGGCGCGGCCCCTGGTTCACCTCACCGGCGACCAGGCGCAGGGTCGCACCCTCGAAATCGCTGTCGGTGGTGTTGGTCAA
>PJEL010005046.1_pt1 | contig 10708 bp, 8 predicted proteins | sample 1853271 | NCBI WGS metagenome assembly PJEL01 (sample SAMN08108733, study PRJNA415343) | Invertebrate metagenome, whole genome shotgun sequencing project. | host: Globobulimina | place: Sweden: Gullmar Fjord | collected 2015-08 | reverse complement strand
GTATGGCTCCAGTGCCATTCCCTGCTCCTTAATACGAGAATCAAGCTTCTGCAGGTTGTCTTCTCTCTGCGACCCGCCAATTATTTCACCAATCTTTGGTACTAGCACGTCCATAGCAGCAACGGTTTTACCGTCATCATTCTGCTTCATATAGAAAGCCTTAATATCACGGGGGCAATCGGTAACGATTACCGGTTTCTTAAATTCATTTTCAGTTAGAAAACGTTCGTGCTCAGTCTGCAAATCGTTACCCCAGGCCGTCTCATATTCAAACTTCTGTCCCGACTTACTTAATATATCAATAGCATCTGTGTAGCTTAAACGTACAAACTCACTCTCCTTGACATGGGCAAGGGTCTGCAGAATAGTTTTATCAATACGTTTGTTAAAAAAATCCATATCTTCAGCACATTCATCAAGAACGGTAGAAATAAGGTATTTTATATACTCTTCTGCCAGATCGGCATCGTCAGCTAGGTCAGCGAAAGCCATCTCCGGTTCAATCATCCAGAACTCTGCCAGATGACGTGAGGTATTAGAGTTTTCAGCTCGAAAAGTGGGTCCGAAGGTGTATGCATTACTCAAGCCGCAAGCAAAGCTCTCTACAGCCAGTTGCCCGCTCACAGTCAGAAATGATTCCTTTCCGAAAAAGTCCTGACTGTAATCAACTTCGCCTTCATTCCTGGGTATAGCGGCAGGGTCAAGTGTGGTCACCCTGAACATCTCACCTGCACCCTCACAATCATTGGCCGTGATAATCGGAGTATTGATATAATAAAATCCACGTTCTTGAAAGAAATCATGTGTTGCCTTGGCTAATTTGTTGCGGACACGAGTAACTGCTCCGAAAGTGTTTGTTCTGACCCTGAGATGAGCAATCTCTCTCAGGCGTTCAAAGGAGACGCGCTGTTTCCCGACTGCGTACTCATCCGGATTGCAGAATCCATACACCTTTACTTCATCCGCTTTAACTTCAACACTCTGCCCTCCGCCTTGTGACTTTATCAGAACCCCTCGAACAGAAATTGAGCTTCCCGGAAAAAGTTTGGTAACTTCGTTCTGGTAGTTGCTCAGATCTGCGTCTACAATTATCTGTAAATTATTGAAGCAGCTACCGTCATTGAGTTCAATGAATGAGAACCCCCCCTTTGAGTCACGTCTTGTTCTGACCCATCCTTTAACCAGTATCTCTTCTTCAATATTCTTCCCTTCAAGTGCTTTGACTATATAGGTTCTTTTCATTGTGGTAGTTTTATCCTTGTATTTCTCCGGCAACGAATTCCGGGATATTATCCTTCTTGAAATTTTCTTTGGCTGTTACATCATCCATTACTATTTTTAATGCGTCCAGGAGTTTCTGGTTTCCTTCCCTTGTTTTGACAGCAACACGGAAATACGTTTCGTCGAGGCCTTTAAAATTAGAACAATTTCTTATAAGAATATTATTTTTTATAAGTACGTCTTGAATTGCAGAAGATGTTTTTTCACTGTCTTCAATCATCACCAGTATAAAATTTACTGTTGGTTGAAATGGATGTATGCCTTTTATCGTAGTGAGGCCGTCATACAGAAAGGTCTTTTCAACGGATACATATTGTCGCGTTTTAGCGGCAAACTCCTTGTCATTAATAGCGGCCAAACCTGCAACCTGTGCAATTGTGTTAACCGTCCATGGTTCTTTGTATTTCATTAATTTATTAATTATAGACTCATTTGATACGAGGTATCCAAGTCTCAGACCGGGGAAACCGTAGAATTTTGTTAATGACCTGACAACTATCAGGTTATCCATCATGGGTGCATCTTTAATAACACTATACTTTTCATCATCCTCAAGAAAATCCATAAATGCCTCATCAATAACAATCAGACGGTTTGGATTGTCTTTTACGAGTTCAATTATATCTTCCCTGCGAGTAAGCTGCCCTGTAGGATTATTCGGGTTGCACAAAAATACCATGCAATCTTCTACGCTCTTCAGCCTTGATATGTTTGTGTTAATTACGGGAAAGTCTTTATCATCATTTATGATTTCAATGACATCTATATTTGAGTTGGAAAATGCATCACTAAATTCAGCAAATGTGGGCTGCAGGAGTATGCCCTTCTTTGGCTGAAGAGCACGTGGAATCAGATAAAAAAGTTCATTAGAACCATTTCCAATGATTACATTTGACTCATTACATGGCGTTTTCTCAGCAATAGTCTTTCTCAGGTCAGTACACTGACTATCAGGATAGTGCCGGATATCGTTGAATTGTTTTGTAACGGCCTTTTGAACAACTTCAGGGCAGCCTAACGGGTTTATACTTGCACTGAAGTCAATGATTTCGTCCGGATTTAATCCATACTTATCACATATCTGCTTTACGTTACCACCATGTCCACTAAGCATGTTTTAATCTTTAATATGAGTGTATCTGCGGGAGTCTATGCCCGAGTGATACGGGCCGGGATTTTAGTAAAAAATCTATGTTATCTTATATTTATCTTTAAGCTTTACTGTTAACTCATGAGTTAGCGTCATTGCCTTCTCTGCTTCCTCTAATGGCATAGTGCCTGTGCCACAGCTTGGAGTGATCAGTGAATTCTCAACAATCAGTTTCTGGTCAATACCTTTTTTTACTAAATTATCAACGGCTGAAATCATCTTTTCCATCAAATCATCTAGCGTGACATCTCTAATGCTTTCTGTTGTTGGAACGATTCCCCATGCAAGAATTCCTCCTCTTTCAAGAAAAGCCCGGACTTCATTTTTGTAAATTAGCATGGTATCCATGTAACCAAAAGCGTCAAAGTTTATAATATCTACCTGTGTCTCCATGAGCATAGTCCAGTCAGTATTTCCGCAGCAGTGGATACCTGAAAGTGCATTTCGGTTATGAATTGCCAGAAATATCTCATTTAATGATTCAACTATCTGTTCCTTCTTTAAACTGGCAAATGCTGAACCGTAACTTGAAAGATATGGTTCATCCAGGAAAATAATCCTGGGCAATCCAAACTCAGAATATTGATCTAGCTGCCAACACGCCTTCATAGCAAGTAATTTCACTATTACATCAAACAGTGTAGGATTGTGCAGCACGGCTATCTGTTCCAGGTCCTTTAATGAACCGGCAAGTGTTATGGGTCCGACTATCTGTCCTTTAATTGCACGAAGACCTTCAGGCTTCTTCTCCTTAAGGAGTCGAATCATGTTTGAAAAACCAAGAGCATGATTATCGCTTATAGAAAAGAGTTCGGGATCTTCTGACAAATATTTGGTGTAAAACTCTTCCAGTTCTGCAGTGTTGTCTTCAGGCATATCGACATAAACACTCTTCTTCTCCGGTTCAATTTTCAGGAATGGAAGCCCTTCTGTATACTGGATAAGCATTTCCTCCCTCATATCTCTTTCCGGAAGTTGAGGCCAGCATGGAATCTCCGGAAGTGTCTTCAGGATGAGATTACATGCATCATCAACGCTGTCATGAGGATAGCTGCCGATGGCTGTTGCAGAAAAATTACCCTTAAACATTTTTTTCTCCATAAAGAAATTTTAGTTATAATTTACGAAACTTCTCTCTGACTTCATCGATTTTTCCACAGGTCATTTTACCCTCTGTGCATGGGCCGGCTACACAATTTGGGCCTGATTCGGAAAAAATGCCGGGCACTATCTTCCTCACCAGTCTTAACATTTCAGTGGCAAGTTCTCTTATCTCCCATTGTGCACGATTACAGCATCTTACACTGAAAAAATGGAGCAGTTCTCGAGCATTCATTGTCACAATAATCTTAGTTTCAGCGGCGTTTGGCAGGATAAAACGGGCGTCTTCATTAGATTTTTCTCCAGAATCGCCCAACACTTCGACAAGCTCGTCATACCATTTCTGTATGTCCCGCATTTTGTCTTCAAACCACTCTTTTTTACCCGCATTTATAATAGCTGGTGGTATAATGAAATCAAATGTCTTCTCTCCACGCAGATTTTTGCTGTGTTCTCCTACATATCTCTGGCTTTGTTGTGAGTATGACGCAATTCTGTGCCTGACGAGCTGGTGAGAGCATACCCTGGATATTCCCTCAACACCGAAATTGAATGAAACATGCTCAAGCGGCGACATATGCCCCATTTTAAGAAGTTTTTCGATAAATTTACTATTATCTGACTTTCCAATTTTTTCCTTCAGTTCCACTACAGAGCTGGGACTGTAGCATAACTTGGCTGCATGTGCGATCAAGGCCTCAGGATCTTGTGTGTGATTCAATAAAATCACTTTTAAATTGGATTGCCCCATGAAACTCTCCTTTAAAATTCAATTCCCTTTTGTGCTTTTATACCCTTAGAATATTGGTGCTTAATTTCCACCATTTCAGTAACTAAGTCCGCTTTTTCAATCACTTTTTTGTGTGCATTTCTTCCGGTTAAAATTATGTGGAGTCGATTCGGTTTTTTGTCGAGCAGTGTTAACATTTCATCAACCGGTAGCAGATCAAAGTCTATAACATAATTGATCTCATCCAGTATGATCATATCATATTTATCTGAAATAATCTCTTCTTTCGCTTGTACCCATGATTGCTTAATATTTTCCAAAGCTTCATTATCATTTAATTTTGATTTTGAACGAATAAAACCTTTTCCAAGAGCTTTAATTTTGAAATCAGGATCAAGCCTTTTTATTGATTTCAGTTCGCCATAATCCCATGTTCCCTTAATAAACTGAAGCATCAATACCTTTAGTCCCTGTCCAACAGCTCTCAATGCCTGACCCATTGCAGCAGTTGTCTTTCCTTTTCCGTTGCCAGTGTGTACGATTATCAGTCCATTTTTCAAAACATTGACAATAAATCACATGACAAATAATATTGCAAGCTCTTTTTGCTTGAATGTTGCATTTTAGAATGGATTTCAAAATTTCTTTTCTGTATAATCACCATATTAAAATGTTTGTAACTACTATAACATATTCTCGATTTTTTAGTTTCTTTTAAAAGCTCTGCGAACAAATTCGTGAATAATAGTTTATATAGCAGAAAGGTGTAAATTTTTTTATGAACCAGAAGAATTATACGATTACAAAGGATATGATCGTCAATGACGTCGTAAACAAATATCCTCAAACTAATGAAATATTCACCAAGTATGGAGTAGATACATGCTGTGGAGGAATACAAAGTATAGAAAAAACTGCAGCTGCCTGTAACGTCAATCTCGATGAGGTTTTAAAGACATTGAATGAGGCAATTCCGAAATCTGAACCGGAGCAAAGCAAGGCAGGCGAAGATACTAAAGTTGAAACTGAAGCTTCTCCTGTTACGGAATCTGCAGATGCTGAAAATGGATGGAAGATAACAGGAAATACAACAGTAAAAGACATTGTAATGCACAATCCTGAAACGAAAGGTGTCTTTTCAAAATATGGATTGCTTGAGTGTGGCGGAGAATACGGCCCTGAAGAGGCAATTTACTTTTTTGCAAGGGTGCACAATGTCGATCCTGACAGTCTGATAAAAGAGCTTAATGATGTTATCCGCGGAAAGGTTGCAGCACCGGAAGTTGCTGTAGATGACGCTGAATCAGCATATGAGAATATTTACGAGAAATTTATTAAGACTGCAATTGTAATTGCATTGTCAACCGGATGCGTTTACGGGGCTTTTATACTTTTCTATATGGGAATTCAGCATTCTCTTTACTCTGTTCCTAAGGTATTGATAGAGACTCATGGTCATACACAAATATTCGGCTGGGCTGGACTATTCATAATGGGTGTATCGTACTTTGTGCTTCCCAGGTTTTATGCGGTTCGTATCTATAGTGGTAAACTTGCAAATTTGTCTTTCTATTTCATGGTTGCTGGTATATTCATGGTATTTACTTACCGATCTCTCCTGCCGCTTAATAATCATTTTTTCTTTAAGGCATTAATCTTATCCGGATGTTCTCTAGAGATCCTGGCCGTATTAATGTTCCTGATAGTTGCTGTTAAAACAGTTCTTTCCGCGGAAAAACAGGAGCTGGAGACGTATGAAACCTATCTGTTTTCTGGTTATCTATGGTTCCTTATCGTGACAGTAGCCCATGCAGGTATCGTCCTGTATATGATAAATGTCAATGAAACTGTTTTCCCACATGCCGCAATTTATCCACTCCGCCACATTCAAGTAATGGGTTTCATTACCATGGTAATCTTTGGTGTCCTCAGCAGAACACTGCCTGCCTTTTTAGGGCTTAAAACACCTAATGCAAAGATGAACCTGATTATTATGTTCATGCTTAATGCATCTGTACTGGTAAGAGCGGTATCCCAGCCTTTAATGACATACTATGCAGATGTAAATCTGCCATTTTATTATGTTTTCAATACGCTATACTTCACTTCAGCTTGTGTAGAGTTGCTCTCCATCCTGTTATTCCTGTATAATCTTAATATCCTTACTAAACCGGAAGTTGATTTTTCAGGAATGGAGATTGAAAAAAGCTATGAAAAATTCGTATGGGCAGGTATTTTGTGGCTGATTGTTGCTGAAATTGGAATGATTATATTTGCCGTTCAGGAGTCATTTGTAGGTGTTCCTGTTTCACATGCCATGATTGGATCATATAGACACGCGGTCACTGTAGGATTTATCACGATGATGATATTTGGTTTTGCGTCGAGAATAATACCTATAAGCCAGGGTGTCAAACTTCATAGTTATTCGTCTTTAACAATATCTTTTATCCTTATTAATACAGGTAGTTTTTTAAGGGTTGTTTTCCAGCCAATTGCAGTACATACCGGATCAGTGCCCTCGTATTTGATAATGGGGATAAGCGGTCTCATTGAAAGCGTAGCAATACTATTGTTCGGAATTAATATCTGGAGAACTCTAAGTGATGGAAAGCGTCAAGGTGACGGAGAGGAAGATGACCATGGTAATATAACCAGTGTTACTGCGTCGACAAACGTACATCACCTCATAAAACAGCATCCACCGGCAATGGACATTTTGATTAGCAAAGGTTTTACACAGCTTAAAAACCCGATTCTCAGAAATACAATGACAAGAGCTGTTAACCTGGGACAGGCGACAAAGATGCATAACACCGATCTAGATGAATTATTAAAAGAGTTGAATGAATCGCTTAAGTCTTAAGTCCTGCTTAACAGTAGAGAACGTGTTACTCTCGAAATTGCACATAGAATTAATAACGTAAATTCTACCTGCTATAGCGGCCCATTAGTTGTCCTTTCTCCAAAATATGCCCTTTGATGGCATTAAGAACTTCCTCCTTAGTAGCGCCTGAGTTCAAGTCTATTTGTGTATCCACCGCATAGAGCTTAAAAAAGTAACGATGAGTACCTCCAGGAGGGCAAGGCCCTCCATAACCGTATCTGCGGAAGTCGTTTAAACCATGTTTTGCCCCACCCAACACTTCTTTCTCTGGAAAAATACCTTCTGGCAATTCCAATGTGTCAGGAGATAACCCGAAAAGGACCCAATGAACCCATGTTCCCATTGGTGCATCAGGATCATCACAAATCAATACTACGCTTTCTGTTTCTTTCGGGAGTTGTGTCCAGGATAAATGAGGAGAGACATCTTCGCCATCACAAGTATATTTTTTCGGTATGAGATCGCCTTCATCAAAAGCTCTGCTTCTGATCTCTAATCCCATTGTATAACCCTCCTCTTCAGAAAAAACTGTCTCTGTCGCTATCTGGCAAAGAGCGGTAAATAATGCAATAGAGAACAACTTGCAGATGATTTTCATAAGTTTTTCTGTTATCAGGCAAACATTTTATGAGACAATCTTAAGTCGTATTAAAAATTAACCTGGCAAAATTCCTCGTAATCAATCAGCTCTTTAATAGTCGGATTGTCTCCACACATTGGGCATGCAGGATTACGCTGTATTTTAAGCTTCTTGAAGTCCATGTTCAATGAATCATATAGAAGAAGTTTACCATTTAGAAGTTCCCCTTTTTCAAGCCGAAGCTTAATAACTTCAGTTGCCTGGACGACCCCTATAATTCCGGCAATTATACCAAGTACTCCAGCTTCTTGACAGGAAGGGACTAAGTCCGGTGGTGGTGGTGTCTCATAAAGGCAACGATAACAGGGACCCTGTCCCGGCAGGATTGTTGTTGCCTGGCCATCAAACCTGAAGATAGAACCATGTGATAAAGGTTTACCAAGCATAACACAAGCATCATTTACAAGATATCTGGTAGGAAAGTTATCCGAACCATCAAGGATTACGTCATAATCCGTGATAATGTCAATGATGTTCTCTGAGTTAAGTCGTTCTGTGTAAGGTACTACTTCAATATCTGGATTTAAAGCTTCAAGTGTCTCTTTTGCTGACTGTACCTTTGGACGTCCGACATCCTTGGTTGAGTGTAATATTTGTCGCTGTAAATTTGAAAGATCAACATCATCATTGTCTGAAATACCTATCTTTCCAATTCCAGCTGCAGCAAGATAGAATGCAGCCGGAGAACCCAACCCCCCAGCCCCAACTAAAAATACTCTCGACTCTAGCAGCTTCTTTTGTCCCTTTCCTCCCACCTCAGGCAGTATTATGTGCCTTGAATACCTATCTATCTGCTCTTCAGTGAATCCTGACATTCTCTATATCCTTCTCTTTCTTCATTAATATTAAACGACCTGTTCGATTTGATAAATAGACAGCAATAACACCATGTCTCTCATCTCACAATTTTGTGTACACTTTATATTGAGGATCAATGGCATTCTGTTTCTAAATACCTTTATCATCAATTATGATACTATTGTTCTTTAAAATAGTGCCAAGTGCTGCATCCAAATCACCTAAAGATATCTGGTAATCAACCAGTGCATTAGTAGCTCTGCCTTCAGATACTGCAAGGTTTTCCTGAGCGCGTATAACTTCCAGGCTTGTTGATCGACCAACTTTAAATTTCTTTTCTTCAGCTATCAGCCTCTCACGTGATAATTCTTTTGCTTTTTTTGACGCTTTTATTCTCTCCGCATTTGTCTTTATCTGACGGACTGCTTTCCTGACTTCAACAACAATTACCTGTCGTATCTTTCTAGAGTTGAAAATTGTCTGTCTCTCTTCAAGTTTAGCCTTTGAATAATTGCTCCTTGCTTCACGGTTTCCTAAAGGAACTTCCAACGTAATTCCATAAAATTCGCTTTGAAAGTCCTGTGAAAGTGCCCTGTCAATCGCATTCCCTTTGTTACTTGCTAGGCCCTGATAACTCATGCCAGCCTCAAAATCAAGTTTAGGTAGTAATTGGTTTTTTTGCTGCATTACCTTGATCCTGGCATTTTCAATATCTAACCCTTGCTCAAAAACTTCTGGTCTGTTCTTAAGTGCAGTTTCGATAGACTCCTGAAGTAAAATATTATGAACTTTAAAAGATGCTCTATCCAGAGGAATAATAGAAACATCAGATAATAAAGTATTGTCACTTAAATTCATAATTTGCTTAAGATCATCTTCTCTGTCTTTAATATCGTTTTCTGCAACGACAACACCTTCCAATTGGCTCGTTACACCTTCTTCCGCAACTAAAAGCTCAATAGGAGCTAAAGTACCAACCTCTACCTGAATTTTATTTTTCCTCAGCAAGTCCTCGGCTCTTACCAACGACTTCTTTCTTACCCTTAATTCTTCTATTGATTTTACAAGCTCCCAATAAGCTCTTTGTGTAGAGTTGATTACTTCAATTGCTGTTTCTTTTAATTCCAGAATAGAACGCTTCTTGTCATTTCTTGCTATATAAATGTCGCTTCTATTGTAAAAAATACCTGCATTCCTTAAAATAGGCTGGCTAATTTTTGCTGTTACTATTGACTCCGCTACGGGATTATTTAGAGTAAATATAGAAACAGGATCTACAAACGTTTGACTAACATTGAATTCCAGTGTAACTGTGGCTCCAGTTGCAATAAGTGTTTGCAACGAAGCATTTAAGGAGTTTGTGTCTCTCCTGAAATCAGTAGGTGTACCTCCAATACCTACTAAGACACCGCTGTTGGATGCTTCTTCTGAATCTTCTGTCTTTCCAGTGACATTCAGCAAAGGATCAAACTCGGATTTTTCAATCTTAATATTTTTTTCTTTAATAGTCGGATCCATTTTTGCGATTCTTATATCATAGTTACTGTTTAAGGCAATGATTAGTGAGTCCTTTAATGTCAGTTTGAGAAATTTCAAATCGTTCATGTTAAACTCAACATCTGGTTTTACGTCTTCTGCATAGTCTTTAACTATCTCCTCTTCATCTGAAGGAGCAATTTTCCCGATCTCTCTAAGTGCCTCTACATAAGTATTCTTTGCTTCAGCATTTATCATTGGATATATCAATATATTCAGTAGAAAAAATATCTTTAATATGTATTTTATTTTTATAAACAATTCACATTTACCTACCCATTATGAGAGCCATTGCCTCTGCTCTTGTTGCTGGATTTTTTCTAAATATACCTCGTACCACAGATGTCTGGGCCTTGCTACCTGCCTTCTTAATTCCCCTCATTGCCATGCATAGATGCTCTGCTTCAATAACTACCATTACTCCCTTTGGCCTGAGCGCCTTCATGATTGCTTCAGCTATTGCAGTAGTAAGTCGCTCCTGTACCTGTAATTTCTTTGATTCTATCTCTACTACTCTTGCAAGCTTGCTTAAACCGGTTACCTTTGGACCATTAGGTATGTATGCGACGTGAGCATTTCCTATAA